>Ga0209386_1001323_pt1 | contig 10018 bp, 7 predicted proteins | sample NGEPertwo_FD_184510 | JGI IMG/M metagenome (GOLD analysis project Ga0209386, IMG submission 184510) | Arctic peat soil microbial communities from the Barrow Environmental Observatory site, Barrow, Alaska, USA - NGEE Permafrost154B-two... | ecosystem: Environmental > Terrestrial > Soil > Wetlands... | reverse complement strand
ATGGCTCCGCTACCGGCCAGGTTACGAACGCTAGAGTGGGCTTGGAACGGAATGAATGCAAATGAAATTACACGTTCACCAAAGCTCCAGAGCGGCTCGTTTGTTGGAAAAGCTAACGCACATAACCTCTGGGCTTTCTGCATGTGCGACCAATGTGCGTCTTCACGCTTTGCCAACTACACTCGACACGCTCTTCCCGCTTGATGGTTCGCTTAGTAATTCCATTTCATTCATGGCTTGGTTACGACTGGGCTTGGGACAAGGAATGCCGTTTATTAGGCTCATTCGTTAGCCCCCCCCAAAGCGACCCAAGCAAGAGGAAGTTGCTTAGCTTAGAGAGCACGAAGAGAGGAATCGCGTCAATGAGCGCAGTCGCTAAGGCGTAAAGAAACGCATTGGTCGCACATGCAGAAAAGCACAAGGGTTATGCGTTTTAGCCGTGGCGACAAGGGAATAGCGATGGAACGTGTGCGAACGGGCTCAGAAACTTCCTCTTGCTGGAAACGTGTAGCGAACTGGTGACTATCGGACAAACGGATCGAGGAGGTTTTTCACTTGGATGACCACGAACGCAAGCCATATATTCATCGTATTTTAGGATTGGGCCTCATAGTAGTGCTCGTGTTTTCTATACTGGGCTTTAACCTCTGGCACTTACAAATTGACAGAGGATCATACTTTGCCGCTAAGGCCCAGGGGAACGTTATGAAGCTGGTGAAGGTGACTCCCACAAGGGGGGATATTGTTGATCGGAATGGTAAGCTTTTAGTGACAAGTGTTCCGCAGTTCGTCCTGAATTTAGATGTGTTGGATTTGAAACAATCCAATAGCAAAGATTGGAAAGATGTCGTCAGACGCTTAGCGGTTTACATAAAACCCTACTGGCCTATTCCCAATCAAACGGTTGAATCGATCACCATAGACATCTTGGCAAATAGCCAAAATCATCAGTGGGAACGCTATCGTCCAGTTGCTATCCTTGATAAAGTTCCTCAAACTCTCCAAGCCAGTATAGCCGAACATCAGGAAGAACTCCCCGGCGTGAGTGTGGAAGCGATCCCAGTTCGTGATTATCGTAAAACAGTTCTTGCGGGTCAGCTCCTTGGGTTTGTACGTGAAATAAAAGACGCCGAAGAAATTGCCTATTTTAATAAAAATTCAGATGCACAAGCTGCGAACTTTGTCTACTCACAAGGAGATTCAGTCGGCAAAGACGGTGTGGAGAGATCTTATGATTTCTGGTTGCGAGGCGTCGAGGGTGTTCAACAAGTTGAAGTAGACAATAGCGCCCGCCCAATTTCTAAAAAGATGATCAAGCCTTCAAAAGCGGGCAAGACAGTCCAACTGACGATTGACGCTGACTTGCAAAAGGTTGTGGCAGATAGCCTTGATGGAGTTATAGCGGGCATTCAAAAGGATAATCCGAAGGCTAAGGCCGGGGCCGCCGTGGTGATAGACGTCAAGACAGGCAAGATTCTGGCCATGGTTTCTCGCCCCACCATGGATCCAAACGAGTTAACCGGAAGTATTTCTCAAGCTGTGTCGGATAAGTATTTCACTAATAAGGTATCCCCAGCAGCTTCCGTTAATCGGGCGTTGTCCGGAGTGTATCCTCCGGGCTCGGTCTTTAAAATGGTGACAGGGATGGCAGCTTTAAAGCTCAACATGACGACTCCTTATGAACAGATCATTGATAAAAAGTCATCTTTGGGAAATATTGAGAGTCAGCAACAAGGTACCTCAGAATGGGGAAGTAACGAATTTTTAAATGTCAATCTTTATAAAGCTCTAGCCAAATCCTCTAATATTTATTTCCAAGTTATGGGTCGCCGAGCTTTTGAGGCAAACCCGGAAACCATTAAACAGATCGCGAATGAATTCGGGTTAGGTGTGAAAAGTGGCATTGATTTACCGAACGAATCAATAGGGACTGCACCCTCCGCGGAGTGGAAAAAAGCGTATTTTGGTCCTAAATATGTTAAGATACGCGATGAGAAGTTGGCTAAAATTGAGAGCGATTACGCCCCCCAACTCGCCAAGGCCTCGGATGCTAAAGCGAAACAGAAGCTGCAGACTGCGAAAGACTCCCAGGTTTATCAGGTTAATGCTGAGTACCAACAAAACGTCAGTGACTTTGTCGACTGGAAGGTCTACGACAGTTACAATAATTCTATTGGGCAAGGGTATAACTCCTATACCCCATTGCAATTAGCCAATTACACAGCCACCATTGTCAATGGCGGGAAACACTTTCGCCCGTATATTGTGAATAAATTATTAGATCCGACGACAGGGAAAACGTTTCAAGAAACCCAACCCAAGGTTCTAAACTCGGTATCGGTTTCACCAGAGATCTTGGATCATATTAAACAAGGGATGAGAGCTGTAGTGACAGGTAGTGGGAATAACGCTGGGACGGCTCAAGGTATCTTCAGAGATTTACCAGAATTTACCGGTGGAGCTAAGACGGGAACTGCTCAAGTAGGTAATATTTACACGGACTTAGGACAGGTATATAATGGGGTATTTGTAGCGTTTGCTCCCTATGATGATCCGCAAATTGCCTTCGCTGGGGTCGTTGAATTTGGGGAACACGGCGGATCAACGGCGGGTAACGTCGCCAAGGCGGCTTTTATGAAGTATTTTAATTGGAAAAGCTCGAATTGAAGATAAAAATGGATGAAATTGTTCTTCTTTTTTCTGTAATACTTTCCAATAGTTAAGAGGAAATTGGGATAGGCTTGTAGAATTTATAGGAAGCATTGAATTATAGGCAAGCGATGGAGGATTGTGCAGATTGACACGGACAGAACATGTGGCACTGAAGGGCACTCGGGATGGATTGGTATTATACCTTGATCCGGCTGCAGACTTTGGAGTGCTAATGAATGAACTTGATAAGCTATTAAAGAACTCTGTGCAATTCTTGCAAGGCGCTAGCGTACGGTGCTATTCTGGGGAAAAGGAATATACTGAAGACGAACATGCTAGGTTGGGGACAGTCCTGAGGAATCAGCAGTTGAAACTCGCAGGATGGTTGACCTCGGAAGAAGTGAACGTATCAGGGAAGTCCCAATCCTATGCGACAGAGGACAAAGGAACACGTGTATGGGAGGAAGGAATGGTGGAAGGAAGCTGTCTCTTTGTGGAACGCACACTTCGGTCTGGGAAAAGCGTACAATTTGATGGTCATGTTGTAGTTCTCGGTGACGTTAATCCCGGGGCGGAAATTATTGCAACGGGTAACATTGTCGTTTTGGGTGCTCTGCGAGGAGTTGCTCACGCAGGAGCGACGGGTGAACGAAAAGCCTCAGTGAGCGCTTATCATTTGGGACCTACCCAATTGCGTATAGCGGATTTGGTAACTAGAGGCCCAGAGGATGAAGCTGACGGGCGTGGCCCGGAAATTGCCAGAATCAAAGATGATCAATTAATAGTAGAAGCAGCTGGAATGAATGGATGGCGTGGCAAGGCCCGATAGCGCGAAGTTCGATGTTCGAGGTTCGTGGTTCGAAGTTTGAATTCGATTCTGCAAATCGAAGAACGGAATTAATCTTTAAGGCTTAAAATCTTCTGCGAACATTGTTCGCTTCGATTCGAACATCGAACATTGAATATCGAACACCGAAAAGGAAAGGCAGGTCTAGATATGGGTGAGGTAATCGTAGTAACTTCTGGAAAAGGGGGCGTTGGCAAGACGACAACCTCCGCTAATATTGGCACAGGACTGGCTGCCGCAGGGCATAAAGTCGTATTGGTGGATACGGATATCGGCTTGCGTAACCTCGATGTGGTAATGGGACTGGAAAACCGTATCGTATATGATCTAGTGGATGTGACCAGTGGAAATTGCCGCCTTAAACAAGCACTTATTAAAGATAAACGCTTCGCAAATCTTTTTTTGCTGCCAGCTGCGCAAACTAAAGATAAAACCTCCGTTAATCCTGAGCAAATGAAAGTTTTAGCTGCAGAGCTGAAAGAAGAATTCGATTATGCTATAATTGATTGTCCGGCGGGAATCGAACAGGGCTTCCGTAATGCAATTGCCGGTGCAGACAGGGCAATTGTTGTGTGCACGCCTGAAGTCAGCGCAGTACGAGACGCGGACCGGATCATCGGCCTATTGGAAGCAGCGGAACTGAGAAACCCCAAATTAATTATCAACCGGATTCGCCCTGAAATGGTTAAACGTGGAGATATGATGGATATCACGGACATTTTGGATATTCTAGCCGTCGAACTGATCGGAGTCGTTCCGGAAGACGAGAGTATCGTCATTTCTACGAACCGTGGCGAACCCGCAGTAATGGATAAAACATCAAAGGCGGGTGAGGCCTACCGTCGGATCACAAAGCGTATTCAAGGGGAAGAAGCACCACTGATGTCCCTTGATGTGCCCAATGGAATTGTAGACAGATTAAAGAGACTTGTTGGCTTACGCTAACCGTTCGGTACTGAGAGGAGGAATCGTCCTTGTTAGAATTTATCAGCCGAATGCTTGGCAAGGAAAGTGCCTCGAGCAAGACGGTGGCAAAAGAACGCCTGCGGCTCGTTTTGGTACATGACCGGTCTAGCATTTCCCCAGCCATGCTCAACAGATTAAGGGAAGATTTAATTAAAGTTATTTCAAACTACATGGAAATCGACGAAACGGCACTCGAATTCAATCTATGTCAGGATGATAAAGAAGTGGCTTTAGTTGCCAACATTCCCGTCCTTAAGATGAAGCGGGACTACGCCACCAAGCAATAATCCCAAGGTTTCATTAATTGCCAGAGGGGAATCACCATGGATAGACGTACACTTAAAAACCTTGATTTCTTATTTATCTTAATAACAGTTTTGTTACTAATGGCTAGTCTCATAATATTGAGTACGGCTTCAATTAACGTGCTTAAATCAGAGCCTCTACACTATGTCAAGTCGCAAGCTGTCTGGATTATCATCGGGATTTGTGTTGCAACGGTTTTTGCCGTGATCGATTATGAGAAATGGCGCACGTATCGATGGTGGATTTATGGCTTTAATATCACGTTGCTATTGGCCGTAATTTTATTTGGAGAGGAAGTAAATGGGGCAACTCGTTGGATACTCACCCCCTTTGGTTTTAACATCCAACCCTCAGAATTCGCCAAAATATTCATTATCCTTACCCTCGCAGACTTTTTGGCGGACCGCAAAGGAAAGCTCAACGATTATAAGGATTTCATAATGCCCTTTCTATTCGTACTCATACCTATGCTGCTCATCTTCAAGCAACCTGACTTAGGAACCACCTTGGTTTTTGTGGCGATATTTATTGGAATGATGTTTGTTGCTGGCGCAAATCCCTGGAAATTCGGAGGGTTGATACTGGGAGGGGTTGCTATCATAGGGGTTGCTCTCTGGCTCCATTTCTCGACGAATCTGCCAGGGTTCCTACAATGGGCCCAAGGACTTCCCCTTCCTATGCAAGATTACCAGTTAGCGCGCTTAACTATTTTTATGAATCCAGAGGCCGATATGACCGGTAACGGCTACCATATCATCCAATCAATCTGGGCTATCGGGTCTGGAGGATTATGGGGAAAAGGGTATCAGATGGGAACACAGAGCCAGTTGAACTTCCTGCCGGAGCATCACACGGACTTCATTTTTTCCGTGGTTGGAGAAGAATTCGGCTTTGTCGGGACGATCACCTTACTCTTTCTATTTTTGATATTCTTACTACGCAGTCTAAGTATCGCTTTAAAAGCCCGGGATGCGTACGGCATGCTGATCACCACGGGTATAGTTTCGATGTTCACTTTTCATATTTTGATTAATGTTGGGATGACCTCTGGGATCATGCCAGTCACAGGAATTCCACTCCCCCTGATCAGCGCAGGTGGAAGCGCCATGTTGTCAAACATGGTTGCCGTGGGATTAATGTTAAGTGTTAATTTAAGACGCCGCCGACTTATGTTTTGATCGTGGTTCGTGGATCGTGGTTCGTGGTTCGAATCGAAGCGAACAAAGTTCGCAAGATTTAAAGCATTAAAGTTTTATTCCATTCTTCGATTCGCAGAATCGAATTAATAAATCGAACTACGAATATCAAATATCGAAATAGGACTGCAATAGCAGTTCTATTTTTTTTGCCCGTTAATAGAATTATTAAGAGATGTACGAGCTTAATCGTGGTTCGATGTTCGTGGATCGTGGTTCGAATCGAAGCGAACAGAGTTCGCACAAGATTTTAATCTTAAAGTATAATTTCGCTCTTCGATTCGTAGAGTCGAATTCACAATTCGAACATCGAACATCGAACCTCGAGCATCGAACATCGAAAGAGGGGTAGAGGTATGGATCCTTATGAACGTTGGGATGACTGGGAATGGGAAAGAGCAATCCAAGAAGTGGGCAAAGAACGGGGGCGGGGCAGATCTGCACCGCGTCTTAATCAACAACCCGGCCGTTCTAGACGTCCCGCGAAAGCAAGACAAGGAGATTTTCTAAGCCATTGGAACGGAACACAGAAGCGCACCATCGTAGCTGCGACGATGTTTCTACTGGTTTTTTTTAGTGCCAATAGTACAGATCCATTATCAGGAACCATTCATTCAATTTACCAGAGCGCCATGAACTCGGGAGATTATTACCAAGATATCAATGGTATGGCGAAAGAGGCCTTGTCTTTAGGTGGCGTCGTAAGTAAGAACGTACCCGTCGATGCGAAGATGAAAGGCCAGTTTCTTCCTCCTATTTCAGGTAAAATTGTTGCTAATTTTGGGGTAGTGGGGGCCGGGGGGGACAATGCTGTAGGCTCAATTCATAACGGGATTGACGTGGAGAGTCCTCTGGGCTTGGGAACCCAGGTCGTTTCTCCTGCTGCAGGAGTGGTTACTACAGTGGGGGAAGATGCCCAGCTAGGGAAGATTGTAAAAGTAAATTTTGGAGATGGCTGGACCACAGTGCTTGGTAATCTTGGCGATATTTCGGTAGTCGAGGGCCAGAGTATCGGGAAAGGCAGCATAATTGGGACCGTGGGTCTTTCAGCACCTTTAAAGAAGCCTTGGCTTCATTTCGAACTAAGGAAAGATAATGTGCCAGTCAATCCTTTACCCTATCTGACTTCTTCACAATCCTAGAGGACACGACATGAAGGTCACGATGCATGGTGCCCACGCCCTAACGCCGTAACGCCCTAGCGTCGCAATGAAACGAAGAGGAGGAGGGAAAATGGAGCTCGTAAAAATTTCAGGGGTGAGCATCAGAATCCATCCCACGTTTCTCATAGTATTGATCGTTTATGGAGTCCTGGGTCTAGCGGCCCAGGCTTTTATCGTCTTTGGTTTAGTGCTATGTCATGAATTAGCGCATTTATTGACGGCCAAAGCCTATGGATTTCGTGTCGTGGGCCTAGAAATGTTTCCCTTCGGGGGAGCAGCCTACTGTGATGACCTCTTTGAAGGACGAAAACTTGAAGAGAGTTTCATTGCGCTAGCGGGTCCAGCCTTTAACGTGGCCCTCCTATTTGGAGCTCAGGCCTTAAGGTGGCAAGGAGTGTGGACGGGGGAACTTGCGGAGGACTTTGTCCGTCTGAACTTTTGGCTGGCCACCTTTAATCTGATTCCCGTTTTGCCACTTGATGGTGGCCGAGTTGTGCGAGCCTTTTTTGCAGAGAGCTTTGGGTACGTCAAAACCACGAAGTTTTTGGCTTGGGCGGGCAAATGGCTGGGCTTACTTCTCGCTCTGTACGGCATAATATTATGCGGTTCAGGAAAATTCGCCGAAGGAGCACTGACCTTTATCATTTTAGGGGGCTTCTTTTGGCTGGCAGGTAGCAAAGAAATTGCCGCGGCACATATCACGTTTCTCCGGCAATTGACCCGAAAGAAAGAGGACTTATTAAAAAAAGGACTGATGAGGAGTGTTTGGGTAACCGTTCAACAGGACACTCCCCTAGTGCGAATCGTTGAGGGGTTCACTCCCGATCGCTACGCCATGATCTCTCTGACTAATGAAGATTTGGGCTTGGATAAGATTCTGACCGAGACGGATGTAGTAGATGGGATGATTCGGGAGGGAATTCGATTCCCTGTTGGTAAACTTTAGGCACATATTCATTGCAGCTTTGCAGTTTTGTCTTGTTATCTTTGCTTTCATAGCTTTTAGCGATATTCTGCTTTCTATGATATAATTGAGGTCCGTAATGTAGTACAAGGGGGCCTCGTTGATACAATGAGTAAATTTACTGTGGCCGAGATACGCCGACAGGTCGAACAATTTTTACCCAAAGTCCTGAAACCAAGCAGGTACTTAGGATCAGAATGGAACGCGATTAAAAAAGACTGGGCTAAAACAGAGGTCCATATGGCCTTTGCGTTCCCAGACGTTTATGAAGTAGGCATGTCCCATTTAGGAACACGGATTCTCTACCATCTGGTCAACTCGTTTCCAGAATTTCTCTGTGAAAGGGTTTTTGCTCCTTGGGTGGATATGGAAGAGACAATGCGTGAGAAGAAAATTCCTCTATATGCCTTGGAGTCGTTTCAACCACTCCAAGAATTCGATGTCGTAGGATTTACCCTCCAGTACGAAATGAGTTATACCAATATCCTAAATATGCTTGATTTAGCGGGTATCCCCGTGCGATCAGAGGAACGCGGGAACGATGATCCCTGGATTATTGCCGGAGGACCTTGTGCTTTTAACCCAGAGCCCTTAGTAGGGTTTATAGATTTCTTTCTCCTCGGAGAAAGTGAAGAACAGTTACCTGAAGTGCTTCGTCTCATAGCCCAGCAGAAGAAAAATCCTCTTCCCCGTAGAGACTTTTTACGGAAAGTTGCTCAAGTCCAAGGAGTTTACGTTCCAGATTTCTATCATATATCTTATAAACCTGACGGCCGAATTGAAGCTATTAAGGTTGAAGAGGACGTACCTGTAGTGGTCGAAAAAGCCCTCGTCCAAGACTTGGATCAGGCGTTTTTCCCCACCACCGTGATTGTCCCGTACTTGGAAATTGTGCATGATCGGATGATGCTCGAAGTCATGCGCGGCTGCTCACGGGGCTGTCGTTTTTGCCAAGCAGGTATGATTTATCGTCCTGTTCGGGAACGTTCTCAGGAAACCCTTCTTCGGCAAATGGAAGAATTGGTGCGTTCTACGGGGTATGATGAAGTGGCGCTCACTTCGCTTTCCAGTGGGGATTACTCTTGTATCCAGCCCGTCATTGAGGGCATCTTAGAGAAGCATGGAGTAGAGGGGGTAGGGGTTTCTCTTCCTTCGTTACGAGTCGACTCCTTTGATGTGGGTTTAGCAGAATCCGTACAGAAGGCACGGAAATCTGGCTTAACCTTTGCACCAGAGGCGGGCACACAACGCTTGCGCGACGTTATAAACAAAGGGGTCACCGAGCAAAACATCATGGACGCTGTAGAATCTGCCTTTAAGAAAGGCTGGTCCACCATTAAGCTCTACTTTATGGTGGGGTTACCGACGGAGACCCAAGAAGACATCGAAGGAATCGTGGATTTGGCAAAAAAAGTTCTGGATGTTGGAGTCAAGCTGGGACGTCGCAATATCACGGTCACGATTTCGACTAGTATCTTTGTCCCAAAACCTCACACACCCTTTCAATGGGAGCCCCAGGAAGCAAAAGCTTCGGTAGATCTTAAGCAGAGGTACTTGCGAGAAAAACTGAGAGATCGCCGGTTTAAATATAATTATCATGATGTGAAGACGAGTTATTTGGAAGCGGTCTTTGCCAAAGGGGATCGAAAACTTGCCCCACTTCTCGAATGGGCGGTCAAACACGGAGCGCGTTTTGATGGCTGGAGAGAGCAATTCCGTGAAGATGTATGGATGGATGCTTTTAAAGAGTTTGATATCGACCCCCACTTCTACGCCAACCGAGTGATGGATTATGACGACATCTTACCGTGGGAGCATTTAGAGAGTGGCGTGACGAAACAGTTCTTGGTCAATGAACACCACCGAGCACTGCAGGAAGCCAAAACAATCGATTGCCGACACGAGGAGTGTACCGGGTGCGGAA
>Ga0209386_1001322_pt1 | contig 10027 bp, 4 predicted proteins | sample NGEPertwo_FD_184510 | JGI IMG/M metagenome (GOLD analysis project Ga0209386, IMG submission 184510) | Arctic peat soil microbial communities from the Barrow Environmental Observatory site, Barrow, Alaska, USA - NGEE Permafrost154B-two... | ecosystem: Environmental > Terrestrial > Soil > Wetlands... | reverse complement strand
TGCTGGCGGACCCGTCCCCCTCTGCGACGGTCATGTTCGGCTTTCCGGCGGGCCGGCCCTTCCGCGTGATCGGTCACGAGGGAGGCTTTGCCCATATCAAGGACTTGAGAAGCGGTGCGACCGGCTGGATCGATGAAGCCGCGCTCGCGCCGCCGCCGCCGCGGGCGCCGGCTGTCGCGGCACCCTCGCAAGCCAAGCCGGCTGCAGGGGGCCAGAAGTCTTCAACGGCGTCGTCCAATCCGAAGCCGAAAGCGACAAAGGACGAGACTTCGGTTGCCGACGAGTCCGCGCCGGCCATCGAGCCGCGCAAGCGTCCTGGCTTGTTCGGCGGCGGCGGCCTCTTTGGCGGCCTATTCAGCAACGACAACTAGCGCGCTAATTCACGAGTGTGATCTCGCTCGGCTGCCCTTCTTGGGATCCAGACGGGCATCACCCGGCGCGCATCAGCTTGACCGCATCGTCGCGGTCGAACAGATAGAGCAGCAGCCGCAAAGCCTCCGCGTCTTTCCCTGTGAGCTCGGCGTCCCGGGCAAGCCTGAGCCGCGCCTCATCGCGCGCCGCCTCCAGTAATTCTTGGTGCTCGGGCAGCGCGGCGATGCGGAAAGCGGGCAAGCCGCTCTGCCGCGTGCCCAGCACCTCGCCGCCGCCTCTGAGCCGCAAATCTTCCTCGGCGATGACGAAACCGTCTTCGGTGCTGCGCATCACGTTGAGCCGCTCGCGCGCCGTCTCGCCCAGAGGCTGCCGGTAAAGCAGGATGCAGGAGGACTCCGCGGCGCCGCGTCCCACGCGCCCGCGCAACTGGTGGAGTTGGGCGAGGCCGAATCGCTCGGCATGCTCGATGATCATGATGGTGGCGCTCGGCACGTCGACGCCGACTTCGATCACCGTGGTCGACACCAGGATGGACAGCGTGCCGGAACCAAACTGCGCCATGACCGCGTCTTTCTCCTTGCCGGTGAGCCGCCCATGCACCAGGCCGACTCTGTCGCCGAATTGCGCGCGGAGTGCCGCGTAACGGTCCTCGGCGGCCGCCACATCCAGCACTTCGGACTCGGCGACGAGGGGGCAGACCCAATAGACCTGGGCGCCGTCGGCGATCGCGCGATCGACGCCGCCGATGACCTCATCGAGTCGCTCCAGCGGCACCGTGCGCGTGATGATGGGCTTGCGGCCCGGCGGCTTCTCGTCGAGCCGCGACACGTCCATGTCGCCATAGCTCGTGAGCAGGAGCGTGCGCGGGATCGGCGTCGCCGTCATCACCAGGAGCTCGGCGCCGGTGCCGGTGCCCTTGGCCTGCAGCGCGAGCCGCTGATGCACGCCGAAGCGGTGCTGCTCGTCGATGACCACGAGCCCGAGATCGAGGAACTGGATGGTTTCCTGGAACAGCGCATGCGTGCCGATGAGAATGTCGATCTGTCCGGCCTTCAACGCCTGCAGGAGGGCATCACGCTCACGGCCACGCTCGCGTCCCGTGAGCAGCGCCACGCGCAAGCCCGCGGCCTTGGCGAATCCGTTGATGGTGGCGAGGTGCTGGCGGGCAAGCAGCTCGGTGGGCGCCATGAGCGCGCCTTGCGTGCCGGCCTCGATCGCACTGGCCATGGCGAGGAGGGCCACCACCGTCTTGCCGCTGCCCACGTCGCCTTGCAGCAGGCGAAGCATGCGGTGCGGGCTGGCCAGGTCGGCGTCGATCTCGGCCAGTGCTCGGTCTTGGGCGCCGGTCAGCGCGAAGGGCAGGGCGCTTTCAATCGCCTGTCGCAATTTTCCTGGCGCGGTCAGGCGCCGTCCGGCGCGCTTCCTCAGGCGCTGGCGGATGATGGCGAGCGCCAGCTGGTTGGCGAGAAGCTCGTCGTAGGCGAGCCGCGCCCGTGCCGGGGCCGACGGGAGAAGATCGCTCTCGTCTTGCGGCGCATGCAGCCGGCTGATGGCTTCGGCAAACGATGGCCAGGCCTTCTTGGCGAGAAACGCGGCGTCGATCCATTCAGGCAGATCGGGGCGCTGCGCCAAGGCCCCGTCGATGGCCTTCCGCAACGTCGTGTTGGAGAGTCCCGCGGTTAGCGGGTAGATGGGCTCGATCAGCGGCAACACCCCCGCGCCATCCGCCGCCGCCACGTGATCGGGGTGGGGCATTTGCAGCAAGCCGTCATACGATTCGAGCTTGCCCGAGATGAGGCGCTTGCTCCCGACCGGCAGCAGGCGCTTCAGGTAGGATGGATCGGCCTTGAAATAGACGAGCTCCAGCGCGCTTGAGTCGTCCTCGACCAGGATGCGGTAAGGGGCTCGCCGACCGCCACGCCCGCCGCCGGGCCGGTGCTCGGCGACCGTGACCTCGAGCGTGGCAAGCGCGCCCACCGTGGCGTCGGCGATTCGGGGGACGACGGCGCGGTCGATAATCCCCACGGGCAGATGCCAGAGGAGGTCGACGGCTCGGGCGTGTGTCCCTTGGTGACGCGGGCCGACCAGCCGGTTAAGCAGCGCCTCGATGCGGGGGCCGACGCCTTTCAAGGCGCGGACCGAGGCGAAGAGAGGGGCTAACCGGGCTGGACGCATGGAATTCCAGTGTATAACGGCGCGGCGGGGGCGCCCTTGACATCGCTAGACCCGCTCGCTCTAACCCCCCGCTTAGGACTGAAAGCATGGATCATGTCGAGTGATCTTGGAATGCGCCGGCGCCGGGCGGTATGGCGGGCGACTCATCGAGGCTCTAAGGAGATGGACTATCTCCTCGGCCGCTTCACCGAGCAAGCTATCGACAGCATGAACGCCGAAGATATCGGCGTGCTGGAGCGTTTAATCGAGATGCCGGACCCTCAGATCGAGCTGTCCGTGTTCGAGGGCTACTCGCTCGGCGAGGGCGACCTTGACGCGCTCGTGGTTCGCGTGCGGCGCTTTCACGGCCTGCCCTGGACCGAATAGCCACGACACCGATCATGAGTGCCGCGCCCAAACTCCCATCTTTGCCGGTCGACCGCCTGCTCAAAGGCGCCCGCACGATTGCCAGCGGAGTCCCCGAGGGCCTCGATGCGTTGCTGCTTGGCGAACTGGCGCGCCATGCCGGCGCAGCCGTCCTGCACGTGGCCCGCGACGGCAACCGGCTCGCCACGCTGGCCGACGCGATTGCCTTCTTCGCCCCGGACGTGACGGTGCTGAGCTTTCCCGCCTGGGACAGCGTGCCCTATGACAGGGTCGCGCCGAATGCGGAAACCATCGCCAGCCGCATCGCCACGCTCTCGGCCCTCACCGAGCGTGGGCCCGACGACACCAAGCCGCTGGTGCTGCTGACCTCCGTCAACGCCGTGCTGCAGCGCGTGCCGCCGCCGGCCTTCATCGCCGGCTCCAGCCTGAAACTCCAGTCCGGCAGTGTCATGAGCATGCACACGCTTATCGAGCGCCTCGAGGCCTCGGGCTATGGCCGCGCCGGCACGGTGACGGACCCCGGCCAGTACGCCGTGCGCGGTGGCATCCTCGATCTTTTTCCGCCCGGCGGCCAACCGGTGCGCCTCGACTTCTTCGGCGACACGCTGGAATCCATGCGCGCCTTCGATCCGGAAACCCAGCGGACCGAGGCGCGGCTTGATGCCCTGAATTTTCTGCCGATGAGCGAGGTGGCGCTGACCCCCGACATCCGCAGCGCCTTCCGCCAGCGCTATGTGGAGCTGTTCGGAGCGGTCAAAGGCGACGACCCGCTCTACGAGGCGATCTCCGCCGGCCATCAGCATCAGGGCATGGAGCATTGGCTGCCGCTGTTCCACGAGGAGCTCGCCACGCTGTTCGATTATCTGCCCGGCGCGGTGGTGACCCTCGACCCGCTAACCGACGATGCGCGCGCGAGCAGGCTCGATCAGGTCGCCGATCATTACGACGCACGCGCCTCTGCCCTCGAACGCAAGACCTTCGGCGCCCCGCCATATCATCCGGTGCCGGCGGCGAGCATGTTCCTGAGCGAGGCCGAGTGGCAGGACGCCCTTGGCACTCGCACGGTGGTCGCGCTCGATAACTTCGAGCGCCCCGAGGAGGGGGCGGTCCCCGTCGTCTCGTTCGGGGGGCGGCAGGGACGGACCTTCTCGATCGAGCGGCAGACCGAGGGCGCCAATGTCTTCGATGCCGTGGTCGCTCACGCCAAGCGGCTGATCGGCAACCACAAGCTGGTGATCGTCGCCTGCTGGAGCGTCGGCGCGCGGGAGCGGCTCGCCACGCTGCTCGCTGAGCATGGGTTAAGCGAGACGGTGCGCGTCGAGACCTTCGCCGACGCCGTTGCCGCGCCGGCTGACGCCACCGCCGTTGCGGTGCTGCCGCTGGAGACCGGCTTCGAGGCGCCGGGCATCGCCGTGATCGGCGAGCAGGACATTCTCGGCGACCGGCTCGTCCGCAAGTCGCGGGCGAAGAAGGCCAGCGACGCTCTCACCGAAGCGGCGAGCCTCGATGTCGGCGATCTCGTGGTCCACGCCGACCACGGCATTGGCCGCTTCGTCGGGCTGACCACGATCGAGGCGGCCGGCGAGCCCCATGACTGCCTCGAGCTTCATTACCAAGGCGGCGACAAGCTCTATCTGCCGGTGGAGAATATCGAGCTCTTGACCCGCTACGGCTCCGACGAGTCCGGCGTCGCGCTCGACCGGCTCGGCGGCGTCGCCTGGCAGTCGCGCAAAGCCAAGCTGAAGCAGCGCATCCGCGACATGGCCGAGAAGCTGATCAAGGTCGCGGCCATGCGCGAGCTGCGCCAAGCCCCGGTGCTCACTCCGCCCGACGGCACCTATGACGAGTTCGCGGCGCGGTTCCCGTACGATGAGACCGAGGATCAGGTCACGAGCATCGCCGCGGTGCTCGAAGACTTGGCGAGCGGCCGCCCCATGGACCGGCTGGTCTGCGGCGATGTGGGCTTCGGCAAGACCGAGGTGGCGCTGCGCGCCAGCCTCATCGCCGTGCTCGCCGGCAAGCAGGTCGCCGTCGTGGTGCCGACCACGCTCCTCGCCCGCCAGCACTTCCACACCTTCACCGAGCGCTTCCGCGGCTTCCCGGTGAGAGTGGCACAAGCCTCGCGCCTCGTCAGCGGCAAGCAGTTGGCCGAGGTCAAGACCGCGTTGAAGGCGGGCGATATCGACATCGTCATCGGCACCCACGCGCTGCTCGGCAAGGGCATCGCGTTCGCCGATCTCGGGCTTCTCATCGTCGATGAGGAGCAGCATTTCGGCGTCAAGCACAAGGAGCAGTTGAAGCAGCTCCGCGAGGACGTGCACGTGCTGACGCTCACCGCCACGCCGATCCCGCGTACCCTGCAACTGGCGCTGTCCGGCGTGCGTGAGATGTCGTTGATCGCCACACCGCCCGTCGATCGCCTGGCGGTGCGGACCTACGTGTCGCCGTTCGATCCCATGACGTTGCGCGAGGCTTTGTTGCGCGAGCGCTTCCGTGGCGGGCAGACCTTCTTTGTCGTGCCGCGCATCTCCGACCTCGACGAGGCTTCCGCCTTCCTCCAGGAGCACGTGCCGGAATTGAAGGTTGGACACGCCCACGGTCAGATGCCGTCGGGCGAGCTCGACCAGGTGATGAACGCCTTTTACGACCGGCAATACGATGTGCTGCTGTCGACCACCATCGTCGAGTCGGGCCTCGATATCCCCTCGGCGAATACCCTGATCGTGTATCGCGCCGACCGGTTCGGCCTGGCCCAGCTTTATCAGCTCCGCGGCCGCGTCGGCCGCTCCAAGGTCAGGGCCTATGCCTATTTCACCATTCCCGCCGATGCGCGGCTCACGCCGGCGGCGGAAAAGCGCCTGAAGGTGCTTCAGTCCCTCGACACGCTGGGCGCCGGGTTCGTCCTGGCGAGCCATGACCTCGACATCAGAGGCGCCGGCAATTTGCTCGGCGAGGAGCAGTCGGGCCACATCCGGGAGGTCGGCTTCGAGCTGTACCAGGCCATGCTGGAGGAGGCCGTCGCCGCGCTCAGGGGCGGGGACGAGTCAATCGAGGATCAATGGTCGCCGCGCATCAATCTCGGCACGTCGGTTCTCATCCCCGAGCCGTATGTGCCCGATTTGCAAGTGCGCCTGGGGCTCTACCGCCGCCTGGCGGCCGTGGATAATCACGAGGCCATCGAGGGCTTCGCCGCGGAGCTGATCGACCGCTTCGGCCCGCTGCCCGAGGAGGTGCGCCATCTGCTCAACGTGGTCGAGATCAAGGGGCTGTGCCGTCAGGCCGGCATCGAGCAGATCGATGCCGGGCCGAAGGGCGCCGTCATGGCCTTCCGCAACAACGCCTTCGCCAACCCGGAAGGGCTGATCGACTTCCTCCGCGAGGCGGGCAAGCAGGTGAAGCTGCAGCCGGACCACCGGCTCATCTATTACGCCAACTGGCCGGAGCCCGAGGACCGGCTGGCCGGCACGCGCGATCTCCTGAAGCGGCTCGCCAAGATCGCCGGCGCCGTGAAGCAAGCGGCTTAGATCGATCCCGTCATTCGGTAACAGCTGCGCAACTAAGATTGTATCACAGCATGTGTTCAACCTACTCTCTGAACAGAGAGAGGAAGCGTAGCCATGGCGAGGAACACTGATCGAGAATTCCGTGATTTGCTGCAGCTGCTCACTCAGGAGCAGACTTTTTTCTGGCAACGTTTTAGCGCGCTAGCAGCCCTACAAGCTGCCCTCATTGTTCTTGTGACTGTTATGTGGCGCTTGGAGTTCATTTTCGCAGCCTTAGCCGTCAGCGTCTTGTCCACATTGCTTGCGTTGCTATGGTTGGCTATCCAGCGAAAAAGCTACAAGTATGTGGATCGGTGGAAGGAACCATTCCACAACGAGCGTCGCAGCCTCGGAATTCGGCCAAGCTTCGAAATGAAAAAGGGCTCAGGGGCAGCCAAAATTGCGCGTGACGTTCCCTTGATAGTATTAGGGGTTTGGGTTGTCGTGTCCGCATTTCTTGTGTGGCATGGTCAAGCGACTGGCTTCCATCCGAAGCAACCTCAGTCATTTGTCCCGACAGATACTAGTTCACCCTGAAGACCAAAATACCAGGTCGGCGGAAGTCACACCTGCCGCAAAATCTCCTCGCGCAGGATGGCGCCTTGCGCATCGCGCGGGATCTCCTTCACCACCAGCAGCTTGTCCGGGAATTTGTACGGCGCCACGCCGCGCTCCATGAGGAAGCGGTGCAGCGCCTCCAACGAGACCGGCGCGTTCGGGGAGGGCGCCACCGCCCCGAAGATGCGATCGCCCACGATCGGATCGGGCAGCACAAAGCACGCGGCGTCCAGAAATCCGGGGAAGGCCTGATAAAGCCCGTCCAGTTCAGAAGCGGCAAGCGTGAAGCCGCCGTGATAGATCAGCTCGGGATCGCGCTCCACCCGGAAACCGTTACCGTTCGCCTGCCCGCGAAGCCCGGTGGCGACAAAGCCCTCGCCGTCGCGCGCCACGGGACCATTCGAGCGGCCCTGCGGCACCACCGGCCCCCGCAACGACAGGTCGTGCGCGTCACCGCCGAGCCTCGTCTCTACGAACACGGCGCCGCCGCCGTCCTCGCCGAGATGCACCGGCCCGAGCGGCAGCGCGGCGCGGTCCGCTACGGGCGCGGGCCGCAGCAAAAGACTGGCGAGATCGCCGAGCGGGTAGAGGTCGAACACGGGCCGGCTCAAGCTTTCCGCCGTCATGTGTCCCAGCGGCGCGGATGGATCTGCAAGTTCCGCGGGCGACCAGACGCGGCCCACGCGCCGGAGCTTGCATTGCGGGTCCATCAGCACCCGGTCCGCGCCAAGCTCGGCAAGAATGGCGCTGGGCAGCGCCGTCACCGTCGCGCCGGAGGTCAGGAGCTGCTGGACGAAGATGTCGTAGTCGAAAGGATGATGCTGCACCAGCGAGGCGCCGCCGATGAGCCATGGTGCGAGTCCCAGGGCGAAGCCGATCGGGCCGGTGAACGGATAGGCGTTGAGGATCACGTCGCTGCGGTCGAGCGATAGCGACAGCACCGCCATCGCCCCTTGCGCAAGGATCTCGTCCTCGTGACGGAACAGGGGAACGAGAGGTGCGCCGGCGCGCGCCGTGAAGGTGATGAGCGAGGGCCCGTCATGCGCCCGCTCGGCGTAATGCGAAGAGATGCCGCCGGCAGAAATCGCGTCGTCAAGCGAGGCGACGCCGTCGGGGAGGTTGTGGCCGAAGCCGAGCACGAAACGCACGGATAGCCGCGTGGCGGCGACGTCGCGCAACATTTCGACAGGCGTTTCCTCGGCGAAATGCGAGGCGCCGATCAACGCCTTGGGCTCCAGCGCATCGCAGACCTTGGCGATCTCCATGTGCCGCCACAGCATGGGCACCGCAGCGACCGTGAGTCCGGCGCGCCAGGCGCCGAGCAGCGCCAGCGGCGCCTCGATGAAATTGGGGAGCTGCAGGACGATCCTGTCCCCGGGCTCGAGCCCGAGCTCGATGAAGAACCCAGCGAGCGCATCCACAGCCGCGTCCGCCTCCCCATAGGTGAACGAGCGCGGACCCGTAAGGCCAAGCCTGTGCCGGTTCGGCGGGTCGGTGAGCGCAATGGCGTCAGGCTTCTGGCGTGCGCGCCGCCGCAACAGCCCTTCGGCCGTGATGGACCGGCTTTCCTCGTCGATCTCGGGGACGGGGAGCGTGCTCATGGGGTCACGCCATGCGGGTCGGTCTCTGCTTTGGCCGACGGGTCGATCCACCACGCGTCGATCTGATAACCGTAGAGCGGGGTCTTGTCGGGCCGCTTGAGGGAGCGCCAATGAGCGACCCACTGCCGGGGCAGATGGAACAGGGGGACGACATAGTCGCCCGACAGCAGCACGCGATCCAGAGCCCGCACCGCCGAGACGAAATCGTCACGGTTCTCCGCCGTAAGCAGGGCCTCGATCATGGCGTCGACGGCCTCGCTCTTGACGCCAGGATAGTTGAACGAGCCATCGGTCACGGCCGCCGCGCTCCCCCAGCGGAACGATTGCTCATTTCCTGGCGAGAGCGACACCCCCCAAAAATTTTGGATCATGTCGAAATCGTAAGTCTGCTTGCGCCGCTGATACTGAGCCGAGTCAACTTGCCGGATTCGAGCCTCGATGCCCACTTGTTTCAAGGCCCGCGCATAGGTGAGGAGGAGCCGCTCCTGGGACCGAGTGGCGGCGAGGATCTCGAACACGAAGGGCTCGCCCGTCTCCGCATTGATGAGCTTGCCGTCCTTCAGCCGGTAGCCGGCATCCTCGAAGAGCCGTAGCGCTTCGGTTCGGCCTTGGCGGTTCTGCCCGGTGTCGTCGCTGGCCGGAAAGGAAAAGCTACCGTCCATGATGGCTGGCTTCACCGCTTCGGGGTAGGGCGCCAGCAGGGCGCGCTCGGTGGCGTCGGCGGGCCGGCCATGCGAGGAGAGTTCCGACCGCGCGAAGTAGCTTTCGGTGCGCGCATACTGGCCGTGATACAGCGTGCGGTTCACCCATTCGAAGTCGAACAGTCTGATCAGGGCCTGGCGCACGCGCGGATCGGCGAAGATCGGGCGCCGTATGTTGAACGCGAGCCCCGCCATGCCGGCGGGCGTCTCGACGGGGAGGGCTTCCTTGACGACCCGGCCGTCGCGCATGGCGGGGAAGTCGTATCCTTCCGTCCAGCGCGTCGGATCGTCCTCGTCCCGCAACTGAACGAGCCCCGACTTGAAGGCTTCGAACATGCTGCCGGCGTCGCGGTAATAGTCGAAGCGAATTGCATCGAAATTATAGAGCCCGCGGTTGACTGGAAGATCGCGCCCCCAATAATTCGGGTCGCGTCTATAGGTGATGCTCTTGCCTGGATCGACCTTGTCGATGACATAAGGCCCACTGCCGATGGGCGGTCCGAGCGTTGTCTTCTCGAAGGTCTCGGGCGTGAGCAGATGACGCGGCAGGACTGGCATCAGCCCCATGATCAGCGGCATTTCCTGATCGCCCGATTGATCGAAGGTGAACCGGACTTTGCGCTCGCCCGTCTTCTCCACCTTCGCCACCTTCTTGTAGTAGGAGCGATGGTTTGGCCGCCCACGATCGCGCAACACCGCGTGCGAGAAGATC
>Ga0209386_1001321_pt1 | contig 10030 bp, 13 predicted proteins | sample NGEPertwo_FD_184510 | JGI IMG/M metagenome (GOLD analysis project Ga0209386, IMG submission 184510) | Arctic peat soil microbial communities from the Barrow Environmental Observatory site, Barrow, Alaska, USA - NGEE Permafrost154B-two... | ecosystem: Environmental > Terrestrial > Soil > Wetlands... | reverse complement strand
CCGATAGCATTGGCTACGACAATAACAGGGATTTTAAAGAGGGATAGGGGCAGCATGGGTTCCTTTGATTTGCCTTCTACAAATAGGAATGCCAGGAGAAAGACCAAGACAACTATAAATAAGGATAAAACCCTTACTTGCACAGTGGATATAATTCAAGTCTCAACACCTTGATTTAAGCCAAATTGGTCTCTGTAACGAAGAAATTTGGGATTTCGAAAAAGCTAAATTCACTACTTTCTCAACCTTATAATGTGTTCGAAGAAACTCTTGCGTCGGCGTCAACTCCGTTTTTCCATCCCATGGTGTTTTACGTCGTGATTTACCATGACTTTTACCAGCCATGTTATTATCCTCCGTAGTAATAGAATATTTCTATTGTAGAGGATATAACTCCACTGTGCAAGTAAGGGTTTTATCATATTAGTATCAAAGTAAGATTGAATACGTCCAATCTCAGACTCTATTATAAGTATTAATCCAATCGTTAGACTCCCACTTCTATAAGTGGGAGTGGTACCCCGTTACCCTGCTTCGGTAGGGGTAGAATCCCCCACCGAAGTCTCGATGTTCAACTTTAGTTGAACGAGTTCACTTAAAGGAGGCTTTAAAATGATTGAAAAGAAAGCGTGGGCCGTTAACGGTTATCTTGCCCTGATCCTAGTGCTCGCCCTCTTGATCGGCGGTGTTTCATTACTCATTCAGCAATTAGTAGTGGGAATCCCACTACTAATTGTTGCTATTATTCTAGCAACAGGCATTTTAGTGGTTCAGCCAAACAAGTCGTATGCTCTTGTTTTTTTCGGGAGTTATCTTGGTACGATCCGCCAACCGGGGCTATGGTTAAGTGTCCCCTTTGCGGTACGTAAAGGAGTTTCGTTACGGGTTCGAAATTTCAACACAAAAACCCTCAAAGTCAATGACATTGAAGGTAATCCGGTTGAGATAGCTGCCGTTGTCGTCTTTCGCGTGGTTGATACAGCTAAGGCAATTTTCGATGTCGAGAAATATGAGGAATTTGTAGAAATTCAAAGTGAAACTGCTTTACGACACGTTGCCACTCGCTACGCTTACGATAATTTTGACGGAAAAGGTCTTTCCCTTCGAAGTAATCCTGAAGAAGTATCCTCAGAACTAATGAAAGAACTACAACAACGTCTCATCCTCGCAGGTGTCAAGGTTGCAGAGGCCCGTCTTACTCATTTGGCCTATGCTACAGAAATTGCAGGCGCAATGCTTCAGCGGCAACAGGCTTCCGCCATCCTCTCTGCTCGCCAAATAATCGTAGAGGGTGCTGTGGGCATGGTTGAAATGGCTATTGAGCGGCTTGAAAAAGACGGAGTCCTTCATCTTGATGCAGAACGCAAAGCCGCCATGGTTAATAATCTCTTAGTGGCCATCGTTTCTGAACGTGCTGTCCAACCTGTCATTAATACCGGAACGGTATATTAAAGCTGTACAATGGATGTGGATAAATATGGCAAAAAATCATTACCCTCTCCGGCTTGATCCTAAACTTTACGTTTTGCTAGAACGTTGGGCTGCCGATGAATTCCGCAGTGTTAATGCACACATGGAGTTTTTGTTGCGGGAGGCAGTCCAACAGGCTGGAAGACTAAACGGCCACGAACAAGGCAGTTCAGCGGATTCAGAAGAGGCTACCGATTAAGCAATGATAAACTCTTTATAGATCAACCTAAAAAGCCCGTGAACTCACATTTTATAGAGTTCACGGGCTTTAATTTATTATTAGGGACGTTAACTTTATCTAGTTAATCTTATGTTTTTTTGCAAATGCTAAAATCCCACCCAAAGCAATGGAAAGAAAAGCTGCAGCCAAAACACGATATTCCACGGGTAGTAAGAATACCACTGTATGTGCAGGAATCCAGAAAAAAGGGATCGTTTTAAGGACTACGAAACGAACATACCCGTCCCAGTCAATGTGGTTTACAACCTCTGAAAGTTTAACTTTTAAAATACGATTGAGTTTCCCTTCTCCAAGATCAATATAGGTATCAGTAATCCGATGAAACGCCATGAAGGTTGGGGCAAAGAATAAATTCATAAGAGCACTCGTAAAGAAGGCAAATCCTAGGTTTCCTCCTATAGATGGCAAAAGCCCCTTCTTTATGCTTCCAGCCACCCCTCCGGCGTATATATCAAATACAAGAACAATGGCCATCCCCAAAATACCCCAGATTGCCCCCTTATATAAAAGCCCTTTCAGCCTCTTCCAGTCTCCTTGGACCAATCGCAAGGCCAATAATTCTCCCATTGTTGCAAGAAAAGCGAATTTAACAAATCCCATCAGAAAAGGATGCGTCGCAGTTGCGGCCATAAATACAGAATGTGTGGACGGGAGAATCAAGAACAGGAATACTGTGATAATGCCTAAAAGCCAAATGATATCGTATTTTTTCATAAGAACCTCCCTCAATCACAAATTCTTGGCGTACTCTTTACCTGCATTAAATGCTTTCATATTTAGATCAGCAAGTGCTGGTTTCTTACCAGCTAACTCCATAAGTACGTTTGCCAGAATATCATCGGGTACAGAAGGTGTTAATGCCTGCATAACTCCCAGCATGACAATATTAGCCACTTTCTCCTCGCCCATCTCATGGGCTATTGCATTGACTGGGACACGCACAATACGGATATCTTCTCTTCCTAATAATTCTGGTACTAAGGAGGAATTGACATAGAGCGTCCCTCCTGGAAACACGCTATCTATAAACTTAAGATATGAAGCTTCATTCATCACGATTGCAATATCTGGTTTTCCAACTGTTGGAGAACCAATTCTTTTATTCGAAATAATAACAGAGCAATTTGCCGTCCCTCCCCGCATTTCTGGTCCATAGGCAGGGATCCAGGTGACTTGTTGCTTTGCAAGCATCCCGGCTTGAGCAAGTACTTTTCCGATAAACAACACACCTTGGCCGCCAAATCCAGCGAATTTATATTTTGTTATCGTGGAGCTCATCCTTTGCTCCCCCCTTCGATTGCAGGGATTTTCAGTTCTCCAAGTGCAAAGCACGGTTTCATCTTAGTTTGCAGCCATTCTAAGGCTTCAACCGGATTAACCCCCCAGTTTGTAGGGCAAGTAGAGAGAATACTAACAAAGGAGTACCCCAAGCCATCTATTTGAACTTGAAATGCTTTTCTAAGAGCTTTCTTGGCTTCTTTTATTCCCTGGGGGCTATCGACAGATACTGACGCCACATAGACTGCTCCTTCTACTTGGGTCAGAATTTTAGGGAGATCAAGCGGGAAACCCATAGTCTCAGCATCCCGACCATAGGGTGAGGTCGAAGTTCTTTGCCCTACAAGAGAGGTTGGAGCCATCTGCCCACCTGTCATACCGTAAATCGCATTATTAACAAAAATAGAAGTAATTCTTTCGCCGCGAGCAGCGGCAGATATAGTTTCTGCAAGCCCAATCGAGGCTCCATCTCCATCTCCTTGATAAGTAAACACGAAACGGTCAGGCCGTGCTCGTTTCGCGCCCGTTGCGACCGCCACAGCTCGGCCGTGTGCCGCACCGATCATATCACACGCGAAGTAGTTTTCACAGAAACCTGAACACCCAACTGGGGCCACTCCAATTGTTTTTTCAATCAAGCTCATTTCTTCCAAAAGCTCACCAATTAAGCGGTGTATTATTCCGTGAGTACAGCCTGGACAATAATGAAAATGGCGATCAGTTAGCCCTGTTGTTTTGGTCAAAATTGGTTTCATTTCTGCACCCCCTCTAACAACTGCGCTTTGAACGCAGCAACCACATCTTCTGGTTCCGGCGTCATACCACCCATTCGACCATGAAAGCAAACTGGGACTTTGCCGTTAACTACCAGCTTTACATCCTCTACCATTTGTCCGGCACTCAGTTCAACACTCATCCAACCTTTAATTTGATTTAAGCGCGCTGTCAACCCTTTTTCAGGAAACGGCCAAAGAGTCACTGGGCGATAAAGCCCGACTTTAATTCCTTCTTCTCTGAGCATGTCAACAGCGGTTTCCGTAATCCTAGAACTGGTTCCAAAGGCCACGAAGGCATAGTCCGCATCCTCCATTTCATACTCCACAAAACGCTGTTCAGTTTCTTCGATCTTCGACATCTTGTCGCCCCAGCGAATATTTTCTGATTCTCCCAATTCTGGCGTGAGGTAATAGCTGATTACGTTATTTTTGGGACGTCCTTCTGCTCCGCTTGCCGCCCAAGTTTTCGGTTCTAGCTTGCGTCCTTCATACGGCGGAAACTCCACTGGTTCCATCATTTGCCCTAAGATCCCATCCACTGCGATAATTACCAAATTTCGATAGCAGTCAGCTAAATCAAAGGACTCCTTAGTTAAATCCACCATTTCCTGTACAGAGGATGGCGCGAGAACTATAGCATGGTAATCCCCATGTCCACCGCCTTTGGTTAATTGGAAATAGTCAGCTTGAGTAGGTCCTAACCCTCCCAGTCCTGGGCCACCACGCATAACATCGACGATCACGCAGGGGATCTCTGCTGCGAAAAGAAATGATAGTCCTTCTTGCATCAAACTAAATCCCGGGCTCGACGTTCCTGTCATGACTCTTTCGCCTACTGCCCCAGCTCCGTAGACCATATAAATAGCAGCAACTTCACTCTCGGCTTGAAGATAAGTTCCGCCTGCTGCTTTCATTTTCTTAGCCATATATTCCGGTATTTCAGTAGACGGAGTGATGGGGTACCCATAGAACAATCGACAACCGGCTTGAATCGCGGCTTCAGCGATTGCTTCATTTCCCTTCATTAATAATGCCATGTCTTATTCACACTCCCTTCTCTTCACGATATACTTCTAAAACTAAGTCTGGACAAATCAGAGCACAAAATGCACAAGCTATGCATTGAGTTTGATCCTTCATCTCAACCGTATAATATCCCTTGCTATTGGCAACCTCACCCAGACTTAGTATCTTTTTTGGGCAAATGTGTACACAGAGTCCGCAGCTCTTGCAACGTTCCCTGTTAATCTTAACGAGATTTTTCATCTCTTCTCCCCCTTCTCTATGTTCTATGGACGCCTGACGGGGCTCTTCCAGCCAAGGTTCAAATAACGTTCCACTGGGATCCACTCTGGTTCCCATAGAAGCCCTACTTTTTCTGCCCATTTAGGGTTTATTCCACTGGTTACACAGGGTATTTTGCTCTGCCTTACAAGAGATCGCATAAGTCCTACAGATTTTTGCCAATCCTCAAGTGTCGTCCATTCGATTAGATTTGAATTATTGATCCAACCTTGGACTTTCAGATGAGATTTCCGCTCCATATCCATTCTAAGACTCTCTATTTCTTCAATTGTACTACTAAACGGACGAAAAACGTTAACAACTTGAAGGACTCCTACATCTTCCTTTTGCAGCAGAGCATGGTACCTGCCTACGATCGTTGCGCCAGTTTCATTCCCACCAACATCGAGCACCACGTGCCTTGTCTGATCTCGAAGGGCGCCGTCAATTTGTGGCGGCAGGGATGGGTTCTCTGCGAAGGCCAGATCCCCCTCTGGACGAATCACTTCAATCCCTTGGTGCTCCAAGATCTTAGCTATATCCCGCGATCGGAAATAGGGATTAATAAGATCAAGATCCACCAGCGCCACTGGTTTTCCTTCCTTAGCCTGTTTCATAGCCAAGCTAATGGCTATTTGTGTTTTACCAGCCCCATACCCACCAACCAGAACAAGTACACGTCGATCGAGCAAATCTTTCACCGTCATATTCATGCCTCTCTACTCACAGCAGCCATTGCCAATGCCATAAACTTGTTCCTCGGTGTATCATTTCTTGAAGTCAAGACAATGGGAACCTGTGCGCCAAGCAAGATTCCCGCCATTGTCGCCCCTGCAAAGTGAACCATAGACTTTCCTAAAACGTTCCCAACTTCAATACTTGGAACCAAAAACAAATCAACTTCACCATTGATCTGACTGGAAATCCCCTTGTGCTTCAAGGCGGCAGCACTCACTGCTCCATCTAGGGCCAACGGACCTTCCACGATCGCACCCGAAAATTCTCCTGCTAGATTCATCTCCGCCAGGGCCTGGGCATCCATGGTCGCCGGCATTTTAAGATTCACAACTTCGTTCGCAGTTAACACAACCACATTGACGGAATCCATCCCAATACCCTGCAAATATTGCAAACTGTTCTCGAGAATTTCCTTCTTCTGCGCTAAATCCGGTGCAATATTCATCCCCCCGTCGGTCACGAACAGCATACGAGAAAATCCCGGAACTTCAAATGCTGCTAAGTGGCTCAGTAATCGTCCTGTTCGCAATCCCCGAACAGGACGCAATACTGCTCGTAGAAAGTCTGCACTGTTTATTAAACCTTTCATCAAGAATTGCGCTTGCCCATCAACTACTACGTCTACAGCCTTATTCGCAACTGCCTCAGGATTTGGTTCATGGATCAACTCCACTTCCTTTAAGCTGAATCCTATTTCTTTAGCTAACCGTTTGATTTCTAAAACATCGCCGACGAGGATTGGGCTAATCAGTCCTTCATATTGTGCTAGCTTGATGGCTCCCAATACTTCCTTATCTGCCGCTGCAGCCACCGCAACCTTTGCTCGGCCAAAGCTCTTTGCCCTGTCAAGCAAAGATTCAAATCCGCTAAATCGCATTCGTTATTCTCCATTCCACCATCCTTAGCCGCCCTCGTAAATTAACGCTTTCTCTTGTCCACAGAGGACTCTTAAGGCACCCAGTGCTAATGCTTCCATTTCTTCTTCTCCAGGGACCACCAGAACAGGTGAAATAAAAGAGACGCGTCGAATGATTTCTCGGGTTATAAAGTCAGAATGAGCGAGCCCTCCAGTTAGAACAATGCGATCTACATCTCCCGCTAGCACCGTTGCCATGGCACCGATTTCCTTTGCAACCTGATAGCAGAGACCTTCTAATACAAGCTTGGCCTGAAGATCCCCAGCATTCATCCTTTTTTCAGCCTCACAACCGTCTTTTGTCCCAAGATAAGCGTATAGACCACCTTCTTTATGAATTTTTGTGAGCATTTCTTTCTCAGAATATTTTCCAGAATAGCAAAGTTTAACGAGTTGATAAACAGGTAATGTGCCACATCGTTCTAAAGAATAAGGGCCCTCATTATTGGCGTTGTTTACATCAATCATTCTCCCTTTACGATGAGGCGCTACAGAAATCCCTCCACCCAAGTGAGCGACAATCAAGTTCAGCTCCTCATAGGCTCTCCCTATCTCACGAGCCACTTTTCGGGCGACTGCCTTCATGTTCAAAGCGTGAGATTGACTTAAACGAGTTAATTCTGGTAGACCTGAAAGTCGTGCTAAAGGCTCCATTTCGTCAACTGAGACAGGATCCACGATATAGACAGGGGCATTAATGCTTTGTCCCAAGTAATACGCAATTATCCCACCTAAATTGGAAGCATGTTCGCCACCAGGTGCATTATGCAAGGTACGGACAAGATCGTCATCAACCAAGTAAGTGCCCCCAACTAGAGGGTTGAGTAAGCCGCCCCGACCAACTATTCCATCAAAATACTCCAATTTCGTCCCTTTTCCTTCGAGCATTTTCAAGATTATGGCGATGCGATATTTATATTGATCTCCCACACGGGCAAAAGCGCTGATCTCACTGGACGGGTGTTCTACTCCTTGGTTCCAAAGGCAAGTTTCATTCTCATAGGCCGCGACTTTAGTTGAGGTCGATCCAGGATTAATGGCAAGTACCTTCAAACCGCGTCCCCCCTTATTAGAACTATGCTTGTAATCAATTTCGCTATATTAAAATCGATTATTTGATTATACCATAAAAGAAGTCGTTTCTCGATTAAGAGAACGCCTTCTTTTATGATCTCGTCAGAAAACATAGGTGAAATGACTTCATCAAAGCAAGACATGTCGACTGTCATGACTTCATTACGGCGCAACGACACGCCGAGCACCTAGATAACGTGCTGACCAATATGAGTTTGTCATATCGTCGTAAGATACCCCTCCATTAGACGAATTAATCATCGTGTTATTTCCAACATAGATTCCTACATGGGAAGCGCCTGAAGAGTATGTATGAAAAAACACTAAATCTCCTGAGCGTAATTCTGATCGCGAAATAGAAACTCCATTCTTAAACTGCTGCTCCGATGTACGATTTAACGATATGCCAGCATTCCGGTATACGTATTGGATATACCCTGAACAGTCAAATCCAGGCTTCGGGGTTGTGCCTCCCCAAACATAGGGTGTACCTAAAAACTGTGCCGCAAAGCTAGTAATTTGTTGGGCCCCACCGGAAACTTTGACAGTTCCTGCAACCCCTGCGCTAGCGCTTGTACCACGAGAAACTGTTGTACTAGAATTGTTACCCTTTGCTACGTGAGCAACTTCGATTGCTTCCTGTTGCATCAATTGTTGTATCCGGGTCACCTTTGCTTGAGCAGATAGAGAAGAATTCAGCATCGCTCTCTCATCTGTGCTTAATTGCGCAAGGACGGTTTCCTGCTTGTCCAGTGTCTGTTGCACGGCTTGCTTCGTTTGTGCTTTATCCTGTATAGAAACTTGAATTTCAGCTTGCTTTTGTATTATAAGTCCTTTTTGATTGTTCATGGTTTCGTTTAATGCTACAATATTCTTTTGAAGCTTACTATAGCTACCTACGATCATCTGAATATTGTCCGCTCGATCTATAAAGTCAGATAAGTTGCTGGCGTCAAACAGCACAGCTAAATAGCTTGTTACACCTTCTTCATAATTAGTCTTTACGAATTTCCCTAACGCTTGAATATACTCCTGGCGTTGTTCTTCAAGTTTTTCCTGCTCTTCTTCCAAACCCTTCAGGTTATGTTCTTCCTTTGCCATAGCTAGCTGTTCCCGTGCCATACTGTTATTTAACGCTAGGACGGATTGCTTTAAAGCCAACACCTGTGTCGTTACATTCGCCACATTACCTTGCTGTGCTTTCAATCCCCCATTCAGCCGATATGCATCTTGATTAGATTGATTCAGCTGTTCCTGTAAATTATCGGCTTGTACCGGGATGACTGAAGCAACAAGAACTATGCTCCCTATGATTGCAATTATAGCTGTCTTATGGAGAAAACGTAACTTCTTCATTAACAAACCCCTCAACTTACTCATATATTTAGTATATTACTTCGCCATAAATGTTGAAACTCCTTGTCTGACAATGCAAAAATATAAGTCTGCAAATAAAAATTCAATTAATTATTAAAGCAATGAAAATGCGGATGGAAAGTACGTCAAGGAATGCCTAAACTTGAATCTTTTATACGAACACGGGCATGCGTCCGGAGTCATTTTCACCTGTACGACGTTACATAGCCTATATCAGCGCACTGGGTACAACACAGCTTCATTTAGAAATCCATTTGTAATTTCTTGCTGGTCTTTAGCTTTCCCGGGCTTAGGTCACCTATTGTTATTTGACTGGCAAGCAGGAACGAGCCCTTAAAATTCCATTTGCAAATTCTGATGAAGAGGAATCCTAAACAAAAATTAACAGTTTCGATAAGGATATTATTAAGAAATACTAATATTGCATATTCTAACATAAAGAAAAGGCTATCTCAAAAGAGATAGTCCTTCTCGCTTGTTTACCTAGCTATGACCTACTTTCCCAGGGGCTTGCGCCCCAAGTATCATCGGCCCAGGAGGTCGATAATGGAATGAGATTATCGCCACACTGCGACTCATAACGCACACTCCTGCAGTGTGGATTTAACTTCCGTGTTCGAGATACGTAAACCGGATGAGGTTTACGCCACACTGCTACTCATAATGCAAACCCCTGCAGTGTGGGTGAACGGGTGGAACACGGTCCCATTTTACAGTATAACTAAACACAGAAAAGGACTACCTCGTAAGAGATAGTCCTTTTCGCTTGTTACCTGGCGATGACCTACTTTCCCAGGGGCTTGCGCCCCAAGTATCATCGGCCCTGGAGGTCTTAACTTCCGTGTTCGAGATGGGAACGGGTGGAACCCCTCCGGC
>Ga0209386_1001318_pt1 | contig 10046 bp, 8 predicted proteins | sample NGEPertwo_FD_184510 | JGI IMG/M metagenome (GOLD analysis project Ga0209386, IMG submission 184510) | Arctic peat soil microbial communities from the Barrow Environmental Observatory site, Barrow, Alaska, USA - NGEE Permafrost154B-two... | ecosystem: Environmental > Terrestrial > Soil > Wetlands... | reverse complement strand
GTATTGGCTCGAAAGTTCGAGTTTGTGCCTCGACTCAAGTCTCTCCATTTACAGGCTGTCTGCATGCTAAATGCGGGTTTAGAAGCAATAGTTGGAAACCTAAAGTATGTCTCTGAAGTACACAGTTTAAACTTGAGTCAGAATAGTATTGATGATCAAGGTTGTCGTGTATTGGCTACAAATCTGATATTGCTTCCGCAACTACACACGTTACATTTGAACAATAACGAAATTACCGAGGTCGGTTGTCTTGTGTTAAGTCAATCTCTTTGTGCTGGATCTAAAAAGCTCCTCGAATTACAGACACAATTTAATCATTTTGGCTCGTTGGGTTGTCGAACTTTGCGACGACTTGCTGCTCTTGTATTGCCGACATTGCTCGTCAAATGTTGTAGTGCATTCGATTCAGACTGTCACAATTTAGAATGTATGAATTAAAATGTCGCTTCGCTGAGTATAGCAATTTTTGCGTAGACGGTTCTTTCTGTGACTTCAAGCATGCGATAAATGACGTGTGCGAGTCAGAATCATTCTGCGCTGCCAGCAATCTAATGCGAACAAAATAAACATGCAACATGAAGAATAAAACATATTTTCTCTAGTACCGTCTTCATTCAACATTGACACGACACACACCATTGCAAATAGTCAAACACAATTAGACTATACATTGTAGAAGATGTCTGTTATCACTCATAATAAAGCTACCGATGAAAAGGATCAAAAAGAAAATGCTCTGGACACCGACGAAAGGAAGCGTTTTATAAATCAGAGTGTGGCGAGCGTCGATATGGCTACAGAGATATATTGTGGAATTTCAATTGTTTTATTCGGTTTTCTCTTTCTCTTTTCGTTTCTAGATGCGGCTTGTCCCGCTGTGTACTGCGAACCATCTACAATACTGTGGTCAGTCTCAACCATCTTCCTACTGTCATCAATCACGTTGAACAAGTTTCAAGTGATTACAAATTTCATTTTATTTTCTCTATGACGTTTATTTCGTTGGTGATTGTTTTACTATGCTGTATTTGGGGTTCTGAATCTAATCGGCTCTCAGTAAAGGGACCCAATGCTCTAGAGCAATGGAAATTCTTTGCTTGTTTGACGCTGATGCTCTGTTTTATAGTTTTATTCTCATTTTCTACATTGGTGTATCGCAATCCGTATGATATGCAAATGGTGCAGAAAATCTATGCAGACGGGTACATGCTATTGAGCCCAACGGATTACATTGCAATCCAAAATAGATACAAGTGCTGTGGACGCAATTTTTACAATGAAACCGTGTGTATCAATGGAGTGTGTGAATCGTCTGCTGTGATTGATCATTGCGTCAAGCAATTCTACTTTACTAACAAGGAAACTGAAGGCGGTTGTGTTCCACATTTGATGGAAAGTTTTCGTTCCAGTTTACTTCCATCCGGTGGCATTCATTTCTTATTGTTTCTTGTTTTCATTGTGCACAATGCAGTGTTTCTAGTTTATCTCTGCGCAGCTGGCTCTTTAGTGGATTACAGTTTCATCGATAAGAAGAAGAAGTCGGCGTAGAGAGCTACGCTTGTTGCTACGCTTGTTTTTCGTTTGTCTCGTTTGTGTGATGTCCTATTTTATTTTTGTCGAGCTCATCTGTTCATTTAACCTAAAATATAGCTTGTGCAACTTTCCATCAAATATAGCTTGTACAGCTTGTGAATATTCGGCTAGCGCAGCTTTTATCCATACATAGCTTTTAAAAGTTGCGAATATTCGGCTAGCGCAGCCGTGAAGATGGACCGGATCAGTCGAGTCTATAAGCTGTACATTCAATTGACCCACTTGTTCAGCAGGTCGGGCACTTTCATAGACGTTGAGTGTGTGTGTTCTGCTCGATTGTATACAAGATGGACCAGTTGTGACCTGCACTTTCCTGCGGTAATAGGTCGATCCAGTGCTGCGCTTGCTTGCTCCGCTTGGTGCGCGTGTCACGCAAGTTTATGCTAGCGCAGCAACATAACGTGCTAACGCTATAGAATACTCGGATAATTCAGTCAGAAAGAGTCTAAAATGTACTTGGTGAAGATAGGTTGGATCGACCGACTCTAGGAGTTGCTCATCGAAACTGACCAGTTTCTCGGAAGGTGCAGCGCTAGAATATACTTCTATTCTATCTTCTGATTGATCATACACAAGATTCACCGGTTGTCCTGCAATTCCTTCAGGCAACACAGACAATAAATACGGACTCGTTATCAAAACATCATCCACTTCTGCACGCTCAGGATGAATTTTGCGCGCGAGATCCATCGTACTAAAGTTTCGGTTGCGAGATTCGGGCAGGTGAAGTCTAATTATACCGTCGTGTATCAATACACTCAAGCGGTTTTCTACAGCTTCACGGATCAACGCTGCTTCTGCCTGTGCTTCGCGATTCAATGCAGCGAATATTGTTTCTGGTAGACGACGGTCGAAAGGAGAATACAATGATCCATACGGTGTCCATCGCTGTTGCCGATGCTGTTGTCCTTGTTCTTGAAGTGCATATGGTTGGCGAAACAGTTCGGATTCATAGCGCTGCATTTCCTGTTGCCGAAACGCGTTTCCTTGTTCGATAGATTCCTTGTGCTCGGCGGTATATTCTGCAGGATGTTGTCGAATCAATTGAATCAAATCGGCACCCAACGGTATGTTGCTGAACGGCTCCACTGGCCTAGGTTGCGTATCCACAATACGTTTCAAAGTCAATATGTCATAGCATTGCAATTGTCCATTGACATCTAGACGGATCAATCGATCGCGCGGAATTGGCTCGTTTAGTAATGGATCCAACGCTTGTTGTTTCTCATCCAATACTGGACAGAAACGATTACTGGAATCCAAGCCAATGTAAGGCTCTGGACGCAAACGCTTTCTACTTGTAAAGCTGGCGGTCATAGCTGCGCTTGCTTGCTCCACTAGGTTTTTTTTTCAAAGGAAAAATCACGGATATGAAAGATGCTGCGCTTGCTTGCTCCGCTAGGTTTTTTTGCAAAGGCAAAATCACAGCGCAATATACAAGTTTATTGACGTCAAACAACATGCAACATATTCCAACTACGTACTTTGTATACTCACCCTTCTCGGCGCTCTCTACAGGTTGCAACAACACTCTACCCTTCACAAGCCAAATACATATTATACAACAGGACAAACAAATGATTTTCAAAATTCCACAGTACTTCTGTTTCTAATTCACTCCCACATAATCTTTTTGTTTCATTGCGGACAAAATGTCTTGCAATTTTGAACGCAACAATTGTAAAGCCAAATCTTTCGGCACTGCTTCGATCTTTTCCAAATGATAGTTGAGCCAAATTGACCAAGTTTGCAAACACTTGGAATACATTGTCTCTAGTCTCGATTCATCTTGGAGAAACGAGAGCAGTTGAAAGACAGTCGTATAATCCTGTCTTCTAAAGAGTTCAGCCAACGCGACTTGAAGACGACTAGAAAACGATACTGTAACTAAAGATTTCACCAAATCCTTCTCTCTCAACATATTATTTAAATTTTCACGTATATCGTCTGAAGATATTTTTCCAAGAGCAGAACCAAATTGATTCACGACATCATCGTGGATAGATACATCAATAGATTCTTTGGTCACTTCGGTTTCAGAGGATGTAGAAGAATTTTCTGATAAATCATCTTCTGGAGTTTTCGTATCTGTAGCAGTAGACATTATACAAAAGAAACAAAATGAATGTAGGCAGTTGAAAAGTGGATGAATCAATGCGCAGTCTTTCCGGAGATTCATGTTTTATTCATGAATACTTTTGATCGACGCGCCATTACAAGCATAAATTCAATGACGGATATTCTTATCGGTCCCGTCAGTTTAACTTTGCATTCGAGTGAACAGTACAGCAAGACAATCTATACATTTGGAGAGACACACGTGTGTAATACAGTGTCTGCGAACTCGAGCGGGCTATGCGACTTTCTATTTCAGATTTTAGTCAAGAATGCCGATGTCAGTTTGTTACTGGAGGAAACAAAGAAAGAAATTGCATGTGTCTATGTAGCAGAGTGCCATTTGAAACACGTAAATGAACGTTTTCACAAGCAACTGTTCGATGGAGAACTAATCAATGGTAATTCAGTACATTGGACAGATTTACGGTGCAAATTTGAGGATCTGTTCGCAATCTTCCGAGAATTTTCGTGTAAGTTATTCAAACACGACAAACAAGATCGAACCAGTGCACGGTTGTATGAAATCGATCAATTATATTTTGTAATGCAATTGTTAAAACGGTACAACTTTGACAAGCTATTACAAGATCCAGAGATCCTTGAACAACTAAATTTGATACAAGATCCAGCGTTACGTGATATTATCAAACGCTACTGGAACTTTACCGATGACTATATGATTGCTGTCGAAGCTGCGATCCCTTTCTTGTATAAGAGAATCAGTAGTATATTGAAATCGTCAAACGCTCGTGTCGATCAATTCATAGAGCTCGATGTGCACACAACGTACGAACTGGGAAGACTGAGTTGTAAATTGATGACGCTCTATGACAATATAATGGATGTGTATTTAATCTGTGTTTTATTTAGCAGAACGCAGAGCAAGATTGTCATTTATGCGGGAGATTGGCATGCGCAAAGATACAGAGAATTTTTTCTCTATTTGAATTTCACTTTGATCAATGAATCCGCAACACCTCGAGAGCGTGAAAATCCAAAGTTCCAGTGTCTAGACCAGACCTGTTAAACGACTACAACTACAACTTGTATTCCATGTGTATTTTCCAAAAAAATACAAGTACACATAACTACATGTGTATTACATGTGTATACATGTGTAATTTTGCAATCTATTTTCTACATACAAATTGTGTTTCAAAGTATCTAACTCGACCTTTTGAAATTAAAAATTTTTTATTTTCTAATTTTGTTGTTGAAACTTTAAAAATCAACGTACAAAAATCGCATCTTTTTCAAATTTTGAGAGATTTTAAAATACATGTGTAGTACACATGACATTACACATAAAATACACATACAAGTTGTATTTTGTACACATGGCTCCCACTTGTTACAACTTTAACAGGTCTGGTCTAGACATTTCTGGTTTCAAACAACCGTTTTTCTCTGTCCAATAAAATTCGATCAAATGAGACAAGTACAAATGAAGCAAGTGCAACAAGCAGGTGCAATTTTATACAATATTGTACAGTTTGCTAGAATCTGGTAGATTTTGATTTTTTGAACTATGTGAGCCATCGTCAGCCAAATGGACTATCGACGCTAGCATGATATTGGACGCTTTTACAGCCTTTTCCTTTTCTTCTTGTGCAAAGCACGGTTTGAACCACACAGAACACGGATAACAACACAATATACAAGATTTAAGTACCGACTTGACCGTGCGTTGATGAAACAAGGACACCAACAATTGTACCAATTTAAACACACCACTGGCAATGGCCAAAGATTGAGCTAGTACGACCAAACTACTAGCTTTCGATGCAATCACAATTTCCAACCACGTGATGCTCTGCTGAATCGTCAATTGCACTTGCAAGGCTGGCGCTAGCTGCTGCGCTTGCTGTTGTTCGGGTTGACCGAGACCGAGCTGCCATGGATAGACGGTAGTGCCAGCAGATGGTAATCCGTGGTCAATCACTAGACCTGTGGTGATGGGATCGGAATAGTATTGATAGCGTGTAGGAATCACTGAAATCGGTACATTGGACAGTGTACTTCCTTGAAACACTTGTCCCGGACCAGCAGTTAAGGTACCTTGTACCAAGGACGATTGATTCAAGTAATTGATCACTGACATTTGCCACTGAAACGAACGAATAAATGCGTTTGGATCAGTAGATTGGACCGAGAAACTCGCCGACGGCAATGTTTGAGTACAATTGCGGCACGACCATGCAATGTTGCACTGGCTTGCTGCGCTAGCGGTTGCACCTGCCGTTTCGGTACATTGAATTGTAGAAGAGGAAGTCGGCGCAAATCCTAGAACTTGGATGTTCAGAGAAGGATCGCATTGTGAGGGAACAGCTGATGCAATAGTCATGCAATTGCCATTGTAGCCAATCAGTTGGATTTGTGCCGCATAGGTATTGGCTTGTACCGATTGACCATTGCTTAGGACGACATTGGTAGAGACTGATTCATTCTCCAGATACACGGTGACCAAATAGGCTAGCACCAAAAAGGACATCATCGATACCGCTAAAAGGGTAAACATTCCACCAATCACCGTCGTTCGTCGGCGCACAATGACACCATGTCCAATGGGTTGCGTAAAATCCCGTTCTTGCAAACGCACATAGTCCAAATTAGCCAAGGCACGAATCATCCATTTCGATTTCGAGCAAACATAACACACATAGACCATCAGCAACAGAGTTCCGGAAAAGACTCCACCACTCACAATCAGCCAATTTTGAATCATCGTTGCACGTTCTTGTTGCAATTCGGGCACACCGGGTAAAGAAGCTGCGCTTGCTGTACCTGCGGTAGGCGTTGGTGAGGTTGGTGAGGCTGTGCTGGTTTGATTTTGGGCTTGTATGGCTTCGGTGAGCAGGTCTTCACCCAGTAGGGTTTGCCAATCGAGGTATTGGAAAGAGAGGCCCGTATCGACAAAGGATTGTCCAATATCATAGGAAACTGCTATTTTCGAAGAAGGGGCAGGCAAGTTAGCGCTAGCGCTAGCAGCTGCTGGAGACCGACAGAGGTAAAAGTCTTGTTGGAGTGTGCAATTTACTACTGCGTTTGCTACTGCGTCTGATTGAAACTGAAATAGCAACCAGGGGGCGGGAAAACTTCCCGAAACAGACAAGCGTAGCAGTGTCCCACCGGTAACTGGCCCGGTGGGTGGTTGGATGGTTGAAAACTGGGTACATATTTGACAGGGAAAATTACTGCGCGTAAATAAAGACGGCGGTTGAAAAAAATTGTATTGTGGGCAGCATGCCTCAATCTCTGCAGGTTGGTTGGCCAATACGACCAAAGAAGACGACAAACTGCTATAGTCGGAAAGCATCGGATTGTTTTTCAGCGACAAGGATCCCAAAATTCGATTTAAATACTGTAAACCTTGCAACGATTGCAACATTGCATTGTTTTCAATCCGCAAGTCATTCTGCACCCCAGCGACGAGTAAGCCGTGCAGAGACTGCAAATTGGGATGATTTAGTATACTCAATGATTGTACTTGCGTAGCGGTTAAACCCGATAAACTTTGCAAGTTTGAGTTGCCATCAATCGTAATTGCACCATTGATGGTGGAAGCAGCAGCTAGCCAAGACAAGGAAGTCATCGCAGGATTACTACGAATGGTTAAACTGTTGGATACTTGTTGCAGACTATTTAATTGTAGAGTTTGCAGAAATTGATTGTTTTCGACGACCATGTGGACCAGTGAATTCAAGCCTGGAACTACAAAAGAATGAAACGATGGACTACAACTAATGTAAATATAAGCAATTACATCTATTCCTTGAACAGGTGGTAAAGAAGTTCCATTACAGTACATTTGATCGTGGAAACTTCTAGAATTGTTCACAACAAACAGGCTCCAATAAGAAACATCGAGGCTGCTGAACTTGCTTTTGCTAGAAAACACTTCTAGTTGTGAATTGTTCACAATCTGAAACGTTGTTTGCCCACTGAATTGCAACCCATCCAAATGGATCTCTTTCAACTGTTGGTTGTGGAATACTTCCAAATGCGCAAGAAATGTTGTAATTCCCGAAAAATTAGCTAAGGCTAGATTGAGATTATCATATAAAGCAATACGATTCACTTTAGTCAACCGAGGTAAACTGGCATCAATCAAGAATAAGTTGTTTTGAATAATCAAATCGTGATAAATTACGGTGAGATTCGCCAAATATGACAAATCTACATCCGCCCCATTCTGAACAACAATCGACGCTGCTTCAACACAACCGCTTGCTGAAAAATTCCGAGTGGAATAAAATGTTGTAGCGCTGCAACTTCCAGATACATATTCAGCTAAGAGAATACAAAAGAAACTAATGGTAACTAAGAACATAGACATTTTGAAAAATATGACACATCGGCGGAGGAAACAATATAATAGTCAGTGTATTTGAAAGGAGAAAATAAAGAATGAATCATAAAACATGAAAAATAAAACATGAAACATACTCTATCCTACTTTGATAATGGAAATTGTGCTATTCAATTGGGAAACTGTAGTGACTGGGGCGGATAGCTGATAAAACGGTGCGGATATGATATCTCCAGCGACTCCACCGAGTAAAGTTTGTCCAAAGGTTGACGTCGCTACGACTAACACGTTTGACCCGAGTCCACTCGGTACAGCAGCTGCATTGCAAAATGAAACCGATACTACGTTTCCATTGAGTTTCACATATGTTTGCACGCCAATGTCTACACTCCCAGAAAGCATCAGATTCACGGTATATGAAACAAAGTAGTTTCCGCTGGTTGATACTTGGTATCCTCCCGGTACATCTACAATGCCATCGAATATTGGCGTACCAGGTGTGGTAATTTGTTCAGTATCGTTATTGTACAATGTAGGTGTTGTGTTAGTTGATGTAATGGTATATTGATTTAATGCAACCGGACCCGTGGGACCCGTAATGCCCATTCCAGTCGCTCCGGTCGCTCCTGTACTCCCAGTGATTGATTCGCCGGTCGATCCAGTTTCTCCAGTCGCCCCGGTAAAAGCTGCGCCGGTTGGTCCAGTCGGACCTGTCAAAGATGCACCAGTAGCACCCGTTGATCCTGTGTTACCTGTAAAACTCGCGCCAGTTGGTCCAGTGGCACCTGTGGCAGAAGCGCCTGTAAAACCCGTCGCACCCGTAGCACCTGCACCAGTCGGACCTGTAGAAGAAGCTCCGGTAAAACCAGTCGCACCCGTAGCACCTGTACTGCTCAACCCTATCGGTCCAGTGGCTCCAGTGCTTGCTACACCAGTTGCGCCCGTTGATCCGGTAGTTCCAGTTACGGTTGACGCTGCTCCAGTAAATCCAGTCGAACCTGTTGAGCCCGTAAAAGCTAGACCCGTTGCGCCTGTTGAACCAGTAAATCCTGTCGGTCCTACCACACTTACACCCGCGCTGCCCGTTGCACCTGTCAACCCCATTGAACCGATCGGACCTGTGTTCCCCGTAGCTCCGATCGAAAATGCACCAGTGGGACCTGTTTGTCCTGCACCGGTTGCTCCAGTCGCCCCAGTAAAACCTTGCATTCCTGCACCAGGTCCAGTGGCACCTACTGGACCGGGAATCCCCTGACTTCCTGTCGGTCCGGTTGTGCCCGTCGTAGACAAACCACTTGAACCTGTACTTCCAGTGTTTCCCACTGGACCCGTCGATCCGATTCCAGCAGATCCCGTGGCCCCCGTTGCTCCCGTCGGTCCAGTACTTCCCATAGGCGCTCTTCTGTGTGAATGTATACAGCGTTCTTTGCCGCCACTACTTTGGTGTTTTTTGCGAGATCGATGCTGGCAATGGTGAGAATGTGTAGGATGGAATATTTCCCAGAGTCCAGCACTCACCCACTGACAAGGCGACGACAAGAGAATCATTGCAGACTCAAAATCGGAACTATGCTTATGATCTCTATTGATTTTGTTGCGCTTGTTCATAGTTGCACTAGCTGTTGCAGTAGCTGTGGCAGTAGCCTCATTTTTTTATTTTTACTTGTTGCTTGTTGCACGTTGCACCAGCAGTATGCTTTAATTTTTACTTGTAGTAGCTAATGCTGCGCTAGCGATACGTTTGACTATTTGTTTTATGTTGTTCAATGTACGCTAGGCCGCTTAGTGATGGTATGATTGGCGCAGCAGGCTAGCGCAGCCTTACGTAAAAGTGCCACCAGCAACTAAATCCCTTGCCGGATTAAAACCGAAAATCCGTTTTCCTGTGCTTGTAATCAATTCCCCGCTCCGCTTGTCTATTGTACATCTTTTCCAGGTTCCAGTGTGATGATCGTGGAAATCATAAGATTTCGACTCGTCGAATCGGTATAGGAATCCCAACGGTGTGAAATTTCGTACCACTTGA
>Ga0209386_1001317_pt1 | contig 10058 bp, 9 predicted proteins | sample NGEPertwo_FD_184510 | JGI IMG/M metagenome (GOLD analysis project Ga0209386, IMG submission 184510) | Arctic peat soil microbial communities from the Barrow Environmental Observatory site, Barrow, Alaska, USA - NGEE Permafrost154B-two... | ecosystem: Environmental > Terrestrial > Soil > Wetlands... | reverse complement strand
CGAGGCCGTCGATCTTGCCCATGGCCTCGAGCTTGGCGACGTTGGGAGGTCCGAGCAGGCCCACGGGTGTCTCCTTGCACGTAAGGGGCCGCCCCAGCGGCGCCCACAGCACAGTCTACCGCAGGACGCGGTTGGCGACATCGAGGAGGCGCGCCGGCAGGTCGCGGAAGGCGCGCACCGGGAAGACGTCGCCGTGCCCGGCGTCGGCCAGGCGGCGGCAGAGCTCGGGGTTCATCTTGTAGTCCTCGGTGAGGAGCACGAAAAGGCGCGGGAAGCGGTGCGCCAGCGGGCCCCGCACTTCCACGCGCCCGCCGTGCCGCAGGCGCGCCCCGCCGGGGCGCTCAGGCTCTTGGGGAGACCGCGGCGGGGGCCAGGGCGACATCCGGGTCTTCGCCACGGTCGACGACGAGCTCGAAGAGCTCGTCGAGCGCCGTCGCGAAGTCGGCGTCGATGTCGTCGCGCAGATCGACCCGCGTCGTCAGGGCGGCTTCGGCCGCGCGGCGCAGCGTCTCGCGGCTCACGGACCCGCAGACGTCCCCGGCTGCGCTCCACAACCGCTCGGCGATGGCCACGGTGGCGATCGCGCCGCGCACCGAGGCGCCCTGGCGGAAGCGTGGGTGGAGGCGCGTGGCGCGCGTGAGGCGCACGGCCGTACGCACCAGAGCGGCGTCGTCGCAGCCGGTCTCGGCGACCACGATGGCGCTCTCCTCGGCGGCCGGCTGATAGGCCAGCGCGAGGTGCTCGAAAGAGTCGCGCAGCGCCTCGGAAAGGTGACCGCTGGCCACGTACTCGACGAGGTTCTGCGTGGCCACCACCTGGAAGCCCTCGGCGGCGCGCACCTCGCCGATGTGCGGCACCTTCACGAGGCGTTCGTCGAGGGCCGGCAGGAGCACGTTCTGGACCGACTCGGGCATGCGGTTGAGCTCGTTGATGAACAGCACGCGGCCTTCGCGCATGGCCTCCACCAGAGGCCCCGGGAAGAACGACTCCTCGCGGTAGCCCTGCCGCAGCACGAGCGGCGGGTCGAACCAGCCGGTGAGCTTGCTCTCGGAGTAGCGCTCGTCGCCGTCGACGCGTACCGTGTCGCGACCGAGATGGGAGCAGACGGCGAGCGCCACCGTGGTCTTGCCCACCCCTACGGGGCCTTCGAGCAGAAGGTGGCGCCCGGCGCCGAGCACCGTCAGGGCCATGGCCAGCTCGGCCTCGCGGCCGACGATGCCGTGCTCTCGCTGGATCTTCTCGACGGGTGTCATGGGTCTGTCCTCACCATCAGGGGTGTCGCCTCTGGGGCTCGTAGCCTACTCGACGAGCACGAGCGCGAAGAGATGATACGGGTCGGGCGTGCCGCGCACCACGGCCAAGGGCCAGCCGGCGTTCCTGCTGGTCGTGAAGACGTCGATGCCGCAGCCGGCCGGGCCGGGCCGCACCAGCTCGCGGCAGTCGCACTCCTGCGGCCGGCCGCAGGCCTCGCTCCGCGTGCACGGCCGGCCGCCGGCGATGGCGAAGGCCTTGAAGCGGCCGATGAGGAAGAGCTCGCGCTCGAGGTCGAGCGCGATCTGAGCCTTGCGGCGGCTCCACGCCAGCCACTCGCCGGCCTGCGCCGGCGGTACGTCCAGGCGCAGCAACAGGATGGTCTCGTACTCGCCCAGCAGTCGCCGCGTCTGCTCCGGCTCGGGCGAGATGGGCGGGCACGTGAGGCAGCGCCCCGCGGTGCGGCCGCCGTAGAGGCACTTCATGCGCACCCATTCGGCGGTGACCACCTGCTCCGGGGTGATCACGACGGCGTCGCTCGCCCCGAAGGCGAGCGCCCGGGCGCGCAGCCCGTCGGCGTCGCGGCTCACGGCGACGCCCCGAAGCGCGCCTGTTTCCGCCTGGATCTCATCGCGCCTGAGTCTAGCAGGCGCTCCGTCTCGAGCGGCGGGAAATCCTGAGACCGAGCTGACGCTCCGGACTGCGCTCAGCGCCGGAAGGCGAAGCCGAGCCCCGGCGCCTGCGCGAGCGGCTCAAGGGGGCTGCGCGGCACGCCCGTGTGGGCGTCGCCGTGATAGTCGCGCGGGGCGACGTCGTTGGGCCCCGCGGGGTACAACAGGCTGGCCAGCGCCTGGATCTGGTCGCGGCCCCCGCCGAGCTCGAACTGGCCGCCGCCGTAGAGCACCATGCCGGCGGCCTGGGCGCGCTCGACGCAGTCCAGCAGCGCGCGGACGCTGCCGAACCGCGACGGCTTGATGTTGAGGTAGCGCAGCGACGAGGGCCGCCCGGCGAAAGCGCGCATCGTCGTCGCCTCGACGTCGGCCCAGGAGTGGATCGGCGCGTCGAAGCTGAAGCGCCCCTCCTCGCCGTCCAGCGCGTCGCGGGCGGGGCCCGTCAGCGCCGGGTCCTCGAGGATCGCGTCGGGGAACGCCGCCGCGGCCGCCCGGTACTGCACCGGGTCGGGCGGGTTGTCCACCGGCGAGCCTTCGTAGAACGACTTGAAATCGAGCACGCGCACGCGGCCGGTGGCGGCGATGCGCTTCATCGTCTCTGTGTCCCACTCCGGCGTCGGATCGAGCTTGAACTCGAGCCGCGGGTCGACGGCCAGCCACGGCGTGATGTCGAGGCGGGTGCTGACGACGAAGCGCAGCGGCCGGTACTCGCGGCCGAGCGCCGCGCCCAGGCTCTGGCCCTGCTGCCGCAGGGCCAGGTCCAGCGCGGCGCTCTCGAACGCCCAGCGCCTGTGCGGCCGGAAGAACTCCATCTGCGGCGGCCTGTCGGGGAACAGGTCCAGGCCGCCGAGCCGTTCCGAGAGCCCGTCCAGCGTCCAGTCTCCCGCGAGAGGGAGCGCCAGCGGGTACGGGTCGTGATCCTCGGCCGCGTAGGTCACGTCTTCCCCGCGCCCCTCGTGCCCGCCGCCGCGCAGCACGACAGTCGTGGTCACGCGCAAGAAGCCGCTGGAGACGTCCAGCTCCTTGCGCTCTGTGTGGTAGACGTCGATCTCGAGGGGAAGCTCAGCAAGCAGAGTGTACAAACTGGGCACCCGGGAGGAATAATTGCGCGGTAAAGCATCCATGCGCCGAGCATACCCGCCAGTGAGGCCGCCCAAGCCCTCGCTTCAGGCCGCCCACTCCTCGCACACGACCTCGGCCTGCGTCAGCACCAGTTGCGTCGCATGCTCCTGCTTGTCGGGCGGGTAGCCGTGCTTGCGCAGCAAGCGCTTGACCACGACGCGTGGGGTGCGGCTACGCCTCTTTCAAGCCGGGCACCAACCTCTCGTAGAAGTCCAAGGAATCCGGATTCGCCAGGGCGTCTCGGTTGGTGACCGGCCGGCCATGGACCAGGTTGGTGACCGCGGTCTCAACCTTCTTCATGTTGAGCGTGTACGGGATGTCGGGCACCGCGATGACCTTTGCCGGCACGTGCCGCGGCGAGGCGTTCTCGCGGAGCGTCCGAGCAATCTTCTTGACGAGGTCATCGGTCAACTCCCCGCCATCGACCAGCTTCACGAAGAGGACGATGCGCTGGTCGCCCTCCCAATCTTGACCGATGGCCAGGCTGTCGGCGATCTCGGGGAGCTTCTCCACCTGGTTGTAGATCTCGGCCGTGCCGATGCGGACCCCCGAGGGCTTGAGCACCGCGTCCGAGCGCCCTAAGAAGGTGATGCCACCGGTGGTGGCGTCGAACATGACGTAGTCTCCGTGCCGCCACACGCCCGGGTAGACGTCGAAGTAGGCGGCGTGGTAGCGCTTATTGCCGGGATCGTTCCAAAAATAGAGCGGCATCGGCGGAGCGGGAGCCTCACACACCAGTTCGCCCACCTGGTCGCGCAGCGGCTTGCCTGCCTCGTCGTAGCACTCCATCTTCATCCCCAGGCCCGGAGCCTGCAGTTGGCCGGCGTACACCGGCAGCGTGGGACTCCCGATGGCAAAGCACCCGTTGATGTCGGTGCCCCCGGAGAGTGAGTTGAAATGCAGATCGGCCTTGATGGCGTCGTAGACGTAGGCGAAACCATCCGGCGAGAGCGCCGAGCCGGTCTGGCAGATCTCACGCAGGGCCGAAAGCTCGTAGTCCTCTTTGGGCACCATGCCTTGAGCCTTCAAGAGGCTCAGGTAGCTCGCGCTGGTGCCGAAGACTGTCACCTTGAGATCCGCGATCAGGCGCCAAAGCGCGCCCAGGTCGGGGTAGGCGGGGTTGCCGTCGAAGAGGACCACGGTGGCCCCCGTCCCCAGGGCCGACATCAGCCAGTTCCACATCATCCAGCTGGCCGTGGTGACGTAGAAGATGGTGTCGTCGCGCCTGAGATCGGCGTGCAAGACCAGCTCCTTCAGCTGGTTGATGAGGATCCCGCCGCCACTCTGCACGAGGCATTTGGGCTTGCCCGTGGTGCCCGAGGAGAACATGACCACCGCCGGGTGGTCGAAGGGCACCTGCTCGAAGAAGAGCTCTTCGCCGGCCTGATCGGCGATGAACTCGTCCCAGCGGAGAGCGCCCCGGATGGAAGACAGGTCGGCGGCCGGGTCGCCCGCGTAGTGAGCCACCACCACCCGCTCGATGCTGGGGATGCTGCGGGTGACCGCGGCGGCGTTAGAGATGCAGTCGAACACCCGGTTCTTGTAGCGATAGCCGTCGACAACGAACAGCACCTTCGGCTCGATCTGGCTCAGCCGATCCGCGGCCGCCTCCGGGCCGATGTCGGTGGCGCAACTCGACCACACGGCACCCACGGCCGTAGCGGCGAGCATCGCCACCGCTGTCTCTATGAGGTTCGGCAGGTAGCCCGCCACGCGGTCGCCCGGCTTGACGCCCGCCGCCCTAAGGGCACCGGCCACCCGAGCCACGGTCTGGTAGAGCTCGGCGTAGGTCACGCGTACCGGCGCATCGGTCTCTCCCACGAAGATGAAGGCCACCCGATCGTCGCGATAGCGCAGAAGGTTCTCGGCGAAGTTGAGCCGCGCGCCGAGGAACCAGTTCGCTCCCGGGAACCGGGCCAGGTCGTCGATCACCGCTGTGTAGGGCGTAGAGGCCTGGATACCGAGGAAGTCCCACGCCGCCGCCCAGAAACCGGGGATGTCGTCGACCGACCAGCGGTGGAGCGCCGCGTACGATTCGAACGTCCGGCCACACCTCTCGCCGGCAAACGTGGCGAAGCGCGTCATATTGGCGCCGGCGACTCGCTCCGCCGATGGTTCCCACAGCAGTGTAGCCACAGCCCTCTCCTCCTCGTTCCAGCGGATGCGCCGCCGAGCGCGGCCGCTCGTCTATCGCACCCTGACTACCCTTCGCCGTTCCACCGTGCCACCTCGACCAGGCAAGAATCTGATGCCATCGCGTGGGACTGCTTGATCATCATTCATGCGGCTGGGCGTGAGCAGGTTGATGCACACGACTCGTAGGAATGAACGGTGCCCGGCGCACGCGCGCTGTCAGCTGGGCTGCGCAGATCACCGCGCCGCCGTCGTTGAAGACCTTGATCAGATCGTGCTGCCTGATGCCACGAGCAGCGGCGTCAGTGGGATTGACACGCACGATCCAGTAGTAGTAGCCGTCGACGAGCACGCGGTGATCGCGCCCGTCGTTGATGGTCGACTGGGTCCGGAGGCCGTGCCGTGTGTGCCTCCCAGAACTCGCGTAACGTGCTCTTGGCGATGACTCTCAAAGCATCCCGGCTTCACGGTGACTCCAACGATAGCTGACTCGGCCATGTTAGCTAACTCGCCTGAAGTCGTCAAAGGATGGCCTGGATGAGGTCGTGCATCTTCTGCGGCGCCGTGCGCGGCGTGGCGCGCACCAGCAGTTGGTCTCCCTCAGCCCGCACGCCGAAGCCGCCCAGTGTGGTCGTGAGCAGGGCGCGCTGTTGGGGCGAGTCGAGCGAGCAGCCGGACAGACCGGTAAACACGTATACCCCAGTCCGGCCAAACTCCTTCTCGACCTTCTTCTCGGCAAACAGAGACCGCACCCGCGGGCACACGACACCGAGGCCGGACCAGTTGAACTTCTCGACGTGCTTGAGGCCATCCGGCGTCCCATCCGGAAGGAAGCTGCGGATCAAGAACCCTCTGCATTTCTGCGGGGCCATCAGCGTGCCTCCAATGGGGCAGTCTTCGTGAGCGAGCGCAGCTCGCCTGAGAGGAGATTCGGAAGGAGTGCGTCGCGGGCCTCCGCCAGTCTTCGCGATTCCAGGATGTTGTTGCGGATCCGTTGCAGGAGGCCGCTCACCGCCGCCTCAAATGCCTCGACAACGTCGTTGGGCGGCATGACCACAGGGTAGGCTGCCATGTCCTTCCAGTTGGTCCGGGGCATGCGCGTGCCCGAGGACGTGGCACTCGCATAGTCCACGAACTCAGCGCTCGATAGGTGACCCAGAACGAAGCCGCCAAGCGTCGGGCGGCGTGGCCGAACGACGACGATGTCAGTCGAGCACACGCCATCAACCGGCGCCGGTCCTACCTTGTGAAAGTACGGGCGGAGCTTGCCGAACAAGAGATCACCCGCTACGAACCGCGACTTGGCGCTGACGACACCGTCGGCAACCCCCCAGTCAGAAAGCGCGATGCTCCGCCGCGGCAGATGCTCCAGCCCGAAGTACGGAGTACCGCTTTCCAGTTCCTCGGGCCGGGCCTGCGATCGAATCCGCACGCCGACGTCACCGAGCGTCCCGAGTGACCATCCCTGTGGCACGTCGCCGTTCTCTCTCTCAGCCAGCGAGGATGGGAACAGGTCGGCGAGGTCGGGCGGTAGCCCGACCTCGCCGACCTGCATCTTCTTGCGCACGGGGTCGAAGTCGACGAACCACGACTTGAAGATGGCGCGAGCGATCGACTCAAGGGTGTAGTTCATGCAGCGGTTGAGCTCGATCTTACCGTCAAGGGCGCCGAGGGTTGCGGCGATACGACGCTGCTCAGGCAGGGACGGCGCGCGAATAGGCATGTCGCGGATGTAGTTGCGGTTCAGCGACGGCTGCGCGCTGCCCGAGTTGTAGCGCCGAAAGTCGACTGACTTGAGCAGGTAGTAGGCGAATCGAGGGTCGTTGCCGCGATAGTCCGTGGCGTACAAGCAGGTATTGAGCGGCCAGTAGTCGCATGCGCAGTAGGAGACGACGCCAAACGAGGCGCCGCTGCGCCCGACCGTGACGCCGGGACCCGAAGCCCGCGCCACATCGTGCCAGCCCGTGATGCCGAACGAGCCCATCACGGGGACATCGCCGCTGCGGCGCTCGTACTCGGGGAGATCGTGACCACGCTGGAGCGAGATGAACTCACCCAGCGTGGTGTCGCTCCACTGGCGAGTCGGCGCAAGTTCATCCGGCGAACACGCCGACGGCCCGCTCTCATTGCCATCGAATGCGACCAACGGGGAGTCCTCAGAGCTCATAGCCCAAGCGGCCCAGGTTGGCCCGGATCTCCTCCTCCAGCCTCGCCGACTCCTCGAACTGGCTGGCGAGCTCCGCCGTCAGCCGCCTCATCTCCTCCTCGAACGGCTCGCCGTCGTCCTCAGCCTCGGCTGCGCCCACGAAGCGGCCGGGCGTCAGCACGCAGCCGCGCTCGGCGATCTGTTCGCTGGTGGCTCTTTTGCAGAAGCCGGGGACGTCGGCGTAGTCGAACGTGCCCGGCTCCCCGCGCCAGGCGTGGTACGCACCGGCGATGCGCGCGATGTCCTCGTCGCTGAGTTCCTTGTGCGTGCGGTCGACGAGCGCGCCCATCTGGCGGGCGTCGATGAACAGCGTCTCGCGGCGGCGGTCGCGGCAGGCGCCGCCGCTGCCCGGTCCGTCGCTCTTGTCACGCGCCAGGAACCACAGGCACACGGGGATCTGCGTCGTGTAGAAGAGCTGCCCGGGCAGGGCGATCATGCAGTCGACGAGGTCTGCCTCCACGAGCTGCTTGCGGATCTCCCCTTCCCCGCTCTGCTGCGAGCTCATCGAGCCGTTGGCGAGCACGAAGCCGGCCACGCCCTGCGGCGCCAGGTGGTGGACCATGTGCTGCACCCAGGCGAAGTTGGCGTTGCCCACCGGCGGCGCCCCGTACTTCCAGCGCGCGTCGTCGCGCAGGCGCTCGCCGCCCCAGTCGCTCACGTTGAACGGCGGGTTGGCGAGGATGAAGTCGGCCTTGAGGTCCTTGTGCTGGTCGGCGTGGAAGGTGTCGGCGTGGTGCGGCCCCAGGTCGCCCTCGAGGCCGCGGATGGCGAGGTTCATCTTGGCCAGGCGCCAGGTGGTGGGGTTGCTCTCCTGCCCGTAGATGGCGATGTCGCCGCTGCCGCCGCCGTGCTCCTCCACGAAGCGCTCGCTCTGCACGAACATGCCGCCCGAACCGCAGCAGGGGTCGTAGACGCGGCCCTTGAACGGCTCGAGCATCTCGACCAGCAGCTTGACCACGCAGCGCGCCGTGTAGAACTCGCCGCCGCCCTTGCCCTCGGCGCTGGCGAAGCGGCCGAGGAAGTACTCGTAGACGCGGCCCAGCAGGTCCTTGCCGCGGCTCTCCGCGTCGCCCATGGCGATGGTGCTGATGAGGTCGATGAGCTCACCGAGCTGCTGCTTGTCGATGGCGGGGCGTGCGTAGTCTTTGCTCAGCACGCCCTTGAGGCTGGGGTTCTCGCGCTCGATCGCCACCATGGCGTCGTCGATGAGCTTGCCGATGTCGGGCTGCTTGGCGCCCGCCTGCAGATGGCTCCAGCGCGCCTCGCGCGGCACCCAGAAGACGTTGTCGGCGAGGTACTCGTCGCGGTCTTCGGGGTCGACGCCGGACTCGCCGGGGCCGCCGGCCGCGAGGCTCCTGGCGGCCTCCTCCTCGGCCTCCGCGAGCAGGGCCGAGTGCTTCTCCGCGAACGCGTCCGAGATGTACTTGAGAAAGATGAGGCCGAGCGCCACGTGCTTGTACTCGGCCGGGTCCATGTGGCCGCGCATCTTGTCGGCGGCGGCCCAGAGCTTCTGCTCGAAGCCGAGGGGGGCACCGTTGTTCTTCTTGGGCTTCGGACTCACTACTCCCCACTTCCGTCGCCGTGCACCTTGTCCACGTACCAGTTCAGAACCGCGAGCAACGCGTCGAAGGCAGCCGGCTCGCTCATCATCGCCAGGGGCAGAGACACAGTACTGGTCAAGGCCTCCTCGGGAAGCCTGACGCCGGGAATCGAGTTGACGCGTTCGAGCAGCGCCTTGCCGAGTCCTGGCGCCGAGAGAGGCTCCTTCTTCAGAGCCATACGGAAGCGGAACTCGATCGTGCCGTCCGACATGAGCCTCACGATCTGATACGACTTGCCTCTCGTGGAGATCTGAGGAATCCACGACAGACGCCCTCGGTTGACACTCAGATAGGGCTCGGGCATCTCGCGAGCGGCCCAATCCGCAAGGCGTGTTGCAGCACCCGCGACCGGAGGATTGAGGTCGGCAATGTCCGCCAGGAATGCTTCCATGGTCGGCTCGGGAGCCGCTTCGCGACGCGGAAGCCGACCAACCAGAGGCCACAGGACCTTCTGAAGCGCCAGGAGCTCGCCGATGATCCAGTCCCGATGCTCCGGCCAGCTCGACTTGTCGGCGAGATCGGCGAAACGCGTGACCTCGAAGTACTGTTGGTAGCTTCCCGGCGTGTTCACCCACATCGGTGGTTGTTCGAAGGCGCTCCTGATGCCGTCCTGATGCGCCCGAAGCCAGTTGAACAGGGACTCGGTCGGAAGGTCGTTGAGCTTCTTCTCGCCAGCTTTCACGCGAGCCCCTCCCTTGACGCTGCGGTCGAAGACGGGGCGACAGCAGCAGCCAGAATCGCTAACGGTGAGCCCGATGCTATCACCGCGGGACTACGGAGAAGTGACGAAGTAGCGTCCCCGGACGTGGTGTACGAGAAGCTCGAGAGTGGGGTCGCCGACGCTACCGGCGGCACGGCGAAGATGGGGACTTCACCCCCGGCTACGCCCACATGCGACAGTTCGTCTAACGACGCCGTACGGACCGCGGCAGGACGGACACAAGCGGGCCGCACCCGACCTTGACCCGCCTGCGGCGGTCAGTCCTCGTGGCGCTCCTTCTTGGGCTTGCGCCCCATGAGCGCCGCGACGCATTCCTGCGGCGTGCGCCGGCCCTCGAGGACCTGGTACACGTT
>Ga0209386_1001316_pt1:5000-10061 | contig 10061 bp, 3 predicted proteins | sample NGEPertwo_FD_184510 | JGI IMG/M metagenome (GOLD analysis project Ga0209386, IMG submission 184510) | Arctic peat soil microbial communities from the Barrow Environmental Observatory site, Barrow, Alaska, USA - NGEE Permafrost154B-two... | ecosystem: Environmental > Terrestrial > Soil... | reverse complement strand
CGCCGCCCCCGCCCCGCGATACATCAAGATGCCCGCGCTGCGCTTTGGCATTTATGGAGCTTAGACGGAATTAAGGCCTGTCAGGCAAATATGCCGACTGACACGGGTGGGGCGGGACCCTTAATCTGCTTCACCCGAAGAGGGACACGCGCTTCGCCGACGAGGGGGGCATGGGGCGAATTTTTCTGGCAGCCTTGCTGACCGCACTGGCCGTGTCCGGCTGCACCGGGCGTAGCCCGTCCGGCCCGGTAGAGACCACCGCCATGACCGGCAGCATGACCGAGCGGGAATGCCTGGTCCGGGCGATGTATTTCGAGTCCAACCGGTCGAGCCCGGAGGGCCTCATGGCCGTCGGCACCGTGGTGATGAACCGCGTGGAGTCGCCCCGGTTTCCGAGCACGATCTGCGGCGTGGTCGCCCAGCACCGCCAATTCGCCCCCGGCGTCCTGAGCCGGGCTGTCGATGCGCGGCAGGCGGGTCCCGCACAAAGCGCCGCAAACGCCGTCCTTAAGGGCGAGCGCTACGCGCCGGTCGGCAAAGCCATGCACTTCCACATGGCGAGCTTCAACAACCCCTATCCGGCACGGTATGTCGCGGTGGCCGGTGGCAACGCCTTCTATCTCAAGAGGGGCCGGCGGTGGCGTAATGACGACAGCACGGGCGCCATTGCGAGCACGGCGCCCGAGGTCGTCCCCGCATCCACATCGAGCGAAACGGCACTGGCTGCCGCCGCGCCTGAGACCTTCTTACAGAGACTCTATAAGAACGCCGTCATGGTCCCGGCGGACGGCCAAGCAGCCAAGCCGTGCGACACCGCGACCGGGTTTGGCGCTATATCGCTCGCCTGCGAGACCGACGCCGAAGGCCGCTAGCCCGTCCCCCGCTCAACTAGCGCGAAGCGCGGCAGCGCAACGACAAACCTTCATTTTTCACGCGTCGAACTGCGCGCTCGGCGAGGAGCGTGAAATTTCCAGCTCCTCCGGCGTCATGTCCACCGGCACGTCGGCAAAGAGCGGCGTGCTCAGATAGCGCTCGCCGGTATCAGGCAGCATGCACAGTATGGTCGCGTTCTCTGGCGCCTCGGCGCAAATCTGCAAGGCGCCCGCAAACGTCGCTCCGGCGGTGATGCCGACGAAGATCCCCTCTTTTTGGGCGAGCTCCCGGCTGTAGCGCAGCGCGTCCGCCCCCTTGATAAGGAGTATGCGATCGACGCCCCCCATGGCCACGGCGTCGGCCGTCAGCTTCGAGATGAAGTCGGGCGTCCAGCCTTGCATCGGGTGCGGGGCGAAGGCCGCGTGGGGCGCCGCGGCAGAGCCATCGGCATTGCGCAACTGCTCCACCTCACTCGCCAGGAGCGGTGCATCTTCCGGCTCGCAAACGACGATCTTGGTCTCGGGCATTTCAGCCTTGAGGACGCGCGACACCCCTTTGAGCGTCCCGCCCGTCCCATATCCCGTGACCCAATAATCGAGCGTCTCGCCCGCGAAATCCTGAACGATCTCCCGCGCCGTCGTCCGGGAATGAATGTCCGCATTGGCCTCATTCTCGAACTGCCGCGTCAGAAACCACCCATGCGTCTCGGCCAGCTCGAAAGCCTTGGTCACCATGCCTAACCCGCGTCCCGCGGCCGGCGTCAAGACCACCTTGGCACCGAGGAAGCGCATGAGCTTGCGCCGCTCCACGCTGAACGTTTCCGCCATGGTCACGACCAGAGGATAGCCCTTCTGCGCGCACACCATGGCAAGGCCGATACCGGTGTTGCCGCTCGTCGCCTCGATGACCGTTTGTCCCGGCTTGAGCTGGCCCGACTGCTCGGCCGCCTCGATGACCCCCAGCGCCAAGCGGTCCTTCACCGAGCCAAGGGGATTGAAGGCCTCGATCTTGACGAACAGGTTCACGCCGGGTGGCGCCAGCCGGTTGATCTTGACGACGGGCGTGTTGCCCACCGTCTCCAGAATGCTCTGGAATTTGGCCATCTCAGCCCTCTCCCTTGAGCCCCTTCTCGAAATATTTGTGCACGATCTTATCCTGGTTCTCGAGCAGCCAGTCGATTGAAGGCTCGAAATTCATCGCCTTGTGGATGGCCTGCGTGGTTGCCTTACGGTGAATGTCGAACAGCACCTGGTGATCGAGATCCTTGACGTCGACGATGCCGGGGTTGAGCCACACCGAGACGATGATCCCGAGTTCGTCGCACTTGTCCTTGGGGATGTCGCCTGAGCGCACCGCATCCAGCACGCCCATGGCGGTGGCGTACTGCACCGTGCCCATGAGGATGTTGGTGTAGGCCGTGTCCTTGACGGTGACCTTGCTGACGCAGAGCGTCGGCGGCCGCACCATGACGTCGGTGTTGAGCAGCGCCAGCACGCGCGAGTGGCCCTTGACCTGGTCGCCGAGGAGATTGGCGAAGGCGGTGCCGAACGGGCCGTCCATCTCGCCGATCGCCACTTCCGGCTCCGCGGCCGTACCGGGCGGTCCGCCGGCGACGAGGCTCTCGCCCACTCTCAAAACAATGCGATCAGCCATGCTATCTCTGTCCCCTCACGTAATGAATGGCACGAACTATGGCCGTGCGGTTCGCGCATCGCAATGCTTCCAGGCCAAAAGGCCGCGCTCATGTCGCGCGAAGCGCGGTAGCTCAAACAAAAAACACAAAAAAACCGCCGACGGATTTCTCCGGCGGCGGTTTTTTGCTTCGTGGCTGCCAATCTTGTCGAAACAAGATTACTGGCGAAACCAACTCGTGAAAGAGGGGAACGCGCGAGTTCACGCGTAATCTCGATGAAGGCTCTGGAGGCCCGTATTGCGCTCATCGCTCAGAGAGCGATAGCGCAACAAAGCTGCGCTCGACGCAATCCGCGGTAGCGCAACAATCGCGCGCTAAAACAGGCCAAAGGCCACTAGCGCGACGAATAAGTTTGAAACCGCCCTTGGCAAGCCTGGCGACGACCTACTCTCCCAAGCCTTGAGACTTAGTACCATCGGCGCTGGAGTTTTTCACGGCCGAGTTCGGGATGGGATCGGGTGTGGACACTCCGCCAAAATCACCAGGCCAGCAAAGGGCGGTTTCAAATCTGGTCTTAACCCGCGCATATGAAGCGCGGTTCTCGCACTCATCATTTCCAGTCGCGCTCATGTAGGCCAAAGGCCGGTAGCGCGATGAAAAGGATGGGCACTGACAATGAAAGCAATCAAGCCGATCGAGCTATTAGTACTGGTTAGCTTCACGCATTGCTGCGCTTCCACACCCAGCCTATCAACGTGGTGGTCTTCCACGGCTCTCAAGGGAGAACTAGTTTCGAGGTAGGCTTCCCGCTTAGATGCTTTCAGCGGTTATCCCGTCCGCACTTAGCTACCCTGCTGTGCCGCTGGCGCGACAACAGGTCCACCAGAGGTGCGTCCATCCCGGTCCTCTCGTACTAGGGACAGCTCCTCTCAATTCTCCTACACCCACGGCAGATAGGGACCGAACTGTCTCACGACGTTCTAAACCCAGCTCACGTACCACTTTAATCGGCGAACAGCCGAACCCTTGGGACCTGCTCCAGCCCCAGGATGTGATGAGCCGACATCGAGGTGCCAAACGATGCCGTCGATATGGACTCTTGGGCATCATCAGCCTGTTATCCCCGGAGTACCTTTTATCCGTTGAGCGATGGCCCTTCCACGCGGGACCACCGGATCACTAAGGCCGACTTTCGTCTCTGCTCGACTCGTCAGTCTCGCAGTCAGGCGGGCTTATGCCTTTGCACTCGACAGCTGATTTCCGACCAGCTTGAGCCCACCTTCGCGCGCCTCCGTTACTTTTTGGGAGGCGACCGCCCCAGTCAAACTACCCACCATGCACTGTCCCGGACCCGGATAACGGGCCGCGGTTAGATATCCATAATCGTAAGGGTGGTATTTCAAGGTTGGCTCCCCTGGAACTAGCGCCCCAGGTTCAAAGCCTCCCACCTATCCTACACATGCCATCACGAATACCAGTGCAAAGCTATAGTAAAGGTTCACGGGGTCTTTCCGTCTAACCGCAGGAACCCCGCATCTTCACGGGGAATTCAATTTCACTGAGTCTGCGTTGGAGACAGTGGGGAAGTCGTTACGCCATTCGTGCAGGTCGGAACTTACCCGACAAGGAATTTCGCTACCTTAGGACCGTTATAGTTACGGCCGCCGTTTACCGGGGCTTCGATTCAGAGCTTGCACTCCTCCTCTTAACCTTCCGGCACCGGGCAGGCGTCAGACCCTATACGTCGCCTTACGGCTTCGCAGAGCCCTGTGTTTTTAATAAACAGTCGCCACCCCCTGGCTTGTGCCCCCCACACCTGGTTGCCCAGACATGGGGCCCCCTTCTCCCGAAGTTACGGGGGTATTTTGCCGAGTTCCTTCAACGCAGTTCTCTCAAGCGCCTTGGTATACTCTACCAGTCCACCTGTGTCGGTTTAGGGTACGGTCTAATGTGGGGGCTATTTCCTGGAACTCCTTCGCGGCCAGATCAATCCGATAAGACCTGACAACTTTTGGAATTCGTCACACACCCACTGGCTGAGGAATATTGACCTCATTCCCATCGACTACGGCTTTCGCCCTCGCCTTAGGAGCCGGCTAACCCTGCGCTGATTAGCATTGCGCAGGAACCCTTGGACTTTCGGCGGAAGTGTCTCTCACACTTCTTATCGTTACTCATGTCAGCATTCGCTCTTCCGATACCTCCAGGCCACCCTCGCGGGGACCCTTCACAGGCTTACGGAACGCTCCGCTACCGCGCATTACTTGCGTAATGCACCCGCAGCTTCGGTGTATGGCTTAAGCCCCGATACATTGTCGGCGCAAGAATCCTTATTTAGACCAGTGAGCTGTTACGCTTTCTTTAAAGGATGGCTGCTTCTAAGCCAACCTCCTGGTTGTTTTGGGATTCTCACATCCTTTCACACTTAGCCATAACTTAGGGACCTTAGCTGGCGGTCAGGGCTGTTTCCCTTTCCACTACGGACCTTAGCACCCGCAGTGTGTCTGCCAGATAGTACTTCTCGGTATTCGGAGTTTGGTTAGGTTTGGTAAGAC
>Ga0209386_1001314_pt1 | contig 10087 bp, 9 predicted proteins | sample NGEPertwo_FD_184510 | JGI IMG/M metagenome (GOLD analysis project Ga0209386, IMG submission 184510) | Arctic peat soil microbial communities from the Barrow Environmental Observatory site, Barrow, Alaska, USA - NGEE Permafrost154B-two... | ecosystem: Environmental > Terrestrial > Soil > Wetlands... | reverse complement strand
TGGACCCCGGGTCGTCCGACCCGCCGCCAAGGAGACCGGTTGCCCGTCCTCGAACATGTCCAAGCGTCACCGGCCGGGTCCCGGACCGGTGAGGACCTCGAGCCCGGTGATCGCGACGTCGCCTAAGCCTCGATCCACCGATGGGCCGCGTGACGGCGTCGTTTTCGGGGCGGGCTCGCCGGGACGGTGCTGGGACGTGAAAGGGCTGCCGGTCTGCCCGGCTCTTCCACTGTCGGTCCTTGGTCGATGGGTTCTGGTTGGGGTGTCAGGTCACGGTGGCAGGTGGGGTGAAGACGGCGTCGTAGAGCGCTGACCAGGCCGTTTCCCAGGGCCAGCCCCGGGGTAGGTGGAGGTGCAGGCGCCGGGCGGAGGTGGCGATCCGCGCCGGGACGGTGATGAGCTTGCGGCGGATTGTCGCGGTGGCTGCCTTCGCCAGGGACGTGACCTTGGTCAGGGTGGCGGCGGCGCGGGTGAGGTTGAAGGCCATGACCGCGCAGACCAGCCAGGCGGCGTTGGCGTTGAAGACCCCCGACGGCAGGTGCGCCAGCGCGGAGGCTTTGAGGTCGGCGTGGACGTTCTCGATGATCGCGTGGCGGCGGTGCGTGGCGTCGGCGGTGACGGTGTCGACCTCGGCGGGGTCGGTGGTGGTGAAGAACGCGTGGAACCGCCAGGTGTCGAACAACGCGCCCTGCCCGTGGTCGGCCGTGGGTGCCAGGTCGGGGATGCGGCGCACGACCAGCCGCCCGGGGACCTGGTCGGCTCTCTTCTTCGAGGTGAACGCGGTGAACGGGACCTCGGCGACCTGGGCCTTGGAGACCCAGGTCCTGGTGGTCTGGTCGAAGATCGCGTCGGTGTATTTGATCGTGGTCCAGGCGTCGTCGGCGATGCTTGCGATCGCGCGTTTGACGGCCGGGTCCATCCGCACGGTGACCGAGACCGCCGCGCCGGTTCTCATCGCTGCGCTGACCAGGGTGTGGGAGTAGAACGCCGAGTCCGCGCGCACCAGCACCGGGCGGCCGGCCAGGTGGGTGCGCCCGATCAGCGCCAGGGCGTCGGTGATCAGCCGGCTGGCCCCGCGCGGGGACCCGACGCTGCCCTTGCGCAGCCGCTGAGCGGTGATCACCGGTGCGATGGTCTGGGTCGAGACGGTCGCCAGCAGCGCGTTCAGGCCCCGCACCCCGGAGTACCCGAACCCCGCACCCTGCTTCTGGTAGCCGTGGACCTCCACGATCGTGTCGTCGATGTCGACCATCACCGTCTCGGTCGCGGCTTCCGCGCCGAACCGACCAAGCAGCGCGGTGTGTTCGGCCAGGTTGATCAGGAACCTGGATGCGACGGCGTCGGCTTGGCGCACGTGGCCGAAGGTGAACTCGCGCAGGAACGAGCCCAGCGTCGAGGGAGCGTAGGCGACGTCGAAGACCATGCTCATGCCGCCGTGGCGCAGCAGGGCCATGTCGTCGATGCTGTCTGCCCCGGCGACCATTCCCGCCACCAGCGAGGAGACCTTCAACCCAGGGTTGGCGCCCTTGTCTGTCGGCACGCTCAGCCACTCGTCCGCGAGCTGGCGCAGTCCGGCCCGCCGAGCCAGCCCCATCACCGGGACCAGACCCGCCGGCGACACGAGATTGGGGTCGTCGAAGACTGCGGAGGCGATCGGACGGCTGTGAGAGAGTTGCATCTACGAGATGCCCTTCTTGAACTGGCGACACGGACCTTAGACAAGTCGTATCTTCCCAGGTCAGAAGGGCTTTCTCGCGCTCCCACGCCCGCCCGCGACACGCGGCCCATCGGTGGATCCAGGCTAAGGGGATCGGGGTCGCTGCACACGGGATGGGAGGGAGTCCTCGACCCTCGGGGAGCAGGGCGTGGGAGCCGCGCCACGTACCGACGCGTAGGTCCCCATCGCGGTGATCAGCCCGACGGGCTCACGTTCGGGAAGCCGATCCGGTTGAAGACGATCGTGGCGGCGAGCGAGTAGAGAGGGAAGTCCGTGAACTCCCTGGTGCGCTCCAGAAGATCGCAACCCGGTAGAGTGGCCGTTCTGTGGGGGGCGACGCTCGGTTTTGTGACCAGTGTTCAAGCGCTGAATCGAGCTAACAATTGGTCAACCCTTAGGAGGTCGACGTGGATAACGCAACCGTGATCTGGGTCATCGTGGCAGCTGTCGTGCTGGTGGCGATCGTGGCAACGGTCTCTTTCCGCTCTCGGAGCCGGAGCCGGGTCGAGAGGAAGCGCACCGTGGCCCGCGAGATTCGCGAGCGAGCAGACAACGACCGGATAGAGATTCAGCGCCGCGAGGCCGAAGCGGCCACGGTGGATGCCGCGGCCCGGATGGCTCAGGCCGAGGCAGACGTCAGGGCAGCTGATGCAGCGCTGCTGCAGACGCAGGCTAGGGAGCGCTCGGAGCACACGCGGGGAGAGCGCTCGGACCTCAACGAACAGTTGCGCACGGCCGACGAGATCGACCCCGATGTCCCCAACGCCGCGGGACGCGACGACAGCTTCGCCGACGATCGAGGCGGGCGCACGACCCCCGACGGGCTCGGTCGAGGCTCGGGGCGCGACGGCCGGGACCGGCAGCACGGCTAGTCCGCTACTCTCGACGACGCGCCGTTCAGACCCAGATCCGCGAGTAGTGCGGGTTGGAGGGGACATGGGCAATCTGGGCCTCGCCTCGTTGAGCTGGGCGTACCGCGGAGTGCGGCACGCTCGCGTTCAGGTTGCGCTTAAGCCTGGATCCACCGATGGGTGAGGGTCCCGGGTGGGTGTGGGAGCGCGAGAATGCCCCTCTGAACTGGGACGATGGGACTTGTCTGGAGTTCCGTTGTCCGGTTCAAGAAGGGCATCTCGTAGATGCGACTCTTCCACACCCCGACCGTGGCGTCTGCGATCTTCGACGAACCGAATCTCGTGTCGGCCGCGGGCCTGGTGCCGGTGATGGCCCTGGCCCGGCGGGCGCGCCTGGGCGAGCTCGCCCAGGCGCGGTTGAGCGTGCCGAGCGACAAGGGCGCCAACGCCGGGGCGAAGATCTGCTCGTTGGTCGCGGGGATGGCCGCGGGAGCGGACAGCATCGAGGACATGGGCGTCCTGCGTCACGGTGCGATGGGCAAGGTCATCGGCGGTGGGCATGCGCCGTCGACGTTGGGGTCGTTCTTGCGGGCGTTCACGTTCGGCCACGTCCGCCAGCTCGACGCGGTCGCCTCCCGGTTCCTGAGGTCCTTGGCTGCCCAGACGGCCCTGCTCGGCGCCCACCAGGACCGGCACCTGGTCATGGTGGACATCGACGACACGGTCGTGGAGGTCCACGGATACAAGAAGCAGGGTGCGGGGTTCGGGTACTCCGGGGTCCGGGGCCTGAACGCGTTGCTGGCCACCGTCTCGACCGCGACGATCGCCCCGGTGGTGGTGGCCCAGCGGTTGCGCAAGGGCAGCTGCGGTTCCCCGCGCGGAGCGGCCCGCCTGGTCAGTGAGGCCCTGGCCGCCCTCGGGCGCACGCACCTGGTCGGGCGCGGTGTGCTGGTGCGCGCGGACTCGGCGTTCTACTCCCACGCCGTGGTGGGCGCCGCGCTCAAGGCCGGCGCCCAGGTCTCGATCACCGTGCGCATGGACCCAGCGGTCAAGCGCGCCATCGCGGCCATCGACGACGAGCAGTGGACCACGATCAAGTACCCACAGGCGATCTTCGACCAGACCACCGGCGAATGGGTCTCCAAGGCCCAGGTCGCCCAGATCCCGTTCACCGCGTTCACTTCCAAGAAGACCGCCGAGCAGGTCCGGGGGCGTCTGGTCGTGCGCCGCATCCCCGACGCCAACATCCGGGCCGGCCACGGCCAGCCCACGCTGTTCGAGACCTGGCGGTTCCACGCGTTCTTCACCACCACCATCCTGGACACCGTCACCGCCGACCAGACCCACCGGGCCCACGCCGTGATCGAGAACGTCCACGCCGACCTCAAAGCCTCCGCCCTGGCCCACCTGCCCTCCGGTGTGTTCAACGCCAACGCGGCATGGCTGGTCTGCGCGGTCATGGCGTTCAACCTGACCCGCGCCGCCGCCACGATCACCGGGCCGAGCCTGGCGCGAGCCACCACCGCGACGATCCGGCGCAAGATCATCACGGTCCCCGCCCGGATCGCGACCTCCGCCCGGCGACTGCACCTTCACCTGCCTGCCGGCTGGCCCTGGGCCGGGGCCTGGATCAAGCTGTTCGACCACGCCTGCGGGCCACCGCCACCAGCCACGACCTGACCATCAGCCCCAGCGGGCACGACCGGAGCAGCAGTGGAACACCCCGACAGCGAGGCCGGCGTCCTCCTCACACCCTCCAGACGACCTCGCACCCCAACCCCGATCAACCCCGCATCCCCAAGATCATCGGTGGATCCAGGTTAAGGGCGCGTTTGCGGCCTCCGCCGCGTGGTTCGTGGCTGCCCGACTGCTTCCCGACGACATCGCCACCTACGCCTACTACGCCCCCTTGGGCGCGGTCCTCGCGATCCACCCGACCGTGCACCGGTCGGTGACCGAGTCAGCGCGCTTCTTTGCGAGCATCGCGCTGGGCGCGACCATCGCCCTGTTGACGGACGCCGTGCTCGGCGTCAGCGTCCTGACGGTCGCGCTGGTGGTCGCGGTGGGGCTCCTCACCGGAGCAATGCCATGGCTGGGATCCCGGGGCTGGGTGCCGACGGCGGCGCTGATTACCCTTGTGGTCGGCAGCCACGACAAACAGCACTACGTGCTCGCGTACGCGGGTCTGACCCTGATGGGCGCGGTTATCGCTGTCGTGGTGAACATGATCCTGCCGGCCCTCCCGCTGCAACGCTCCGCGCGCTCCCTTACCGACTTGCGCGATACCGTCGCCGGCGAGCTGGACGCACTCGCCGACTCCTACGGACCTCCCGTCGATGCCGGCGCGCGCACCGAACGGTCAAGCCATCGGCACTTGGACCACCTGCTCGAAGAAATGCGCCACGCTGTGCGGGAGTCCGGCGAGGCGGCGGACGCGAACCGACGCGCGCGGAACCAACGCGAGACGTTGCGGGACCTGCACCGTCAAGCGCAGGCGCTCGAGCAGCTCGGGTTCCTCGTCGACTACCTCGGCCTGCTCCTCGACGAGCATGTCTCCGGCGGCGGATCACTTGGCTCGTCCCCCCCAGATCAGGCTCCAGGCCGCCCAGGCGCTGCGCGCTCTTGCCGCTGCGGTGCGGGCGATGACCGCGGGCAGATGCGGCAAGGAGCTCACCACGACAGTCGCCGACACCGTCGACCACCTTGCCGCCACGCTCCGCGCACACCTACCACCCGACGTCGCGTCGCACCCGGACCTGCTGATCACCAGCACCGTGGTGACCGCCCTGCGCCGGTCGCTCACCATCATCCGCCGCGGCGATGAGGACGACCAGCACGACCCTTGACCCTCAGTTCCTCCTCTTGCCAGTGCTCAATCGAGAAAGCGGAAGCACGTGTCGGAAGCGATAGCGGGCACGGCGACGGACGACGTTCTGGGCGGGCGGTATCGCCTCGGTGAGCAGATCGGACGAGGCGCTATGGGAACTGTCCACCGAGCACGGGACGAATCGCTCGGTCGGGACGTCGCGGTCAAGATTCTGGCGACGTCGCGGTCGCGGTCGACGTCGACCGCGAACGGAGGCGAGGTGCACCCCGACGACGAGATAAGGCTCCTGACTGACCTGAACCACCACAACGTCGTGACCCTCCTCGACGCCGGTACCGACCTCTCGGAACCGGACCGGCCGCGGATCTACCTCGTCATGGAACTCATCGATGGCGCCGATCTGCGAAGCCGGCTCTCCGAAGGGGCGATGACCCCCCGCGAGGTCGGGCAGATCGGCATCGACATCGCAGAAGGTCTCGACTACGTCCACGACCACGGCGTGGTCCACCGCGACATCAAACCGTCGAACATCATGATGTTCGACTACGCCAACGACACCGACCGCGTGCGGGCCAAGCTCACCGACTTCGGGATAGCGATGGTCATGGAAGGCCCGACCACCGCTGACGATGACAGCGGCCTTTCCGGTACGGCGGCCTACGTCAGCCCGGAGCAGGCAAGGGGGGAGCCGCTCGGACCACCGAGCGACATCTACTCCCTCGGTCTCGTTCTGGTTGAGTGCCTCACCGGGATCGTGGCCTACCCGGGGGCGCCCTTGCAGAGCGCGCTCGCGCGGCTGATGCACGGCCCGGCCCTCCCCACCGGGCTCGACCCGCAATGGACCCGGCTGCTCGAGGCGATGACGGCGACCGATCCCAGCGCCCGGCCCACCGCGAGCGAGACCGCCCTGGTCCTGCGGGAGATCACCGCCGAGGGCAAGGGACGTCGCCGCGCAACCGAGTCGATCATCCCGGAGAACGAGCCCGCGAGGATGGCTGCGGTGCACCGGTACGACATCCTGGACAGCCCACCAGACGGTGCCTTCGACCGGATCACTGCCCTTGCCGCCAGGCTCTTCTCCGTGCCGATCGCGATAGTGAGCGTGGTCGATCACGACCGCATCTGGTTCAAGTCCCACCACGGGCTCGAGATCGACCAGCTCGATCGCGACGCGGGGCTGTGTGCCTCGGCCATCCTGCACGAAGGCCCATGGATCATCGAGGACGCGGCAGTCGACGTGCGTGCGCTGTCGAACCCGTTGGTAGCGGGCGAGTTCGGGCTTCGGTTCTACGCAGGCATCCCGCTGCGCACCCGTGACGGCTTCAACCTGGGGACCCTGTGCATCCTGGACCGCGAGCCGCGCACACTCGACACCCAGGACGTCAAGGCCCTCGAAGACCTCGCGGCCATCGTCATGAACGACCTGGAGCTCCGGCTTGAGAACCGCCACGCCCCTGAGACCACGGCCAGACACGCGGACTACCCGTAGGACCGCAACGCAGACCTGCGGTCCCTGCGGTGTGGCCATGACGGTTAGCAGATCGTAAGGTCACCGGGGCGTCCTGATCATCCAGAGCGTCTTCCTACACGGGCACCGGAGCTGCGGGCACTGTGCCGAACCTGCAGCCACGGTCGTGGGCAACGCTGCTCCCGCCTCCCCCTGCGAGGAGGGAACCGTGACCGCGCGGAACGACGGGTCCAAGCGCGGTCGCCGCAGAGCAGCTTAGCCTCAGTTCTTCATGGCCAAGTGGACCAAGGCCGCGTCGCTCAAGTGAAGAGCCCCCCGATCTGGTACGACATAGTCCGTCGGGGGATCAAGTCGTATCGACCGGGACCAGACGCCGCTGCCGAGAAGAGGCACGACGATGGGGCTTGGGCATCGTCGAAGTCGTCGGACGCGAGGCGCCCGAGCCGCGGCGGGGTGCCCTTGATGTCGCCCTGCGAGGGCATCGACGCCTGAACGTGACACAATCCATCTCACAATTCGAGCATGGCTCCGATCGTCGACATCACGCGCATCCTGCATCCGTCCGGGCGCGCGCTGTCGCGGCACGGTGCCCAGATGGGACCGAGGATGAGGATCTCGACGACGCGCCCAAACAGCGCTTAACGCCACGTAAGTTGTGTCGCCGTCAGGGTCGCCGGCGACTGGATCGCCTTGATCGATGGTGCCAATGACCAGTCGGTCTGTATGCGACCTGGGCGGCAACTGGGGCGGCTAGGACGGCACGGATCTCGCGGCCGGTCGGTGTGCCGCGCCGTGGTCATGGGGTCGAGTCGGGCAGGCGGGCTCATGTGCGGCGGGGTGGGACACGGCCCGGCGGGGCGGTCAACACGGCGACCAATCCCTGGGCGGCCTCTTGGGTGGGTCGCCATTTCGGGTCGGTGCCTAGGGTGCCGTCGGCGACCAGCGCGGTCAGGGCTTGCAGGACCCGGCGGCAGGCGGCCGGGGAGGCGATGACGCGGGTGACGCAGCTGGCGAGGTCGTGGGACTCGACCACGACGCGCTCGACGACCTTGACCTCGAACGCGCCCGGAGCGCCGGTACGGCGGGCCTCGTGGGCGGCCTTGCGACACGTCCCCGAGCAGAACACCGCCGGGCGTCCAGTGGCCGACGGTGGGGGCATCGGGCCGCCGCAGAACGCGCAGCTGGTGACCGGTTGGACTGACCGAGTGGTGCCCATGCATCCACCTTAGGTTGCGTTACCGACGAAACGGCGACTCGTCAATGCAAGAGGTGTGTGGGGCAGTGCCTTTGGGGCTTCGAGTCGCGCCGGAGCGGCGCGGTGGTCGGTCGTCGTCGCGGAGGGGGGACGTCGTCGGCGGTGCGCGGTCGGGTGTTGAGCGCGTGCGGGTACGTGTCGGCCTTCGGAGGTGAGATCAAACGAGTGGGGGAGTCCCGATGCCGGATCAGACCGGTCGCGGAGCGCGCTCAGGTGGCCGGTGGACCAGTGGTCAATGCTCACGCCGAGGCCCTGACGGCATGCGACGTCATCGATGAGCACTGGGAGCGGGACAAGGCCACCTACGGTGAGGCTTGTGCTGACATCGTCCGCGAGGCACTCACGGCTCGCGGAGTCACCGTTGCGGTCGAGGTGGTTGGCGGAACGGCCGACGCAGGGGAGTGGGTACCTCTGCTCGATGAGTTGCAGGAGCGCGCCCGGATGGCTGCAGCCCTGCGAATTGTGCCGCGCGAACCCGGGGTCAGCCGCGACGAACCTGCGCGCCGCCTGGGCCGCCCGTAGGCGGAGCGAGCAAGCGCTATCGGGCACCCCGAGGGGTCAACTTCTGAAGGACTCGGACTTGGTCGGTGAAGGTCGCGCGGCTCTCCCTGTAGTGGAGTTCCTGATGGAGTCGATGGTCGCGGACGGACTCTGCTGGGCGACTCGTATCCTGTTCATATCTCCCGTGCATCGATGGGGTGGGGAGGCCGACGATGGCCAGCATCACGAAGCGCCCTGACGGGGTGTGGCGGGCTCGGTACCGCGATGAGGCGGGCCGCGAGCACGCCAAGCACTTCCCGCGCAAGGTTGATGCGCAGCGGTGGCTGGACGAGGTCACCGCTGCGGTCGTGACCGGCCAGTACGTTGACCCAAAGGCCGGGCGCATCACTTGGTCGTCGTGGTGCTCGTCGTGGATGGACCGGCAGGCGTGGGTGGCCGGCACCGTGGAGGCCGCGACGACGGCCGTCGAGTCGGTGCCCTGGACGGGCAACCCGATCCGCGCGGTAAAGCCGTCCGAGGTGCAGGCGTGGGTGGCCGCCGAGGTGAAGCGGGGCTTGGCGGCCACGACGATCCGCACCCGGCTGAACTACGTGCAGATGGCTTTCCGCGCTGCGGTGCTCGACAAGGTCATCGCCTCGAGCCCGGCGGTCGGGGTGAAGCCACCGCGGGTCCGCAGAGCCGAGGCTGCGATGCAACTGCTGACCGCCAAGCACGTGCGCGCCGCGCTGGGAGCCGCCGACCCGGGGTTCCGGCCGTTCGTGGCCGTGTGCGTGTTCGCCGGACTCAGGCTCGGAGAGGCGGCCGGGCTCCAGTTGCGCGACGTCGACTTCCTGCGTCGCACGATCAGCGTGGCCCGGCAGGTCCAGGGTGCGACGGCTGGCACCACGACGATCGAGGCACCAAAGTACGGCAGCGAGCGCATCGTCTACGTGCCGGCAGATCTGACCGACATGCTCGCCGCGCACGTGATGTCGCGCGGGATCGACCAGCCCGAGGAACACCTGTTCCGCCGGCCCACAGGCGAGCTGTACAACCGTGGCTCGGCCGACGCCCAGTGGCGGCTGATCCGTCGAGACGCCCGGCTGCCCGACACGATGAAGCTGCACACGCTCCGGCACACCTACGCCTCGAACCTGATCGCCGACGGGTGCGACGTCGTGACGGTTCAGCGGGCGCTCGGGCACACCCAGCCGAGCATCACTCTGAACGTGTACTCGCACCTCTGGCCGTCCGCGGAGGACAAGACGCGGGCCGCCGCCAAGTCCTTCATGACGGCTGTTCTGGACCCTCCTGCGGACTATCTGCGGACCTCGGAGGCGTAACCCCAGATCAGATGCCTACCTCAGCGGTAGTTGACGAACTGCAGCGCCACGTCCAGGTCGGCGCCCTTGAGCAGGGCGATCACGGTCTGCAGGTCGTCCCGGCTCTTGGCGGAGACCCGCAGCTCGTCGCCGGTGATCTGCGTCTT
>Ga0209386_1001312_pt1 | contig 10095 bp, 8 predicted proteins | sample NGEPertwo_FD_184510 | JGI IMG/M metagenome (GOLD analysis project Ga0209386, IMG submission 184510) | Arctic peat soil microbial communities from the Barrow Environmental Observatory site, Barrow, Alaska, USA - NGEE Permafrost154B-two... | ecosystem: Environmental > Terrestrial > Soil > Wetlands... | reverse complement strand
TTGAAAGTGGGGTGAAACAATGGCAAATATAAAATCCGCAAAGAAAAGAATCCTTGTTATCGGAAAGAAGACTGCAACAAATAGAAGAGTTAAATCTCATCTAAAAGGTATCTTCAAGAACTTTGATGCTGCACTAGTTGCAGGACAATTTGAAACAGCTACTGAAAAGTTGGCTTTAGCAGAAAAGAGGCTTATGCAGGCTGCTGCAAAAGGATCTATTCATAAAAATGCTGCTTCAAGAAAAGTATCAAGATTAACAAAGAAACTTAATAATGCAAAAGTAAAGTAAATCTCACCCGTCCCCACCGTGCATAAGTTAAATGCACATAAACCAAATAATTAAAAGATATGAATATTAAAAAAGATAAAAAAGATGGAAGTGTCTCCCATCTTTTTTTATTTGCCTGGATTTATTAAAACGTTATATATTCTGCTGCCTTTTAATTTTCTTCGTAGTCGTTTTTACAAATTCCTCTTTCCTGATTACCACATTCTTAACTCTCTTATAGTTTGGCATTTCCTGATTCACTTCAGAAATACTCTTCTTTATCAGATAATAGACCTGATCATCATCAAAGTCCTGTCCGTGATCTTCATATATTTCTTCATAGTTTGGTCTGACCTGAACGCTTACGACCGTATCATCGTTACCGTCTCCATCCACTCCATAAACCATGCATTCTTCAATGTATTTTATTTTCATCAGATGCTTTTCTATTTCTTCAGGATAAATGTTCTTTCCCGTCTTGGTTACAATGATATTTTTCTTTCTACCGGTAATATATAGCCATCCGTCATCATCTACAAATCCCAGATCTCCGGTATGAAACCATCCGTCTATGATTACCTCATCCGTTTTTTCCTGCATTTTATAATATCCATGCATCACATTCGGTCCTCGATAGATGATCTCTCCGATACCTTCATCATTTTTGTCAACAATGTCAAGTTCTCCATCTGGAATGACCGGACCGACTGAGCCAGCCTTTTTATACCTGTTCCCAAAGTCAGGTGTTCCAGTAAGCAAAGGTGCTGTTTCCGTCAATCCATACCCCATTACGATTTCAAACCCTAGATCCTGAAACCCTCTGACAACGTTTGGATCAATTGCCGCAGCTCCTGTGACTAACAACCTTAAGTTCCCGCCAAAGCTTTCATATACGGATTTAAATATAGTTCGGCTCTTGTCAATTCCTAAGGCTTTTAAAGTTTTGTTCAATTTAATGGCAAATCTTAATGCCTTGTCTTTACCGGACTTTTTAGCCTGCTTCCATATTTTATCATAGATTGATTCAAAGATAAGAGGAACACCAATAAGCATGGTGCACTTCGCCTCCTCAAGATTTTTCACAACATACTTCAATCCTTCGAAGAAAGCAATGGAACAGCCTTGAAACAGAAGAACCATGATTCCTATTGTTGACTCAAACGTATGATGAATCGGTAAAATGGAAAGGCCTCTCTCGTCTGGTCTTAATTGTACTATTTTGCTCGTGCTCATTACGTCGCAAGCGATGTTTCTATGGCTCAGCATAACCGCTTTTGCTGCATCTGTTGTTCCTGAAGTAAATAACAGTATCTTGACTTCATCAGGATCAAGTTCAGCATCGATAAAGCTTCTGTCTCCATCTTCAATCAAGGCCTGGCCTTCCGCCAAAAGTTTGCACCATTGATCCTGTTCTTCTTTATTATCTCTGTCAAAGTACACTTCAAGATTGAATTTATATTCTATTTCATAGTCAGTAAAATATTTTTCGTAAGTAGAAGTATAAAATATAGCTTTACATCCGGCAGTCTGAATAAGGTTATATATTTCATCCTGACCCAGTTCTTTATCCAGCGGAACTACTGTTCCCAACCCATTTGCCACAGCAAAATAAGTAGAAATCCACTGATAACAATTTTCTCCTATAATAGCAATGGGCTGATCTTTAAGCCCAAGATTAATCAGTTTGGTTCCAATTGCATCGATGTCCTTCTTAAGAGTATTGTAATCTATTTCAAAATATTCTCCGCCCTTATCTTTTTTGTTTAGAAAGGCGACTTTATCACCATATAATTCTGCGCCCGAAGTGATAATATCTCTAAGAGTAGTTATCTCTCTTACCTTATGAAGTTTTTCACCATAATTATTTGTATAACTCATTAATAAAGTCCTCCTGATACATACCTTTTGAATAGCTCCATATCTACGGAATGAGAAAGTCCTTCTTCCATGGTTATTTTTTTTGCTTTAACCAGCTCTGCCAGTGAGTAATCCATTGGCATCATGCCAGTACCTATATTTGTCTGTATAACTGAATTGATCATATGAGCCTTGCCCTCTCGAATCATATTTCTCACTGCGTCGTTTGAAAGAAGAACTTCTGTTGCAATGGCTCTTCCTCTTCCATCAGCCGTACGGATCAACTGCTGGGAAATGACTGCCACCAGAACACTAGCCAGCTGGACCTTTACCTGCTGCTGCTGATTTGGCGGAAAAACATCGATTACTCTGTCTATCGTCTGTGCCGCACTTGTTGTATGAAGGGTAGAAAGAACAAGATGTCCTGTTTCTGAAGCTGTGATAGCTGTTCCAATAGTTTCAAGGTCACGCATTTCACCAACCATGATAACGTCCGGATCTTCACGAAGTGCTGCACGAAGTGCGTTCGCAAAATTTTGCGTGTCATCTCCAACTTCTCTTTGATTGATCATGCAGCTGCCATGCCGGTGTAAATACTCAATAGGGTCTTCTATGGTTAAGACGTGACAATTTCTGTTCTTGTTTATTTCACCAACCATAGCGGCAAGTGTTGTGGATTTTCCAGAACCTGTAGGCCCGGTGACAAGAATGATGCCTCTTGGTTTATAGCAAAGATCTTTTATCGTCGCTGAAAGTCCAAGCCCTAAAATATCAGGGATATTATTCTGTAATATACGCATTGCCACTGCAAGGCTTGTTCTCTGATGGTATACATTTACACGAAGTCTTCCTTTTTGAGGAATGGAATAGGAAAAATCCACCTCTCCCTTTTTTCTAAGGGTCTCTAGATGGCTTTGAGGAATGATACTTTCTACAAATTTTTCAATATCTTCAGGTTTAAGTTTAGTTTCACCCTGCTTGATCAGTTCCCCATTAATTCTGTATACCGGGGGCATCGCCACTGTCAGGTGGACATCAGAAACATTTGAATCAAACGCATTTTGTATAAGTCCTTGTATAAAGTCTAACATTCCGCACCTCCAAAATTCATTAAAATAACTCTTATTATTCGATACTATTATAACAATTTTTATTATTCGATACTGTAAGTGACCTTTGTCAGTTCACTTGTCGTCGTGACACCTTCCAGCACTAAATCTATACAGCTCTCTCTAAGGGTTTTTGTCCCGAATCTGGCTGCCATCTGGCGAAGCTGGTCAATAGTGGCTCTTCTGTCAATCAATTCACGGATTTCCTTGTTAACCACCATAATTTCATGAATGGCAGTTCTTCCCTGATATCCCGTGCCATTGCAGGATGAGCAACCTTCCCCTTTGAACAGCATTTTTGGTTCATTAAGCTTCAGCATCATCATTTCTGCATGATCAGGACGGTAGGTGGTTTTACATCTTGGGCAAATCTTTTTTACAAGTCTTTGTGCCACAACACCAACAACCGATGAAGAAACCAGATAAGGTTCAATACCCATATCTACAAGACGGGCAACGGAGGCCGCCGAGTCATTGGTATGGATGGTACTCAATACCAAATGCCCTGTAATAGAAGCTCTGATGGCAATTTGAGCTGTCTCAGCGTCACGTATTTCACCAATCATGATGATGTCCGGATCCTGCCTTAGGATGGACCGGAGACCGCTGACAAAAGTCAATCCAGCCTTTGTATTTACCTGAACCTGATTAATCCCTTCAAGCTTGTATTCAACCGGGTCTTCAACAGTAATAATATTTGATTCCACTCTGTTCAGTTCTTTCAGAACCGTGTATAGAGTCGTCGTTTTACCAGAACCAGTCGGCCCGGAAACAAGAATAATCCCATTCGGGCTTTGAATAATATTATTAAACAATACCAGATTGTCCTTGCTTAAGCCCAATTTGTCTTTAGAAAGTTCCTGAGATTGTCCTCCGAGCACACGAATTACCACCTTTTCCCCATATACAGTCGGCAGGATGGAAAGTCTCATGTCGACACTCTTATCATCAATTACAGTTTCAACTCTTCCGTCTTGAGGGACACGTTTTTCTGCGATGTCCATCCGTCCTATAATCTTAATACGCGTAATAATCGCCGAATGAGCAATGGATGCTGAACGCATTACCTCCTGAAGTTCTCCGTCTATACGGAAACGAACCCTCATGTCATGCTCCCCAGGTTCAATGTGGATATCACTTGCTCCGCTTTTAATGGCATGGGAAATGATGGAGTTTACAAGTCTGACAACCGGCGCATTGGAAACCTCACTGTCTACAAGCTCAGCCAGACCGGAAAGGTCAACCATGGCAAATTCTTTGCTTAAATCCTCAACAGCCTTTTTCGCACCTTCATTGCTGTAATAACGGTCGATGCTGTTTTTTATATCTCTCATCGGCGCTATTGCTATTTTAACTTCTCTGTTGGTCAAAAGCTTGATATCATCAATCGCTTCATAATCGAGAGGGTCCTTCATGACTACGGTAATCGATTTTTTTGTCGCATAAATCGGTATCAAAATATGCTTCAAAGCCATGACCTCGCTGACCAGTTCAAGGGCCGAAGGTTCCGGAGTAATCTCCATTAAATCAATATATGGTACCTGAAAAAAATATTCCAATGTTTTATATAATTGACTCTCTCCAACATAATTCAAATCAATCAATATCTCACCAAGAGGTTTATACTCCTTCTTTTGTATGACCAATGCTTCATTCAGCTGCTCTTTCGTAATAAGTTCAGCATCAATCAATATCTCTCCAAGTCTTTTTCCACCCTGTTCCATAATTTTACACTCCTAATTCATATTTTTCTTGTGAAACTGTTAATTCGTTGCTACAATGAATTTATTGATATGTACTTACATACAAAATTTAACATCTGTGAGGTAAAAATGTATACTTTATTTATAGTAGTATTTGTACTTCTTCTGGGCCTTTTAATTGGAAGCTTCCTAAATGTCTGCATTTATCGAATTCCTGAAGAAATATCTGTTGCAAAAGGGTTTTCTTACTGTCCAAACTGCAAAAATCGAATTCAACCCTATGATCTTATCCCTGTTATCAGTTATATATTTCTGAAAGGCTCCTGCAGATATTGTAAAAAACACATTTCCTTTCAGTACCCTCTGGTTGAACTGTTAACAAGCTTATTATTCGTTTTAGTGTTTTATCAATATGGTTTAACACCATTGGCCGGTTTAGTCGCCATTTTAGTCTCTGTACTTATTACCATAACCTTTATAGATTTAAAACATCAAATTATACCAGATGGCCTTGTGATTATCATCTTTGTCTGCGGAATCGTTTCTGTTTTTTTATCAGGCCGAAGCCCCTGGGAGCATATCATCGGTTTCTTTGCTGTAAGCTTATTATTATTGCTGGTTGCATTTCTAAGCAAAGGCGGCATGGGCGGCGGTGATATAAAACTGATGGCCGTTGCCGGGCTTTTTCTTGGCTGGAAGCTGATCCTGTTATCTTTAATGATTGCCTCCGTAGTAGGGTCTGTCGTAAGCATAGGCTTGCTGATTCTTAAAAAAGTTGACCGTAAAAGCATGGTTCCTTTCGGTCCCTTCCTTTCCATTGGAATTTTAATCAGTGTTCTCTACGGAGATTATATCATCTGGTGGTACTTATCTAACATCGTGTTGAAAATATAAGTCTGCGGCTTTTAATATGGATTTAGACGGCCTTGAATCCGTGACCAGCCCCAGCATAATATTCAGGGTCTTTTTTATGTAAAGCTTGCCCACATCCCTGTAATCAAGTTGTAACACATTGCTTTCAGTTTCTTCTATAATATAATCACGAGCTTCAAGAAACAAATCTTGATTATTGCTGGAAAATGATGATACTAATTTTTGTTCAAGCTCTTCTTTTATTTTTTCAAAATGACTTTTCTCAATCAGGTAGGAATAATAGTCAATAGTCACATCATCAGCAATTACAAATCTTCCAAAATCGACGATTAAAAGCTGCCCTTCTCTTAGAGTCATCACCTTTTTTGTATAATTGATATATTCCTTTAGCAAAGTATATTTTTTGTTTGTTCTGGTTTGAAAATGTTCTGCCATAAGTTTTAATGCATTCCAGTTGGAAAATTTACGTTTCAAATCATCCGGTATGTCCACCCAATCTGATGAAGTATAGGGATATCCGATTTTATCCAGAATACTGATATTAATACTGTCTATGTACTCTTCTTCTGAGAAACAGGTCAAATAATTAATCAGCAATTTTTCAAGTTTGCTGTAATTCACTTCAGATATGATTCGATTCATCCACGCTTCATTAAACGCGTAAACGGATTTTTCACACTGCCCCAGATACTTAACCGCTATGCTTTTCAGCATAGGGCTCTTTAAGTTGAATTTATAAAACCCTGCAAAACTGTTTATTGGAAGGCTTTGCCTATTCAGCATTTCTACTGCTTTATCTTTCCCCTTGTCATTATAAAAAATCTTCAGCATTTCTGCCTCTGGTGTTTTTAGTTCCTCTTTTTCAATGAAATCAACAGACATCTTTAAAATCAATGATAAGTTAGAATTATCATCCTTGTATTTGAATTGGTACAGCTGCCAAATAATTTCAAGCAGCCTTTTGCTCATTCTATACGCCAATATTTCCAGCAGTCTCGCTGTTTCCTGTGAATCCGGATTGGCTTCACTGTGTTCGAATAAAGCAAAAAGTACATTTTCAATTGATCTTCCACCCAATGAGAAGGCGTATTTTTCTAAATTACTTTCAGAAACGCTCATTGCATTTTTGGCTTCAGTTCTGAGTTCTTCTCCTCTTTCTTCAAAAGGGAATTCCTCCGTCAGCAGAAACCTTGCGGACATTTCCTTAATCGTATTTCTAAGCTTAGTTGTTATAAAGCTGATGTTATTTTCCATCTTTGAGTGCCTTTGGTAAATTTTCAACCGATTCCCGTATACTCTCCACCGTATTAGCCAGTCTACCGCTCACTTCAGAAAGCCCCTCATCAAAGTCCTGGAAGGTTCTTACGACGCCGCCCTGAATCTGTTCTGTAAATATTTTGACGGATTCCTTTAAGTTCCCTGAAAGATCAGCAATATCAATATTCAAATCATGAGCATAAAGCCCTATACTTCTTGATTGTTCATCCAGACTTGAAATCAGATCTGCCGTATTTCCCTCAAACAATTCCATGGCCTTCGTAATATTGCCTTCCAGTTTTTCCATCACACCCATGGCGTCTTCAGAGAATCTGCCAATCACGCTTTGCATATGGAAATCCATATCATCCATGTTGGTTCTTGACTGATTTTCAACACGTGTAAAGTAGGTGTCATATTCCTCTTTCAGCTTACCTGTTGTTTCAGCAAGGCGATCCACTATTTCAACACTTTCTGAGGATGCTTTTGTAATACTCTCAGCTATTTCATGCCCTACCCCATCCATTGCTTTGTTCATCTCAATGATGACGTCATTCAGGAACTTGGCAGCCGCCTGAGCCGCCACCTCATATTGTTCAGTCCCGGCATTCGCCAGTGATTCCATGGTTCCTGCAAGGCCTTTAGCGGTCTCCACGTTTGACTCAACTGCGGAACGCAGTGAATCTGCAATAACATTTGAGCTCTTTTCTATATCAGCAGAAGCAGTTGTGATGCTCCCCATAATTTCACGTCCAACACCATCCAGAACCTTGTTCATTTCCAGGACAATATCATTCAATAACTGGCCAGCTGCCTGAGCTGCTTTCTCATTTTGTACCATTCCCGCATTTACCAGGGATTCCATGGTACTGGTAAGATTTCTGGTCGTCTCCTCGTTGGATTGAACAGCGCTGCGAAGGGAGTCCGCGATGGTATTCGAACTGTTTTCAATCAATTGATCCCATGTGGTGAGTGTTTCCACCAATTTTCCTGTTGTCTCCAAGTAACCGCTCATCACATTAATGCTTTCAGAGGCAGCCTTTTGAATTCCCGCCGTTTCCTTTATCCGTTCGCAGACTTCAGCCAAAGCACTTCTGTCGTCCTGCAGGCTTGATTCCAATGTTGTAATGGAAACCTTCATATTGTTTTCAAGCTCTTTCATGGTCCCATTAATACTGTCAACATTTTCGCACATTGAATGAATTCGCCCGTCAATTGTATTTGTCAGCCTGTCTCCAAAAGCATTCGCAAGAGTTTTCATACCCTCATCCTGTCTCTTTACAACCTCACCTGACAGTACTTCCAGATTTATTTTCATCTGGTGAATACTTGGATAAATATTATTCTTAATTGAATCTTCAAACGCTTTTGAAACAATTGGTGTAATCCCGTTCGTCGCAAAATCATCAATCTTGTCAGCAATTGCTTTTGCAGTATTTTCAAAGGCGATAGTGTTTTGTCTGCTTCCTTCAAGAAGCAGCCCTGTCTGTGCCCCAAGGCTTGCAACTGGTAAAACACTTTCAAGCCCTTTTACAAACGCAAATAATTCACTCTCCCCGTTAACTATTGCTTTTTTTGAATAACTGTACCAGATCACAAAGGTTAATGCAATAAATCCAACGCTTGCGAAGGATACCCCCAGGCTGGCCATGACAACATCCCCTCCATAGCCGCGAGTAATTGTAACCGCAGGAGGCAGACAAAATATTAAAGCAGCTATTCCAAATAAAACAGCCCATAGAGTTGCTAAGTTTTTAACTCCCCTTGGGACTGTATAAATTTCTTCATTATTAAAATATCCTGTTGGCTCAGGCACAATTTTCCCGCCCAAAATCAACTCAGAATCCTGCTTGAATCTTTTCCATGCATCCTTTATGATTTTATCATTCAAAACTTCAACCTGTTCACTCAATATTTCCATGTTAGCCATGTCACAACCATCCAGGTTTTCCATTTTCTTGACAAGCAGTTTTAAATCCGCAACAGACTTTTTAATGCCCCCGGAAAACTTCATTGTAATAGCTGCAGTGACTAAAAACGTAGGCACACATACAAGAATTGCAGGTATATAAATGTCCATTAACATGAGTAGCCTCCTAATTGAATTTTATAACTGTCTCACTAACTTACATGAGAATTATTATACTGTAATACCGTTAAATATAAAAGGGTTTAGATGGAAAAATATTTTTTATTTTGGTGTTGAAATATATTTTTTGAGGGTATATAATAATTTCATGAAACTATTTTATAACAATTAGGGTTTAATCGCTCAATAAAACAAAGGAGGACGAGAAATTATGATGGAATTATTTACAAAGAAATTAAACAATCGTAAAGGTTTTACCCTTATCGAACTGATTGTCGTAATCGCAATTATTGGTATTTTGGCAGCTATTTTGATTCCACAGTTTGGGGGATTTACGGATAAGGCAAGGGATAAGGCAGCATTAGCAGAGGCTAAATCCGTTGCAACTGCATTTGATGCCATTTATGCTGAAACTAATGATTGGCCTGCTAACGATGCAGCTTTAGCTGGTTTAGTAGCTGTGCCTTCTGGCGCTAGTATTAATTATAGCGGTGCTGGTAAATTTATATACACTTCAGCAGATGACGTAGTTGTTACTAGAGAAACATCAGTTGCAGCACTTGTAGTAACTCCATAATAGAATTAATCAATATGGTTGTATAAAGTGGTGGTGTTAGGAAGAATGAAGTGCACCCTGTCAAGTAGACAACGGAAAAAAATAAAATAGGACTCTAAGCGGCCAAAACTCTATATTCTATAGGGCTGAGGCCGTTTAATTTTTTTGCAACCTTTTGTATTGTAGAATTCAATATATTCTGAAATGGCAACATTCAAGTCTTCGTAGGTATTATATTTGTTAAGGTGATATTTTTCACATTTTAAAATTCCCCAAAAAGCTGACATCGGACCATTATCAATACACTTACCAACACGTGACATACTTTGTTTTATTCCTGCTGCAGCAATTCTTTGTTTGAAACCATAAGACGTATACTGATA
>Ga0209386_1001311_pt1 | contig 10097 bp, 6 predicted proteins | sample NGEPertwo_FD_184510 | JGI IMG/M metagenome (GOLD analysis project Ga0209386, IMG submission 184510) | Arctic peat soil microbial communities from the Barrow Environmental Observatory site, Barrow, Alaska, USA - NGEE Permafrost154B-two... | ecosystem: Environmental > Terrestrial > Soil > Wetlands... | reverse complement strand
CTCGAACGCGGCTACGTTGATGTCGCTGCCGCTCTCGGCGATCACACGCCGGCGCAGACGCTGGACGGCCCGGCGCACCTTGGGCCGGTCGTTGCCGACGATGAGGTAGACGGGCTTCAGGGGGGCGGGTTCACTCATGGTGGCCGAAGGATAGCACGGGCCGCACTCGCGATTTCGCCCGCTCGTGCTCGACGAATCCGCAGCCGCCGTCTAGGATTCGGGTGGCCACGCGCTCCGCGAGGCCGCAGTCGCCCGGAGGAGGAGCGTGCGCCTGATCGCCGCGTCAGACTCGCTCGGCTCGCCGCTCGTCGTGGCGCTGCTTGCAGTGCTCGCGCTCGTCGAGCTCGGGCTCCTCGCGTGGGCATTGATCGACTTGGCCAAACGGCCCGCCCAGCGGGTCGCCGGTGGCAGCCGGCTGCTGTGGCTGCTGCTGTGCCTCCTCGTGCAGCTGATCGGCCCTGCGCTGTACCTCGTCGTCGGCCGGGTGGACGCGGCGCCGGCGGAGGCGCCTCTGCCGCGCGGTCCGGGCGGCGGGCACGTCGCCCGCGCCGCCGCCGCGCTCTACGACGCCACGAGCGCCTCCGCGCACCCGACTAAGGCCGACGCGCTCCCTGAGCCGTCCGGCAACGCCGAGGGCAGCGCGCCTGCCGTGGAGCTCGTCGCTGTCAGCAAGGTCTTTCGCACCGCGGCGGCTCTCGACGGACTTTCGCTGAGCGTGCCGGAGGGATCGGTGTTCGGCTTCCTCGGCCCCAACGGCGCCGGCAAGACCACGACGCTGCGGATTCTCGCCGGGCTCGCATGCCCCACGTCCGGCGCGGCCCGCGTGCTCGGGCACGACGTCGCGGGGGCCGGCGGCGACGTGCGCGCCCTGGTCGGCTTTCTGCCCGACGTCCCCGCCTTCTACAAGTGGATGACCGCGCCGCAGTACCTGCGCTTCGCCGGCAGCCTCTTCGGGCTGCGCGGCGACGTGCTCGAGGCGCGCGTCGCCGCGCTCCTCGACCTCGCCGGCCTCAGCGGAGTCGGCACGCGCATCGGCGGCTTCTCGCGCGGCATGAAACAGCGCCTCGGCGTCGCTCAGGCGCTGGTCAACGCCCCCCGCCTGCTCCTGCTCGACGAGCCCACCAGCGCTCTCGACCCCATCGGCCGTCGCGAAGTGCTCGAGATGGTCGCCGCCCTGCGCGGCCGCACCACGGTGTTCTTCTCAACGCACATCCTCGCCGACGTGGAGCGCGTCTGCGACAGCGTCGCCATCATCGATCACGGGCGAGTGGCGGCGCACGCGCCCATCGACGAGCTGCGCCTGCGGCGCGGCGGGATGAGCCGCCTGGCGGTCGACGTGGACGAGCCGCAGCGCCTCGCGGCGGCCCTCGAGGGCGCCGCCTGGCTGCGCTCGACTGAGTTCGCCGAGGACGGCGGTCTGCGCCTCGCCACCGACGACCTCGAGGCGGCGCAGCGCGAGCTGCCCGCGCTGGTCGCGCGTCTGGGGCTCGCGCTGCGCCGCCTCGAGAGCGACGAGCTGAGCCTCGAAGACGTCTTCATCGAGCTGGTCGAGGGAGAACGCCGATGAGAGGCTTCGGGGCGTTCCTCGGCAAAGAGTTGCGCGAGACCGTGCACACGTGGCGCATCTGGGTGCTGCCGGCATTTATCCTGTTCGCGGCGCTGTCGTCGCCGATCATCACCTACCTCATGCCGACGCTGGCGGACCGGCTCGGCAGCATGCCGCAGGGTTTCGCCATCTCCGTGCCCGATCCGACCGCCCTGGCCGCGTACGTCGAGTACCTGCACAATCTCGGCGAGCTCGTGATGTTCGCCCTCGTGATCGCCTACGGCGGCATCGTGAGCTCGGAGGTGCGCAGCGGCACCGCGGCCCTGGCGCTCGCCAAACCGCTGTCAAGAGGCGCTTTCGTGCTCGCCAAGTGGCTGTCGCAGCTCCTCGTGATCGCCGTCGCAGCCGTTGTGGGGACGGCCGTGTGCGTCGCCGTCACGGCCGCGCTGCTTGGCCTCGGTCCGGCGCCGGAAGCCGTCGCCGCCGTGGCCGTCTGGTTCGTGTACGCGATCGTGATCCTGAGCGTGATGATCTTGCTGAGCGCCGTGCTGCCGGCGCCGGCGGCCGCGGCCGGCGCCGGCATCGGCGTGTACGCCGCGTTCGCCATCCTCGCCCAGTTCGAAGCCACGAGCCGCATCACGCCGGCGGGGCTCATGCCCTCCGCCCAAGCCGTCCTGAACGGTGAGCCGGCGCGCTGGCAGGCGCCCGTGGTGACGGGCATCGCGGTAAGCGCCGCCTGCCTGGCCGCGGCCGTCTGGCGCTTCTCGCGGCGCGAGATCTGACGCGCCGGGCGAGCCGCGCCGCCCGCCGCGGAAGCCGCTCGGACCGCCGCCGGCCGCGCTACCCGCCGCGGCTCACCCTGACCTCGAGGCCGCGCGGCGCAGCCGTCAAGGCGATCTCACCGCGCTGGTCGGTGCGCGCGCAGGCGACGCCGCCCGCGGCCAGGAGGGCCAGCATCTCGGGCGTGGGGTGACCGTAGGTGTTGGTGCCCACCGAGATGACCGCCAGAGCCGGGGCGAGCGCGTCCAGCTGCGCCTCGTCGAGGCCGCCGCGGCTGCCGTGGTGCGGCAACTCGACGACGACGCACGCGGGCAGGTCGAGCGCTTCGAGCACGTCGCCCTCGGCGTCGCCCGACACCAGCGCGCGCCGGCCGCCGAGATCGGCCAGCACGACGAGCGCTGTGTCGTTCTCGCTCTGGTTGCCGCTCTCGCCGGCGGGGGACGAGGTGGGCAGCACGCGGAGGCTCCAGCCGGCGCCCGCCAGTTCCGCCGGAGCCTCACACCAGCGCACCTCGGCGCCCGCCGCCGTCAGTCTGGCTGCGATGGCCTCGAGCGCCGCCGACGGCGTCGGCGGACGAGGGAGCAGCGCCGTGGTGATCGGGATGCTCCCCACGACGTCCGAGAGCCCGGCCGTATGGTCGGCGTGACCATGGGAGAGTACGAGCAGGTCGATGCGCTGCACCGCATGGGCGCGCAGAGTGCGGGCCAGCGGAGCCGGGCCCGCATCGACGAGCACGGTGGGGCCGCCGGGCGCCTGGAACAGCGTCGCCGCGCCTTCTCCGACGTCGAGGAACGTGAGCGTGGGCTGGCGCGGCGGGGTCGCCGGCATGGGCGCGAGCAGAAGCACGGCCGCCGCGAGACCGGCGGTCGCGGCCACCAGCGCCGCCCGCCGGCGGCGGTCGCGGACGAAGGCCGCCAGACCGCCCCCGGCGCGCCGCGCGAGCCAAGCGACGACCGCGAGCTCGCCACAGAACGCGACCAGGAGGAGCAACCTCAGACTCACCCCGCGCCACTCGTACACGGCGAACGGCAGCCTGCCGAACAGCCGCGAGACCTCCATGAGAAACCCGATGAAGAGCCCCGCCACCACGTTCAACGGGGCCGACAGCCAGCTGCCCACGAACCCGAGGACCAGAGAGAGCATGCCGACGAACATGATCGGCCCGAGCACGAACCCCCCGGCCACGTTGGCCGGGACGCTGACCAGCGAGGCGGAGCCGAAGGTGAGCATCGAAATGGGCGCCGTGGACAGACTCGCGGCCGTAGTGATCCCGACTTGCTGCGCCAGGGTTCTTGGAAGGAACCCGAAGAGGCGCGTGAGCGGCCGCGCCAACAGCAGCAGACCGGCCACGGCGCCGAACGACAGTTGAAAGCTGACGTCGAAGAGGTTGCTGGGGTTGCGCGTGAGGAGCCACGCCGCCGGGACCAGCCACAGCAGCCAGCCGTCGGTGGGCCGGGAGGCGAGCACCGCGAGCAGTCCGACGATGCCGGAGACGCCGGCGCGCACGATGGACGGCGACGCCCCGGTGAGCAGCACGTAGGTGGCGACGACGGGCACGAGAAGCGTGCTGCGCACGAGGCGCGGGATGCCCAGCAGCGAAAAGGCGAACGCCCACATGCTGCAGAGCAGGATGACGTTCTCGCCGGAGACGGCCATGATGTGCAGCAGGCCGCTGCGCCGAAAATCGTCGATCGAACCCTGGTCGACCCCCTCGTCGTCGCCGAGGACCATGCCCTGCAGCACCTCGTTCACGGGGGGGTGCACGCCCGCGCGCAGATGCGCGCGGGAGGCCAGACGCAGGCGGTCGACGGCTCCTTGGAGGCCGCCGCGGCGCCCTGTCACGCGCAGGTCCGCGAAGCGGCCCTCGAGCGTGACGTGCTCGCCGCGGCGGCGCAGATACCGGCCGTAGTCGAAGGCGCCTGGCCGGGGCGCCGGCAGCGGCTCGACGCGCACGGAGTCCAGCTCGATGACGGCGCCCTCCACGAGGGCGCCGCAGGAATCGAGCACGAAGGGCTCTCCGTCCTCCAGCCGCAACCGCAGGTGGGCGGGCTCGGCCAGAGGCGCGCCGCTCACGGCCCTGACGGCGACGGCGAGCGTGACCTGGTCGTCTTTGGCCGCCGGCAGGTCGGTGAGCACGGCGCTGAGAGTCACGTTGCGGCCCTCGTAGGCCTCGAGCGCAGAGTGCCCGAGCGAGTCCAGGCGGCTGCCGCCGACGGCGAGCCCGGCGACGAGGAACACCGTGGCGAGACAGACGGGGAGCGCCAGCAGCCAAGCCGGCGACGAACACTCCGAAGAGCCACGCCGCAGCGCCACGACCATGGCCGCCGCAGAGCCGGCCACGCCCAGGGCAAGACACCACCACGAGGGCCTGACGGCGAGCGCCAGGCAGAGGCCGCCGCAGTAGGCGGCGGCGAGCACGTGCAGCGGGGCGATCCTACGCAGCAACAGGGGTCACACCGTGATGCTGTCTTTCATGGCGGCGAACTTGGCGTCGCCGATGCCGGACACGTTCTTGATGTCGTCGACCACCTTGAACGGGCCGCTGGCCAAGCGGTAGTCGATGATCTTCTGCGCGGTGGCGGGGCCGACGCCGTCCAGAGTGTCGAGCTCCTCGAGGGACGCGGTGTTGATGTTCACGGGAGCGCCGGGCGCCGTGGCCGACCCACCGGCCGCAGATGCCGACCCGCTTGCGGCGGAACTGGCCGCGCCCCCCGCGGCGGCCACCGCACCGCGCTCGGGCACCATGATCTGCTGGCCGTCGACGACCTTGGCGGCAAGGTTCACGGCGGCCAGCTCAGCCCTCGCGTCAGGCCCGCCGGCGAGCGCCAGCGCGTCGGCGACGCGGGCGCCGGCCGGGACGCGCACGACGCCGGGCGACTTGACCGCGCCGCACACGTAGACGACCACGTCGGCCGCCTCGGACGGGCTGGCCGCGGCGGCCGGAGAAGCCGGCGGCGGGGACACCGCGGCGAGCACCAGCGGCTCGCCGCCGGCCGGGCCGGCCGCCTTCGGGAGCACGACGTAGCGCACGCCCACGGCGAGGACCACGGCGGCGACGGCCACATAGGCGTAGATCTGACGGCGCGAGAGCTGCATGGCCACCTCCGGGGAGAACGCGGACGAGAACCTCGCAGGCGCCCGCGATGGCCTGCCACGCGCCTGCTCTGGAAGGCTAGGCCCAGGCGCCGCGCGCGTCATCGCCCCCGAGGGGCGATTCGAGGGGGTGACACTGGGCTCGGGACTAGCGCCGCGCCGTCTTCCGGCAGGCCTACCTCACGACGAAGTTGACCAGCTTGCCGGGCACGTAGATCTCCTTCACGACCTGCTTGCCCTCGAGGAAGCGCACGGCGTTGGCGGCCGACCGCGCCAGAGCCAGCACGCCGTCCTTCTGCGCGTCGACCGGCACCTCGAGGCGGTCGCGCAGCTTGCCGTTGACCTGCACGACCACGGTGACGACCTCGTCGGCGGCCAGCTCCTCGTCCCAAGTCGGCCAGGCGGCGTCGAGCACGGTCTCCGCGTGCCCGAGCAGCTCCCAGACCTCTTCGGCGATGTGCGGCGCCATCGGCGCCACCAGCAGGGTCATGTCGGTGACCACGTCGCGCCACTGCGCGAGCGTGAGCGCGCCTCGTGCGCCGGCCCACACCTCGAGCACCTCGTTCTGGAGCTCCATCAGCGCCGAGACGGCGGTGTTGAAGCGGAAGGTCTCGAGGTCGTGCATGACCTTGCGGATGGTCTTGTTGAGCGTGCGCAGGACCTGGCGGCCCTTCTCGGCCTCGGCCTCGTCCGCCGCCACCCCGCTGCCCTGCGCTTCCACGACCTCGGCGACGAGGTTCCAGAAGCGGCTCAGGAAGCGGAGGCAGCCCTGCACCCCGCGGTCGCTCCAGGCGACGCTCTGCTCGAACGGGGCGATGAAGAGCTCGTACACGCGCAGGCTGTCGGCGCCATAGCGCTCCACGACGCTGTCGGGCGTGATCACGTTGCCCTTGCTCTTGCTCATCTTCTGGCCGTCCTCGGCCTGGATCATGCCCTGGTTGCGCAGGCGGGCGTAGGGCTCGCCGAAGCTCACGTAGCCCGCGTCCTTCGCGACCTTGCAGAAGAAACGCGCGTAGAGCAGGTGCATGACCGCGTGTTCGGCGCCGCCCACGTACAGGTCGACCGGCAGCCAGTACTCGGCCTTGTCACGATCAAAGGCGGCCGCCTCGTCATGCGGCGAGGCGAAGCGGAAGTGGTACCAGCTCGAGCAGGCGAACGTGTCCATGGTGTCGGTCTCGCGGCGGCCCGGGCCGCCGCACTTGGGGCAGCTCGTGCGCACGAACTCCTCGTCGCGGGCCAGCGGCGAGCGGCCGTCGTCGGTGGGGTGGAAGTCCTCGAGGTCGGGCAGGAGCACGGGCAGCTGGTCGACCGGGACGGGCACGGGCCCGCAGGCGTCGCAGTGCACGATCGGGATCGGCGTGCCCCAGTACCGCTGGCGGCTGATGAGCCAATCGCGGAGCTTGAAGTTGACCTTCTTGCGGGCGGCGGCGCGCTCGCCGAGCCAGGCCACGACCGCCTCGAAGGCCTCGCCCGGCGCCGCCAGCCCGTCGAAGCGCCCGGAGTTCACCATCACGCCGTCGCCGGTATAGGCCTCGGCGAGCTCACCCTGCGCCCCGCTCTCGGGGGCGATGACCTCGACGATCGGCAGCCGGAACTCGGTGGCGAACTGGAAGTCGCGCTCGTCGTGCGCGGGCACGGACATGATGGCGCCGCTGCCGTAGCCCATGAGCACGTAGTCGCTGATCCAGATCGGCACCGGCTGGTCGTTCGCCGGGTTGATCGCGTAGGCGCCGATGAAGACGCCCGTCTTCTCCTTCTCGGTGGATAGGCGCTCGATCTCACTCTGCCGCCGCGCCTGGTCCTGGTAGGCGCTGACGGCCGCGCGTTGCGCGGGCACCGTGAGCTCGTCGACCAGCGGGTGCTCCGGCGCCAGCACCATGTACGTGGCGCCGAACAGCGTGTCGGGGCGGGTCGTGAAGACGGTGAGCACGTCGTCACGACCCTGCAGCCCGAAGTCGACCTCGGCGCCCTCGCTGCGCCCGATCCAGTTGGTCTGCATGAGCTTGATCTGCTCGGGCCAGTCGATCGTGCCGAGGTCGTCGAGCAGGCGCTGCGCGTACTCGGTGATGCGCAGGTACCACTGTTCAAGGTCCTTCTTGGTGACGTCGCTGCCGCAGCGCCAGCACTTGCCCTGCTCGACCTGCTCGTTGGCGAGGATGGTCTTGCAGCTCGGGCACCACCACTGCCGCCCCGTCGAGCGATATGCGAGGCCGCGCTCGTAGAGCAGCAGGAAGAACCACTGCGTCCAGCGGTAGTAGTCGGGGAAGCAGCTGGTGATCTCGCGCGACCAGTCGAACGACAGGCCGATGAGGTCCATCTGGCGGTGGTAGTTGGCGATGTTGCGCGCGGTCGTGACGCGCGGGTGAACGCCCATCTTGATGGCGTAGTTCTCGGCCGGCAGGCCAAAGGCGTCCCAGCCCATCGGGTGCAGGACGTTGAACCCCTGCATGCGCCGGAACCGCGCCACCGCGTCGGTGGGCACGTAGTTGCGCAGATGGCCGACGCTGAGGCCGTCGCCCGAAGGATACGGGAAGAAGTCGAGGCAGTAGAACTTGGGCTTATCGCTCTCATCCGAGGTGCGGTGCACGTCGCGCTCGTTCCAGATGCGCTGCCACTTCTGCTCGATGGCGTGCGGGTCGTAGCGTCGATCCATGTGGTCCTCTCTGGCGGCCGTCTGCGGCGCGCCCGCGGCCGCGAGGCCCACGGGCGCCCAGCGCCTGATTGTACATGAGCGCCGCCGAGCCTGACGGTGCGGCCACGCCAGGCGGCGGCGCGGCTCCTCGCCGCCTCACTGGTCCAGCGGCACGTACTCGATGGCGATGCGGCCGTCGCCGGCGTAGCTCAGCGTCGTCACGCCGACCGGTCGCGGCTCGGCCGCCCGCGAGAAGTCGAGGAGCTGGAAGGTGTAGACAGGGCGGCTACTTCCAGACTCGCCGGCGGCGGGGTCGGAGGTCCCGGTGCCGGGCGTGCCCGCGCCGATCGCCTGATACCCCGAGGCGCCGGCGGTCCCCGCGTCCACGAGCGTCACGCTGCCGTCGCGGCGGACGCCGGCGACGTGGTCGTTGCCATAGGCCACGACCATATCCTCTTGGGCGTCCCGTGCGAGCGCGATCGTGTCCGCCGCCTGTCGGAGGTCGTGCACGAGCAGCACCTGGGCCGGAGGCTGCAGCGTCGGCCACACGGCCGCGATCTGGCCTGACGCGGCGGCGAGCAGCCGCGGGTCCGACTCGACCTGTGGAGAGCCCGACAGCGGGTCGCCGGCCCCGAACACCCTGACGCCGGCGACGTCGGCCACCGTGCCGTCGAGCACCCGGATGCCGCCGCGCGCGAACGCCGCCAGCGCCGGAGCGGCCTCGTGGTTACCGCCCACGAGCACCCGAGGCGTCCCGGCGCCGTCGAAGGCGCGCAGAAACAGTTCCGCCTCCTCGCGGGTGCCCCTGTCGGTGATGTCTCCTGCGAGGAGGACCCCGTCCACGGGGTCGCCGCCGCCGGCCGCCAGACGGGCGGCGGCCCGCATACCGAACAGGTTGTCGTGCACGTCGCTCAGGAGAAGCAGCCGCACCACCCGGCGCCGCTCGGGGAGCTGCGGCGCCACCGTGAGCTGCAGGGCCACGGCCTCGAGGCCGTCGACGAAGTCCTGCAGACCGCGAAGGTTGTCGGCCTGGCCGCCTGCGCCGAGGGCGCGCACGAGCGGCAGCACCCGGGGCACGTTGCGCGCGAGGCCGCGGTACTCGACGGCCGGCGAGCGATCGAGGGTCAGTAGCGTGACGCCGGCCACGCCGGCGGCGATGACCCCGCCGGCGGCCACGCCGGCGAGGGCGCCCCACAGGAGCCGCCGGCGCCGCGGCCGGAAGCCGGCGACAAGCGCTCCGGCCGCGGCGCCGGCGAGCAGCAGCCAGGGGATCCTGCCGCCGAGATACCGCGCGAAGGCGGCGCGGGCGTCTTTCTGCAGCCCCGGCAGATCCTCGACGACGCTTCCCTGCCCCGTGAGCGAGGCCGTCTCCGCGGGCAGCCGGTAGGCCATGACGATGTCGAACGGCGTGCGGTGGGTGCGCAAGGAGAACTCGCCGGCGGGGCCGAGCGGCATGACCAGCCGGCCGCCCGGCCAGGCCGGCTCCAAACGATACGTGACGGCGCCGCCGGGCACCCGGTAGGTGACGGCGCCCTGGACGGCGACGATGGCCAGCACCAGCACCACGACCAAAGCCAGCCGCACGGCGACTGCGACCAGAGAGTCGCGGCGATCGCGAGGCCGGGCGCCGCTCCCCCCCATGTCCCGAAGGTCCACCGCGCCACCTCCTCCTCATCGCAGGCCGACTGGCGCCGGACGACTGGCGCCCTCACGTTGATTGTAGCCCGGAGACGGTCCGCGAGGTTGCCGGCAGGCACGCCTGTGCTATACTTCCGTGCCTGCCGGCACACGTCGGCACCCCTTCGGTGGGGGTATAGCTCAGTTGGGAGAGCGTTTGGCTGGCAGCCAAAAGGTCACCGGTTCGAGCCCGGTTACCTCCACCATCTTCCCCACCTTCGCGCGTCGCGCTCGACGTTCGAGTACACTCTGATCCCGTGAGCCCGGAACCCGTCGCACCCCGCCCCCACGCCCTCACCGCGCTCGTCTTCTTCGCCGGCATCGGCTCGATGGCCACCGAGATCTGCGCCTCACGACTGCTCGCGCCCT
>Ga0209386_1001310_pt1 | contig 10100 bp, 12 predicted proteins | sample NGEPertwo_FD_184510 | JGI IMG/M metagenome (GOLD analysis project Ga0209386, IMG submission 184510) | Arctic peat soil microbial communities from the Barrow Environmental Observatory site, Barrow, Alaska, USA - NGEE Permafrost154B-two... | ecosystem: Environmental > Terrestrial > Soil > Wetlands... | reverse complement strand
GTTGGGACAACGCTGTAGCCGAGAGTTTCTTCAAAACATTCAAAGCGGAACTCATTTATGGAGTAAAGCTCAGAACCAAAGAAGAAATGAGCTTGTACGTTTTTGAATATATCGAGTCTTGGTATAATCATAAAAGAAGGTTCTCAGCATTGGATAACCTGACCATTGATGAATTCTGGAAACAGTATTGGATTAGAAAAGAATCAATTATGAATGTAGCTTAACTTTTTGTCCGGTAAAAGTTTGCAAGTCCAAACAGAACGCTTGAAAATCAGTAATACGTTTAATCTTAAGACCGACTATATTGTTTTGGCTTCATCCCGGTATGTTCTGTGAAGACTCTTGAAAAATGGCTCAAGTTGGTAAAACCCAGTTGATACCCAACATCTGAAACAGATAGTTTTTCTTCTTTCAACAAACGGGCAGCCTCTTTCATCCTGAATTCCTGATAATAACTAAAAATACTATTGCCGAAAATTTGTTTAAACAAACGTTTCAGTTTAGATGGACTCATACTGGCACAAATTGCCAATTCATTAATAACCGGGGGAGTTTCAAGATGTTCAAGCATTTGCTCCTTTACTTTATATATGGCCTGTATATCATGTGTATTTAACGCATATAGTTGTTTCTCATCTCGTCTTTCCAGCTCTATTAATAATCTGCAAATCAGTTCTTCTGCTTTAATTCTAAGAAAAAACAGTTTAAAGGTTTCATTAACCGATTCAACCACAATTTCATCCACAATTCTTTGTAAAGATGGATAAATCATTTGTTCGAATAGTAAAGGCTGTGTATTTTGTAACAGACTTTGCAAAATCGGTGATTTTTCAGACAAATCAAGCAATCCGATCAAATAATTAGCATCCACTTCTATATTAATAACCGCTGTATTTGTATGGATTGAAATTACGTCGTCGGTATTCACACTACTAGTCGCAACCAACACCGAAGGCATTTCCATTAAGTGCTTATCCGTCAATACTATTTCTGTCTTAGGGAAGATGTTTTGAAATTTAAAAAATATCATTCTTCCTGAAGCTTTGATATAAGGATTTTCAACCACTAAGTCCTCGTTTAGCTCATAATTACTTATTAGCATTCGGATATGCTCATTAAAAATGAATCCGCTACAATAACCCTTGCCAAATTTTTCAGGGATTTCTAATCTTCTGTTTTTTACTTCTGTCCCCAATAGCTGAGCCAGTCTTTTCAGGACATTCGGTACTGTCTGTTGTTTGTCTTTTCCATAAGAAGTCTTTTGCGACTATTTTTAGGGTAAATGTAGCTATTTTGTCTCTTCTATACCCGGTAACTTTGCATTATCAATTCAACAAACAGAAACTAATGTATTCAATAACTAATAAGAAGATGAAAACAACAAAACCTATAAATGTCAAAGATTTGAATTTTGACCAATTTTTTAAACAAATTTCTCCGGAAGAGATAAGCGACAATGTATTTACGTTGGTAGGAAAAGATATATATGCTGTTACAGCGGGTAAGCCCGATCATTATAATTCTATGGTAGGGAGTGGAGGTGGTTTTGGAATTCTTATGCGAAAGCCCATCGTTTGGGGTGGTTTTCGGACCGACCGTTACACGCTAGAATTGATTCAAAAAGAACAAACCTATACGCTAACTTTCTTCCCGGAAGAGTATAAAAAACAATTGCTGTTTTTGGGAAGTAAATCAGGAAGAGATAGTGAGAAAATGAAAGAAGTTGAATTGACACCTGTTCAAACACCTTCGGGAGATATGTCATACAAAGAAGCCAGACTGATTATTGAATGTGGATTGATGCAAATTACAACCCCCAATCCCAATGATTTCTATTCACAACATGCCAAGGACTTCATAAACGAAGCTTATAATGATGAGAATGATTATCGTAAATATGTATTTGGAGAAATCACCCATGTTTGGATAAAGAAATAGGAATAAACGAGAATCAACTTATAAAATAATTCGTCTTGGTTGATAAGGGATTAATGTTATTTACAAAACTAAAAAGAAAATAGATGAAGGATTTAAATAAAACAGTCTTAATTTCAGGTGCAAGTTTTGCAGGTTTGACTTTAGCATATTGGTTGAATCAGTTCGGTTACAAAGTTACCCTTGTCGAAATTTCTTCTGGAATTAGAAAAGGAGGTTCGCCAATTGAAATACGGGGCAAAGCTTTGAACATTGTTGAAGAAATGGGGTTGCTTGAAAAAATAAAAGCAAAACGTTTAACAGTGAACACAAATAAGAGAATGGTTAATGCAAAAAATGAAACACTTTCCTCTTGGAATCATTCTGAAGGAAATGATATTGAAATCCATAGGGATGATTTATTAGATATTTTAGAAGAAAGTATTCCAAAAAATGTTGATTTTCTTTATCAAAACAGAATAGTAGAAATTGAACAATCTGATAAAGCAGTAAGTGTTAAGTTTAAAAACGGAGAGAACCGAAACTTTGACTTTGTATTTGGTGCAGACGGTACTCACTCTTCCGTCAGAAAAATGATTTTTGGCAACGAAGACAATTTTTTAGTTTTCTATGGTGCTTATTTTGCCACTTGTGAAACAAAGAAAATTCCAACAAACGAGGGAGTAATTTATAATGAACCGGGCAAAATGGCTGGAATTTTTCCATTTATAAATTCTACGCAAGCAATCATAGTTTTTAGGTCGCCTAAATTAAATTACAACTATAGAGACCAAGAACAACAAAAACAGATTTTAAAAGAGAATTTTAAAAATAGTGCTTGGAAAATTCCTCAAATTATAGATTTAATGCTCAAAAGCAACAATTTGTATTTTGACGAAATTTGCCAAATTAAAATGCCTTCTTGGTCAAAAAATCGAATTGTATTGGTTGGAGATGCAGCTCATACAGCGGGTTTTCCAACAGGAATGGGAACCACTTTAGCCATTCAAGGTGCGGCAACTTTAGCAAAATTACTTTATGAGTCAAAAGGAGATTATAAGTCTGCGTTTTTAAAATATGATGAATCGTATAGAACATTCGTTGATAGCATTCAAGCTAAAATAGTAGACGGACTAAACTTAACCGTTCCGATAACACAAAAAGAAATTGACAAAAGAATTAATAAAAAAAACTACCGCTAACTTCAGCTACCCGTCAAGTGCGGCAGCAGTGGTTTTCGGTGGGCATCTTTCCGCCCGGGCTGCTTTTCGGCTTGACATGAAATCGCCCGCAGTCCGCCCCTGCGTGTAGCTTCCTACGATGTCGCTAATTTATTCTGAGACTCTATATGCTAAAGTCCTAATGCAAATGTATGGTTTTCTTTGGTTTAACAAGTTCTCAATCGATTATTTTGACACTTTTCACAATCAGTAGGTTAAACCAAACTGCCAGAGTGGTATTGTGTTCAAATATCCCAGTTCAATGTCATCTTTTACGATAAAAGCTTTCTCAATACCTTGGATTTGCTTCAATCCCTTATTTTTTCCACCAACTTCAAACGTGTAATTATCAATCAGAAAATCAGCAACAGGGGATACTATTACTTCATATTTTACTCTAAGCTGATTCAGAAAAAACGTTTCTCTTATGTTTCCTGTATTTGAGTTATCGTTTGCTAAACTGTAAATCAAATTAGTATTGTCAAGATAAATTTTATCCACCTTCCCCAACCCCCTTATTCCTCCGGTAGAACCCCGTAGTTGTGCTATCATTCCGGCTTCTTCAATAAACAGGCAATAATCAGTTATGTTATTCCGACTGGCAGAAAGTGCAGTCGCTATACTTGTCATATTAGGTTTAAACGGCACACTTTTAGCAATAATGGCCAGCAATTGCTTCAATTTTCGGCCAGTGGACACATTCATCCCAGCAAAAAGCGGAATATCTGTCTCCAAAGTCTGATTAACAATCTGTTGTAACCTCAGATCAAAGCCTTCCTCTAATGCAAAAGGATAATACCCTCTTTTTAGATAATTTTCAAATAAAGGCAATGGATGCTTTACTCCGGGAAGTTCAGCTTTATGACCCAGAATTTCTTCTAAGGAATACCTTTGGACAGCTATTTGATGAAACAATTGCAAGTACTCCCTAAAGGACAATCCTTGCATATTGTACATTACAGCTCTGCGACTTAAATCCGAGGCTCCTTTTTTGATATCCAAGACAGATGAACCGGTAAATACCACATTCAGTTCTGGATGATAATCATATATCAGTTTTAGTTCCTTGGACCAGTCTTTGTATTTATGAATTTCATCTATAAACAGGTATTTCCCGCCACGCTTTACAAAATCACCAGCTAAATCAATCAACCTGTTGTCGGCAAAATAAAAATCCTCCGCAGTTACATAAAGCGTCTCCGCAGGATTCAGGTTCTTTTTAATATGCTGTAAAACCAGCGTAGTTTTCCCAACACCACGTGGGCCAGTAAGTCCAATCATGCGACTTTTCCAGTTCATTTCAGCATAAATGTAGCGGATGAAACTGGTGTCTATCTCCCTTAGAAGCTTCTGAAACTGTTCCAATAATTTGTCCATAGCAGTTTATTTTCTGCAAAAATAATAAATATGCACTAATTGAGTGCATATTTTAATATAAATAGCACTGTCGAAGTGCAAATTATATTGTGCTCGATTCTGTTTATATCTATTAGTCGTTGAATGACACAAATTCCAATTAAAAGGGAAATGGCAAATTTTGGGTATGATGATGTGCTGTTGAAATGGGAAATAACTGGCAAAGGGAAGTGGGTGGACAGTTATTCTCATTTCAATAGCATAACCAATGAACCATACAGGCTATTTTAAGCGAAAATGATTGGCAACCGTGGTTTTTGTGGGGCAAACACTTCGCAGGTAAAAATAAGCGGTAATAATGCTGCTGCGGGTAGGGAAAGTTGTGGGTGTGAGGTACGAAACACGCACACGTGGGGTGCTGAAGCTGGTGAGGTGAACGAATGAAATAGTGCAGTGAGGTACGAACGGAACGGTTGAATGAGTGAGACGAACCGGCTGCAAGCACGAAGGCCTTGCGCGAATGATCCTTTATTTTTACCTGCACCATTAAAGGGCGGTGGGGCTTCTGAGGTTTTTGTTTTCCGGGGCAAACTCTACCGCAGGGCATACCGCTGGTTGGCATGGGGAAAAGCAAGGGTGGTGACTGAATGGAAAGTAGCGATTTGGGTTGGGTGGAATGTAGCTTCCCGTTTTGGCTTTGAGTTCCGGAACGTGGGACAGGAAAGCCAAAGGGGAGCGGAATGAAATCCGCCAGAGGTCGGACAGGCAGTGGGTTGGCCTGAGCGTAATGGAATGAATGGAAGCACTCTTGCGTGGGTAGCCGAGGTTGGGGGCTGACAATGAACGGAATGGAACGTAAGGTGGCGAAACGAAGTGTAGCCCTGGTGTGTAATGGAGAGAAGAGGAAGCCGCCTACCGCAGGCTTTGGCCGTAAAACAATTCATGGACTGCACCTTAGACGGGTGGTGGGGCTTTTTGTGGTTTTTTCCGGCGACTAAGCTGATTAGAATGATGCTGATGGAATACCGGGCGGGAGGGATCTGTGCGGCTATTGTACATAGCGTGATTCTAAGGCAAACTTTGGTCGTGGGTTGGGTTTTGTGTGGTTTGTTTTAGAATAGCGCGTTATGTATCAATAGCTTTGGGGGTTGAATTTTCCCGCCAGAGGGCGGACGGGTTGGCACAAGCGGAACGTTGGTGGTGGTTCCCGAACTAAATTCGGGATAAATTCCGTGAAGCGTCTTTTTGCCTTGAGGGTTGGCATAGCTCTTTGGATTTGAGAAACGAAAAGCCAATCCCGAAGGATCGGGACAAGTTGTGCTATTGGTGCATAGGCTTGCAAAATGTGTGACAAAAAATGAGACCAAGGGTGGGAGTGGAATGCTTTTTTCATGATACAATGGCACTAATTCTAATCTGATTCGATAGTCTTGGATTGAAGCAATTTCCCCAACTAATTTTGGTGTCGAATCCAAATTTATCCTGAAGAGAATCAATTGCGTCTCCCATCTCATTCATCGTAATTTCGGATTCTGAACCATATTCAAAACTTACAAGTATCTTTTCTGTCGAATTTATTTTGATTTCTGATAAATATGGCGAAGCGTACATTTCACGCAGTACCTCCGCGAGCCTTTCATGTCCATGTCCAGTGCCTGAGATTATAGCGGTTAGCGCATTTACACCTCTAAGCGTACTTTCCATGTCTTCCAAATCTATATTGATGTAACCTTGGTTTGAAATCAAATCTAAAATTATTTCAACTGGCATTTTGAATATTTGATCGGATGCTTTAAATGCTAATGGATTACTTTCAAAATCAAGAAGGGATATAATTCTATCATTTGGAAATAAGAAAACGGCATCGGAACATTTGCACAAGGAATTTATTCCATTGTGTGCATGAATCTGACGTATTTCAGCTTCAAGTTTATGTGGGCCAGATACAACAGATATAACCAAGCTGCCGGATTTCTGACATAATTCAGCAATAAACTGTGATGCGCCGGTTCCTGTTCCTCCACCCATTGCTGCCAGAATGAAAATTATTTTGTACTCTTTTGAAATATGTTCTTTAATTGCTGTAATACTTTCTATGGCTGATTTTTTTCCCAATTTGGGATCAGTTCCACAGCCCATTCCTTTCGTCGTTTTTACTCCAATCAATAATTGTTTCGTTGAAGGAATTTCTAAATTACTTAAAGCTTGTTTGTCGGTATTTACAGCAAGAAAATCAAACGTGTCGAAATTATTATTCAAGTATATGTGATTTAATGCTTTACATGCTCCGTCGCCAACTCCGATGACTAGTGCAATTTTATGAACCTTATTCCTGTTAAATTCTAACATATTATCTTGATTAGTAATAACTGACTACAAATTTCGATTGAGGGGTAATTCTTTCGCATCATTACTTGTACTAATTGCTGATTCTTCATTGATTTTTGCTGCAATTTTAGATATACGACTTCTACTATTCCATCCCCAAGCTCTTTTAAATCCAATAATTGGAATTTTATTATCTCCTAGCGTTAGAATATCTGTTTGAATTGGTCCTTTGTCCTTTCCATGGCGGCGATATCGACCCATAAAATCATTGAATGCACTTATACCCATAAAAACTATAACTTTTGGTTGAACTAAATGAATCAATTCGTCAACTCTTTTGAGAAAATATTTACGTATGACCCATTCATTTATATGTTTATCGTTCCCCCGACTTTCTTCCCAAAATTTCTGGAGTTCCTTTTCATGCGCAAGAGTACTATGAATTTTATTCAGGTCCGTAACATCAGTGGTAGCGATAGGATACAAATTTGTGCACATTATTGATTTTCCAAAATCTTCATACCAAAACGGCAATTTATTGTTGTCATAATTGTTCTTTTTATATTCTTCAGAAAATTTGAGCCTGGCAATTTCGTAAAGAATGTCTATCATGTTTCTGGTAAATGGATTGTTAATTTTTTTATTTCGTTGATACCAATGGAATTTCTCCCAATTTCCTCTTTCGTTTATGCCACCCATCGCATTGCCGTATTGAAACCAATTTAGCTCATTAAAACACATTTTATCCTTACCAATCATTCGTAGAGGTGTTTTATTATTTGAACTATTATTCTGATTTAGTTCATTATATGCCCCTGGACCACTGTTGATACCAATAAATAGAATTTCTGGTTTAAATACCAATGGACTTTGCAAAGTAATAATGCCTTTATACAGCCCCTTATACTCATTGAAATCTTTTTTGAACTCTAAAAAATCTACTATAGGAACTATTCTATCCTCTATCTCACGATACTTTTGACGCAATAGTGCTTCTTCCATGACACTTCTATTTTTCATGACATTAATATTCTATTTTTTGCAATAAACGATTAACCAGATGCTTGCTCCAGCGACTTTAACTGTTTATGCGAATCAATGGCTTTCATTCCTATACCGGGCTATGGCTTTATTGTACTTCTTTGTAATTTCTTTGATTAAGGATGCAGGTTCAATCACTTTCATTAATTCGCCAAAAGAAAGCAATTCCATTACCAGATCGTATGTGATGCAAAGCGTTAGCTTGATTCTCAATTCATGCTCCGAATCAACCAAAATTTCCTGAGAGTGGTGAAGTGGCAACGATTTGATGTACTTCCCCTGAACCGGATCGAAGGAGAGAATGATTTCCTGCGGTTCTTCTCCATTGGGGCTAATGATCCCAAAACAATAGCGATAGCTTTCTTCAACATCATAGTTGACCGGATAGATGAAAGACCTGTTCGTAATTTCAAGACTGGTCAGGCGGTCGAGGGCAAAACTCTTGATGTTGTTATCCTTATAATCTTTGGCCAGAACATACCAACGGCTTTTAAATTCCTTTAAAGCATAAGGTTCAACATTTCGTCGAGTCATTTTTTCCTCCCAAAACTTCTGATAGGAGAATTTGATATTCAATCTGTTTTTGATGGCATGAATCAGACCAAACAGGTTTTCAGTACCCAGTGGTTTTCTATTTTCGAAATGGATAAGATCTGAGGTATTCTCGCCAATTCTTAATGCATTAAATGTATCAAAGGCTTCCATTCGCCTTTTACTGATTTCTGAAATTTCATCCTCATTGATACGGTAAACACCATTGCTGGCATCGTAAAAAATCTCCAACTCAAAAATGGACGAAATGTCTTTTAAATCACGTTGAAACTGCCTTTTTGAAGCATTAAATTTCTCATCCTGCAAATTTGATTGCAGGATTAAGTACTGATCGATTTCCTGATATGATGCGGGTGCTTTTCGTAATTTATTCAGCACATGTATGTATCGTAGAATGCTTTGCCGGACAGACATTTTTGGGAAGTATTGGTTTAGTAAATCAGGACATTAAGGTAGGTAATTCTTTCTCGAAAATTAGATAAATTTCCTCGTTAGAATGTTCAAAATCCTTTGATATTCGAGATTGACCATATTTTTCAAGAATTTCATTATTATCAAAGAATCGAATATGACGATACTTTCTTAGATCTGTTCTCTTTCTTATTGCATATTCATTTCTGTTTCTCCCTTCATTTTTGAAAGGCAAGGTACAAATTGCCAGATATCGCTTGTTATTAGATTCGAGGAACTCCAAAGTATCCGAGATCAAACTTGTGCCGGAATAAGCTCCCAATCCAACAATGACAACATAAATTCGATCGTCAGATAAGATTCTCTTCATTTCATTGGTCAGAGGCATTGGTTGTTTGCCTAATTCATTAGACTGGCGAATATAACGCGGATATTCATAATCAATGTGATTAAATCCTTCGTATAGGACAAATGGATATGGGTCAAATGGGTCGGGGTCAAATGGGAACGGTGCAACAATGGAGGGAAACTAGGTAATACAAGTGTAATCACCAACAATTCCTTTTTGCTGAAAATGGCGGGTAATATTTGTTCCACCCGAACCAAGGCCAATAAAATGAAACTTGTCATTTTTTCTGCTACCTGATACCTTCATATTTGGCAAAATGGCTAAAGCTCCGATTGCTGCCAGTCCTTTTATTAATTCTCGCCTTTTCATTTCAATACTTTTTAGGATTATCACTTCAAAAGTATTGGGGAGGTAGGACAAAAGACGGCGTAGGAAATGGAAAAATTAAGCATTTCACTAATTCTCATCAAACCCGTTAAAAGGAATATCATCATCCGGATCGTGATCAAATGGACCGACTCCAGGAGGATTGAACAAACCCCAGCGATCAATAATGTAATCCCATTTATCAAAAGCTGCCACCCAGTCGATAAAGAGCAATCGATATTCTTCGATTAACCCATTTTTCAGCAAATTTCCTAAAATCGAATAAAAAACAGGCAAAAGACAATTTATTTTGGACAAATAAGGGGGATTATGCATGTTTTTGTTCCGTAAACCTTTGATAATCAATGTTTGTATTTTTTTATTTTCATTTGTAGACCCTAAGGTGGTATTGGTTATCAGCGATTTAGGTGTTTACTGGAAAAAACGGTGAAATTGACCACCCATTTCCAGTTTAAAATGACCACCAGTTTCGGGGCAAACTGACCACCAGATTCCAGAACAAATTGACCACTGTTTCCGGAGCAAACTGACCACCTAAAATC
>Ga0209386_1001309_pt1 | contig 10128 bp, 6 predicted proteins | sample NGEPertwo_FD_184510 | JGI IMG/M metagenome (GOLD analysis project Ga0209386, IMG submission 184510) | Arctic peat soil microbial communities from the Barrow Environmental Observatory site, Barrow, Alaska, USA - NGEE Permafrost154B-two... | ecosystem: Environmental > Terrestrial > Soil > Wetlands... | reverse complement strand
GGGGAGCAGGCAAAGTGCGCGCCGACGCCGACCAGGGTGGTGATCGCACATCCGAGGCTGTTCGCGTTGGAGATCGTGGAGCGGCGGGATACCGGAACCCCGAGCACGTCTGCGAAGATCTGGAGCCAGAGGTCGCTGGCGGCACCACCTCCGACAACGCTCACCGTGTTGATCGAGGTGCCCCCGGCTTTGAAGGCCTCCACGCAGGCGCGCAGGTTGAAAGCCACACCCTCGAGCACGGCTCGCACAAGGTGGCGATGGTCATGGTGACGGGAAAGACCGAGGAAGGTGCCCCGAGCGTCAGTACTCCAGCGTGGAGAGCGCTCGCCCATCAAGTAGGGCAGGAAGAACAGGCCCTCCGGCGCGGCGCGCACTTTGCCTGCTCCCCTGATCAGCTCGGAGACGTCGTCTTGGCTGGCACCCGGTCGAAGCAGGTTCGTCACCCAGTCCAGGCTCGATCCAGCCGACTGCATCGTCGCCATGGGGACGTACTTCCCGGGCACGACATGGTTGAAGGTGAAGGTTCGCATCAGCGGGTCGTGCAGTGGTTGCTCGCTGGCCGTTGCGAGCCATGCCGAAGATCCCAACGATATGTATGCGTCGTCCTCCGGTCCCAGCGAACCCACTCCCACCGATGCCATGGGCCCGTCTCCCCCACCAAGAACCACGGGCGTGCCCACAGCCAAGCCGAGCTCGGCTGCTGCTCCGGGCCGCAGACCCCCGGCAACCGTGGTGGAGCTCATCACCTCGGGGAACAGGTTCGACGACACCCCGGCCGCCTCGAACATCTCCGGCCACCAGGTCCCGCTCACCTGCGCGAAGGCATTGGTGCCTGAGGCGTCCGAGGGGTCGGTCAGGAGACGACCCGTCATCCGGTGGACAACAAAGTCCTTGGCCAGGCAGACGTGCGCCGTCTTTCTCCACACGTCCGGCTCGTTCTCCTGGACCCACATCACCTTCGGCAATGAGTAGCTCGCGCTCATCCGATGTCCCGTTCGCCGGTAGGACTCCTCGGCCGGGATGTGCGCTGTGAGCCTGGCGGCCTGAGCCGCGGCGCGCTGATCCGCCCAGATGACTGCCGGCCGTACCGGGTCGAAGTCCGGCCCGAGGAAGACTGCGCCCATCATCTGACCTGACAGGCCGACCGCATCGATCTCGCGGGGCGCAACGCCGCTTCGATCCAGCAGCTCGGTCGTCGTCGCCACCACAGCGCGCCACCACAGCTCAGGATCCTGCTCGGCGCGGCCACCTGCACCGAAGTCGACCGGGTAGGCGGACGTCGCGGTAGCAATCATCTGCCCGGTCATATCGTGAAGCGAGACCTTGTCCGCGGTGGTGCCTATGTCATGAGCGATGATCACTCTTTCGCCACCCTGCCGAGAGTGCTGAAACGAGGGACGACCTCCGCGGCGATGCGGACATTCCTGGGTTCTTTTCCATCAATGAGATCAGCCACCAGGTCAATCGCATTCTCACCGATCGCCCGGAAATCCTGCCGCACGCTCGATAGCGGAGGCGCGTACCAGGCCGCTCCCAGGACGTCGTCGAAGCCAATCACGGCAATATCTTCGGGGACGCGAAGGCCAGCCTCTGATATGGCATGGAGAAGGCCCAGTGCAAGGTGGTCATTTCCGGCAAAGACCGCCCGCGGCTTTCCTCCCGCAAGGATCTTGAGCCCGGCGCGATAGCCCTCCGCCGGGTCCCAGGACCGCCCTTCGACGACTCTCGGATCGATACCGACCCCATGACAATAGGCTCGAAAGCCCTTGAGCCGATCGATCGCATCCTGCCATCTCAGGTCCCCGGTCAGATGAAGAATATCTCGGTAGCCACATTCGGTGAGGTGCGCCGCAGCCATCCGTCCGCCGGAAACCTGGTCGATCGAGACCGTCGAGATGCCGTCGAGGTCTGGTTGTCCAGCTAGCACGAGCACCATTGGGGTGCGCTCATGCACCCCCTGGACGACGGGAACGATCCTGCCCGACTCAGCGAGCACGACGACACACTCAACTTGGAGGCGCTGGAGATAGACGTAGGCGTCTCGCACGAGCTCCGGACGTGCCCGTTCCTCGGTGGCAATGACGACGTAGTAGCCAGCCTCTCGTGCGGCCGCCTCAACCGCCATCAAGGTGTCGACCATGCCGAAATGTGGATGTCCAGCGATGAGCACGCCAATCACACCGCTCCTGCTGGAGGCGAGGGTTCTTGCCGCCAGGTTTGGATGATATCCAAGCTCTTTGACGGCTTCGAGCACGCGTGCCTTCTTCGCAGCCTGCACCCCTGCCGAACCATTCAGCACACGCGAGACGGTCTGCAGTGACACGGCCGAGGCCTTGGCCACGTCGGCCATGACCACGCGGCGTTTCGTTGTCATCCCTCAACCACCTTCCCTAACGTCCTCGGAATACTCGCGGCAACTCCTCAGAAATGCCGACACGCGGCCCTCTGGGAGATTCCCGGGGGATCAGAGGTTGTACAGCGCCCGCATCCCGATCAGCTTCTCGACCTCGTTCTCGGGCAGGTCGCGTTCGCCGCCGATCATTCGAGCGAGAAAGGTGATCTTGGCTGTGTACTCGAGGCGCTCCATGCTCAGGTACGCCCCCATCAAGGTCGGTCCCCACGAAAAGGCACCGTGGCTCTCGAGCAGGCACGCCGTGTGGCTGTGCACAAAGGGCTCGACCGAGTCGGCGACTGCGAGCGTGGACGGGGTCCCATACGGCGCGAGCGCAATCTCCGGCATCGCAATGACCGACTCTGGCATCATCTTGCCGACCAGTGCCTCACCTTTGATGGCGAAGACGGTCCCGAACACGGGATGTGCGTGCACGACTGCCCCGACCTTGTCCGACAGGTCGTAGAGCCGAAGGTGCACCTTGATCTCGGAGGAGGGCATCACCCCGTCGGCAGCCTCCAGTATCTCGCCCTTGGGGTTGACCTTGACCAATATCTCCGGCGTCAGGTAGCCCTTGCTCACTCCCGTTGGGGTGCAGAGGATCTCGTCCGGCGAAAGTCGAGCAGAGATGTTGCCGTCGTTTGCGGCCACCATCCCCCGGTTCCAGAGATTCTTGCCAATATCGCAGATCTGCGCTCGCAAGTCTTGCTCGTTCATTTCCTAGACCTCTCGGGTCGTGATCCACAGCATTTTCACTGATTGGTTGAGTAGCTCGCGAGCCGGCCCTCCATGGCCAGCCACGGTTCTTGCGGGCCAGGCAGGTAGGTTCGCGGGCTGAAGGAGGTCCGGACGATGTCGTGTCGCTGGTGGTCCGAGGTGATGACACCGGCAACCTCGAACTGCGCCAACAGGTTTCCCACGGCGCTCGCCTCGGCGGGCCCCGCGATGACGGACTTTCCGGTTGCCGAAGCGGTCATCTGGCACAGCAGCCCGTTGTAGGCACCGCCCCCCACCAGATGCACCACGTCCCACCGTCGACCCACGATCTCCTCGATCTTCCGGAGAGCCATGGCATAGCAGACCGCGAGGCTTTCCAGAATGGTCCGGACTATCTGCCCCCGTGAACCTGGCACGACGTTGTAGTGGTCGAGGCAGTACTGCGCGACTTTCGCGGGCATTCCTCCCGGCAGCTTGAATGTCTCATCGTCGGTATCCAGGACGATCCCCAGGGAGTCGGACAGCTCAGCTAACGCCAAGAGCTCCTTGATGCCGCCATCGCCACCGTATTGACCCCATTCCGTCTGACATTCCTGGAGGATCCACAGGCCGGTAATATTGGCGATCAGCCGGTTTCCGCCGTCGGCCCGGGCTTCGTTGGTGAGCTTCGCGTCGAACGCCGCCCGACCAAGAACCGGTGCGGAGGTCTCGACCCCGACGATCGACCAGCTTCCTGAGCTGATGAAGGCGGCCGCTTCGTCGCCCGTCTTGGGCAACGCATGAACCGCGCACGCCGTGTCGTGACCGGCAGCGTTCACGACCGCTATGTCCGAACGAGGATGCGCATTCTCCCGGCCACGCCGCAGCCACCCGCGCGCTTTCCTGTCGGGTTGCACCGGCCCCAACCACTCCTGGGGAATCCCGCTCAGGTCGAGGAGCTCGCTCGACCAACGCTGTGAGCCGGTCTCACAGAGCCCGGTGGTGCTGCAGACGGATCGTCCCCAACCCATCTCACCACTGAGTCGATAGGCGAAGTAGTCCGGTAAGAGGAGGGCTCGTTCCACTTTCTCTGGCAGGTGAGGATCAGCGACCAGGTCAGCGAACAGCTGGTTGCCGGTGTTGATGTCATCGGGTTGAACACCCGTACGTTGCCATCGCTGGTCCCGGCTGGCCCGGGAGTAGAACTCCCGGGCAACCGGTCCGGTCCGGGAGTCGCGGTAGGCGTGCCCCTGGCCGTAGCGCTCGCCGCCCGGTGCAAGGAGCACGTAGTCGACCCCCCACGTGTCGACCGCCACGCTGGACACCGCAACCACACGATCGTCCAGGGCCCTGGTGATGCCAACGCCAATCTGCTCCTCGAGATGGCACAGGTCCCAGACAAGGTCGCCGTTGACGGTGTGTGCGGCGTGGGGAAAGCGGTGGACCTCGTCCAGCGAGAGTGACTCGCCGTCGAGGGTGCCCACCACAACGCGACCCGAGCTGGAGCCCAGATCCACGGCGGCAGCGGCGACTTTCGCCATCTCCTGCCCTTAGCCCTTCGCGGTCTGGAGGGCTGGACCGAAGTTCGCGCAGGCCCGGAAGTCAGCGCTCTCAAGGTTCTCCGACCCGAACGAGGACCACACCTTCGGTCGGAAGACATCCTGCGTCGGGACGTTGTGCATGCTCACCGGGATTCGAAGCATCGACGCGAGCGTGAGCATCCTGGCTCCGATGTGCCCGTAGCTGGTCGCACCGTGGTTCGCACCCCATTGGTTCATCACCTCGTAGACGGACGTGAAGGCGCCCTCGCCCGTGAGGCGCGGAGCGAACCAGGTGGTGGGCCACGTGGGGTCGGTCCTGTCTTCCAGAATCTTGGAAACCTCTGCCGGCAGGCTCACCGTGTATCCCTCAGCGACCTGCATGACCGGTCCCAGCCCGCGAACCAGGTTGACCCTGGTCATGGTAACCGGCATACCTCCCTCTGAGGTGAAGTGCGTGGAGAACCCTCCACCACGGAAGTAGTCCTTGTTGGAGGCGTGGAAGGTCGTGGCTTGCAGGCACGCTTCGATGTCCTCGTCAGTCATCTCCCAGAAGGGCTTGATCACAGGCTTGCCGTCACGGGTGGCCTTGCCGCTTCCATCCAGGGTCGTCGCACCCGAGTTGCGCAGGTCGATGATGCCGCCAGCCCCTTCGCCCTCCAGCGTGTATCCGGTCACCCTCTTGACCGACTCGGGGCTCCAGAAGGTCCTGACGTCCGAGAAGATCTGAGGGGTGTTCGTGAGGAGATTGCCAAAGAGCATCGACACGCCGTTGAGGGCGTCGTTCTCGGTCGCCACCAGGTGCGGTTGGCGGGCACCGGTCCAGTCGAAGTTCGTGTTGGCGATCGTCTCGAAGAAGTCGCCGTTGGGAAGGAAGTCCGTCCACTGACGCTGCCCCTGGAAACCCGCAAGGATGGCGTTGTGCCCGGCGGCTTCCTCGCCGAAGCCCAGATCAGCCAGCTTCGGGTTCCCGAGCATGAGATCCCGGCCGATGAGCGCCATCTTGGTGACGTAGTCCCACTGGTTGTCGTACTCGTCGGCAGTCAGCAGGTTCGTCGTCGCGTTATGGTCCGCGCCCTGCACGCAGTGCTCACGGACCCACTCACGGGCAATCTTGTACTCGTCCTGGTCGTAGATGCCGAGCGTGATCCTGCGCTCGATCTCAATCGACTCGACATACTCGTTGCGCATCCCCAGGTACTCCTGGAAGAAGTCGTCCTTCACCATCGAGCCGGCGATCCCCATGCTCACCCCGCCGATTGACAGGTAGGCCTTGCCCCGCATGAGGGCTGCCGCCATCCCGGCGGACGCAAACGCCACCAGCTTGGCCTTCACGTCCTGCGGGATTATACTCTCACCCGCGTCCTGGACGTGCTCACCGTAGATGCCGAAGGCCGGAATACCCTTCTGTGCGTGGGCTGCGAGCACGGCCGCGAGGTACACCGCACCGGGACGCTCAGTCCCGTTGAACCCCCACACCGCGTGCGGCAGGCTGGCGTCCATGTCCATGGTCTCGGTGCCGTAGCACCAGCATGGGGTGACGGTGATGGTCAGTCCCACATTCTCACGCCTGAACTTGGTCGCGGCTGCGGCGGCCTCGGCGATCCCGCCGATCGTGGTGTCCGCGATGACGCACTCGACAGGGGTGCCATCTGGGTAGTGCAACGTAGAGCTGAGCAGCTCGGCGACACTCGTCGCCATGCCCATGGTCTGTTCCTCGAGGGACTCCCGAACCCCGCGCTCGCGGCCGTCGATCGTGGGACGGATTCCGATCCTTGGAAATTCTGACATGACGAACAACCACCTTGTGGAGTAAGAGAAGGGCTCTCGGACTCTTTGGAGCCGAAAGGGGGTGCCGCGCTGGAGGACCTGCGCGTGGTGTTGCCGCCGAACGCCGGTGCGGCACCCCCGTGACCATGCCGCGGCATGAGAGTTGCGCGGCTACGCCGTGCTACTGGTAGAGGACTGCCTGAATCTTCGCGTCATTGATATTGGTCTTGTCGTACCAGAAGAAACCAGTGTCGATGAACTTCGGCTGAGACGTGCCCTTGATTGCCTTCATCGCGGCCGCGACAACCTGTTCGCCAATGCCCACGGGATTCTGGGTGACTGACCCGGAGAGAATCCCACTGTTGATCGCATCGATCTGGGCCTTTCCGGAGTCAAAGCCGACGGCCTTCAGACCTTTCTTCCCGCTTTCGGTGATTCCCTTGGCCACACCTTCGGCGGAGGCCTCGTTGGAGCCGTAGATGCCGGCGAGATTGGCGTTGGCCGCGATCATCGCCTTGGTGATGTCCGCCGCCTTGGCAAGGTCACTGTTGCTGTACTGGGGGGCCAGCAGGGTGATGCCGGGGGCGTTCGCCTTCATCCAGCTGACGAAGCCATCACGGCGGTCAACGCCGGTCTGGCTGGTCTGGTCGTGAATGACCATTCCCACCACACCCTTACCACCGAGCAACTCGGAGAGGTGCTTAGCCGCCTCGGCGGCCGCTGCCTTGTTGTCAGTCGCGGCCGTGGTCACGGGAACGTCGCTCTCGACACCCGAGTCGAACGCGATCACTGGGATCTTCTCCGACTTCGCCTGGTCCATCAGTGGGGCGGCTGCCTTGCTGTCCAGCGCCGCGAAACCGATGGCATCCGGGTGCTTCGCGAGGACGTTAGTGAGCATGGTGATCTGCTTCTCGATATCGGACTCGGTTGGGGGCCCCTCGAAGGTTATCCTGGCCCCCTCCTTCGCAGCCTGGGCTTCGGCGCCGTTCTTGACTGCCTGCCAGAACTGCTGGGAGAAGCCCTTGGAGACGATGGCGATGTACGGCGTCTTGGCCCCGCTCGCGCTTCCGCCTGCGCCTTCAGTCGCGCCGCGGGCGCATCCGGCGAGCGAGAGTGACACAACCGCTGCGGCGGCGATGATCCCGATCTTCTTGCTATGCATGTGCATCACACTTCCCTGTCCAATGTTCGCTATGGGTTCCACACCGTGGTGGCCGACCCATCGGCAGACTCGCTGTGTTGACGTTCCGTAGAATGCTCATCTCATAAGTCAGATTTTCGCCTCTCTCCTACGAATGTTGTCCGTGTAGACGGCCGCGAGAATGACGACTCCCAAGACGACGCCCTGCCATTCCTGTGGGACGGAGAGAATCTGCAGACCGTTGCTCAGTGAGGACATGATGAGCGCGCCGATGACGGTGCCGATGATGGTCCCTTTCCCTCCAAAGAGTGACGTGCCACCGATGACCGCCGCGGCAATGGCCTGCAGCTCATAGCCGGAGCCAAGCGCGGGCTGAGCGGAGCCAAGGCGGGCCGAGATCAGGACACCTGCGAGCCCGGTAAAGAGCCCCGCGAACGAGTAGATGACGACCAACCATTTGCGCACGTTGATACCGGACAACGCGGTTGCCTCTTCGTTGCTACCGATCGAGTAGGTGTACCTGCCCAGAACGGTCTTGTTCAAGACGATGCCTGCGATGATGGCCAACACCACCAGGATGATTACCGCGTTCGGGAACTTCACTCCCGGAATCAAGTTGCCGGTCGAGATTGCGGAGAAGCCGGGGATCTTGTCGAAGTAGATTGGGGCGCTTTGCGATATCACCAGTGCGAGACCCGCTGCCACGAGCATCATGGCCAAGGTGGCGATGAAGGCTGGAATCTTCAGGAAGGCAACGTTTATCCCATTGACGAACCCGATGAGCCCTCCGAAGAGGATCGCAAGGATCACCCCAAGGACGAGCGGCAGGTGCCAGTTCACAATGAACACCCCGGTCATCACCGCGCACAACGACATGCCCGTTCCGAGGGAGAGATCGATGCCGGCCGTGATGATAACGAAAGTCGCGCCTATCGCCAGCGTCCCGATGACCACCGTTGAGAACAGCAAGGAAGTGAGGTTTGAGAATGTCAGGAAGTCCGGACTCGCAATGGTGAAGATGATCAAGATGAAGATGAGTCCACCGAAGGCCATGAACTGCTGGAGCTTGCCTTTGATTTGCGGCGCCAGCTCACGGCCGGTCGGCTTGTCCGCCTTAACGGTCGGGAATGTCATCTCGCTCCTGCTTGCGCATCGGCGTTCATGCCTGCCGTGGGTGCTTCTTCGCCATCGCCCGGATCCGAGGTCGTGACGTCTGCGGTCAGTGCCCCCGCCTGCCTGAGGGTCGCGTAGTGCATGACCGTCTCTGGCGTGGCCTCGTCGGACGAAAGTATCGAGGTGATACGGCCCTCACACATCACTGCGATTCGGTTCGACATTCGAAGAATCTCCGGGAGTTCCGAAGAGATCATGATGATCGACCTTCCAGCCGCCGTGAGCTTCTTGAGAAGTTCGTAGATCTCTTCCTTGGCGCCTACATCGATGCCGCGCGTAGGCTCATCGAAGATCAGGACGTCGCAATCTCTAGTGAGCCACTTCCCGATGACAACCTTCTGCTGATTGCCGCCAGAAAGGTTCTGTGCGGCCTGTCTTATCGATGGCGTCTTGATACGTAGACTCGCGACCTGCCGCTCGGCCGCCTTCGCAATGGCTTTCTCGTTGACCATCCCAATAGAGCTCGAGAACTTGCTGAGCGACGAAAGCGCGAGGTTGGCGCTCACGTCCTGGTCGAGGAGCAGGCCATAGCGCTTCCGATCCTCGGACAGGTAGCCCACGCCGGCCGCCACAGCATCCGCGGGATTCGAGATCGAGACCTCCCTGCCGTGGATCTTGACGACTCCGGCAGATTTGTGATCAGCACCGACGAGCGCACGGGCGACCTCGGTCCGCCCAGCCCCCATCAGGCCTGCGAAGCCAAGAATCTCGCCCTCTTGCAGGTCGAAGCTGACGTCCTTGAGGAGGGCATGCGTACTAAGGCCCCGCACCTCCAGGACCGCCCGGCCATTCTCTTCTCGCGGTTGGGGCCGGAGACCGGACGTGATCTCACGGCCAACCATCATCGCGATCACCTCACGGATTGGCGTGACCGCCGTGTCAACTGTGCCCACGAACTCCCCGTCCCGGAGGACGGAGACCCGATCGGTCAGATCCTTGATTTCGTCCATTCGATGCGAGATGTAGATGACGCCAGTCTCGTCCGTGACGAAATTCCTCACGAGCGTGAAGAGCGTCTCAACTTCCGAGTCAGTCAAGGCGGCCGTGGGCTCATCCATAACAAGAATCCGTGAGTCGAAAGACAACGCCTTGGCGATCTCAACCATCTGCTGCCGAGCAACCGAAAGGTCTCGAAGATACGTACGCGGGTCTATCTGGATCTCGAGCCGACCGAGCAGTTCCTTCGTCTGTGAGTACAGGGCCCGGTCGTCAATGAACGAACCTCCGAACTTCTTAGGTTCCCGTCCGAGGTAGATGTTCTGGGCCACTGTAAGGTCGGGCACGAGGTTGAATTCCTGGTGAATAATATTGATTCCCAGGTCCTGCGCCTCTCTCGGGCCGTTGACATCGATCGGCTCTCCCTCGACAAGCATCTCCCCTCCCTCATCGGCCTTGTAGATCCCTGTGAGGAGTTTCAT
>Ga0209386_1001308_pt1 | contig 10138 bp, 8 predicted proteins | sample NGEPertwo_FD_184510 | JGI IMG/M metagenome (GOLD analysis project Ga0209386, IMG submission 184510) | Arctic peat soil microbial communities from the Barrow Environmental Observatory site, Barrow, Alaska, USA - NGEE Permafrost154B-two... | ecosystem: Environmental > Terrestrial > Soil > Wetlands... | reverse complement strand
GAGGCGGCGGTCGTGCAGATCGCGGAGCGTCAGGGCTTCCGCGTCCAGACATCCGCCGATGCGTTCGCCGGGCGCAAGCTTCACCTGCACTATGCCGCGGCCGTCGATCCAGCCGGCGTCGTGCCGACGGTCAGCGCTCCCTCAGCACCGCCTGCAGCTCGACCTTGCGGTGCGTGGGGGCGCCGGCGCCGGCGTGCACGCCACGGCTCTCGGCCGGATCCCACGCCTCGTCGTCGGTGTCGAGCGAACGCACGGCCTCGAGCGTCGCACCGCGGCGCGCTCGCTCCCACGGGACCTGGACGAAGCGCCAGCCGGCGTCGACGCGGTCACGGATCTCGGCGGCGCGGGCCGGCGTGCGGATGCAATCGTTGGCCCCGGCCTCGAAGCCTGCCTCGATGTCGGGATGGCGGCCGGCGGCCAGCAGCACGATGTACGGAGGGCCGTCCAGGTGATAGTCACGCACCAGGCGGCACAGTTCGGGGCCGTCGAGCCCGGGCATGTCCCAGTCGACCACGGCGAGGCGCGGCGCATGCTCCTGAAGTAGCAGTTCCAGCGCTTCCATGCCCTCGCCGGACTCGATCACGTCGAGGTCTCCGTCCTGGCCGCTGGCGATCGCTTTCGCGAGCGCGGCTCGCGCCGCGGTGTCTTTGTGGGCGATGAGCAGCTGCATGGGCGGTCCCCCGAACGCACGCCGGTCTGTTGCAGGGCGGTGTGTCTGGCTCAGTTAGAAGCATCGGCAACGGTGAAGCGGAGCCGCATAGAACAGATGTCCATGGCGGCAGGAGGCGGAGCGGGGCCGTCAACCGACCGCCCGGGTGCAGGCTCACGGGGTGAGGGGACTTGAGCGTCAGGAGCGAACGCACGTTCGCATCCGTCCGCGAGCCATGCTACCCTGCGAACACTGCACCGAAAGGGGGGTCCGCCCATGCTCGACGAGCTCAACCCCGAGCAACTCGCCGCCGCGCAGCACGGCGACGGGCCGCTGCTCATCGTCGCCGGCGCCGGCACCGGCAAGACGGCCACGCTCGTGCACCGCGTGGCGCACCTCATCAGCCGCGGCGCCGACCCGCGGCGCATCCTGCTGCTCACGTTCACGCGCCGCGCGGCCGCCGAGATGCTGCGGCGCGTCGAAGCGGTACTGGCGGCGACCGGGAACGGCAGGGGCGGCGCCTCCGAGCGCGTCTGGGGCGGCACCTTCCACGCCATCGCCGCGCGGCTGCTGCGCATCCACGCCCGCGACATCGGCATGGAGCCCGACTTCACGATCCTCGACAGGGGCGACGCGGAGGATCTCATGCACGTCGCCCGCACAGCCCTGGGCCTCGGCCGCGGCGGCTCCCGCTTCCCGCAGAAGTCCACGTGCCTGGACGTGTACTCGCGCTGCGTCAATGCCCAGCTCCCGCTCAGCGAGGTGCTGCACACGGCCTTCCCCTGGTGCCTGCCGGCCGAAGAGGGCCTGGCGCAGCTCTTTGCCCGCTACACCGACCTTAAGGAGGAGCAGCAGGTGCTCGACTACGACGACCTGCTGCTGTTCTGGCGCGGGCTCCTCGCCGACCCGGCGGGCGGCCCGCGCGTACGCGAGCGCTTCGACCACGTGCTGGTCGACGAGTTCCAAGATACGAACGCGCTGCAGGCCGACATCATCTCGCTACTGCGGCCGGATGGCACGGGCGTCACCTGCGTCGGCGACGACGCCCAGGCCATCTACGGCTTTCGCGCCGCCACGGTGCGCAACATCCTCGACTTCGAGCAGCGCTTCCTCGGCGCCGAGGTCTGCACGCTCACGCGCAACTACCGGTCCACGGCCGCCATCGTGGCGGCCACCAACGCGATCATCGCGGAGGCCGCCGAGCGGCGCGACAAAGAGCTCTGGACGGAGCGCACCGATGGCGGCCGCCCGGTGCTCGCCACCTGCCGCGACGACGACGAGCAGACGCAGTGGCTCTGCGAGCGCATCCTCGAGCACCGCGAACAGGGCACCGAGCTCAAGCGCCAGGCCGTGCTGTTCCGCGCCCAGCACCACTCGATGTCCCTCGAGATGGAGCTCTCGCGCCGCAACATCCCCTTCCACAAGTACGGCGGGCTGCGCTTCGTCGAGATGGCGCACGTCAAGGACCTCGTGTCCTTCCTGCGCCTCGCCGAGAACCCGCGCGACGCCATGGCCGGCCTGCGCGTGCTCGGGTTGGTGCCCGGCATCGGGCCCAAGACGGCGGCGGCGCTCATCGAGACGCTGGGCGCCGCCGGCGGCGACTTTTCGGCGTGGGCGGGCGCTCGCGTGCCCGAGCCCGCCCGCGTCGCCTGGCCTGCCGTCGTCGAGCTCTTCGAGACGCTCGCCGCCGCCGGCCCCGGCGACGTGCCGGCTCAGGTCCACGCCGTGCGCAGCGTCTACGGGCCGCTGCTCGAGCGCCGCTACGACAACGTCCAGGCGCGCCTTCGCGACCTGGAACAGATCGAGGCGCTCGCGGCGCGCTCGCAAAGCCGCTCGCAGTTCCTGGCCGAGCTGGTGCTCGACCCGCCGGCGTACACGCAGGAGCTCGCCGGCCCGCCGTTCCTCGACGAGGACTACCTCATCCTCTCCACGATGCACTCGGCCAAGGGGCTCGAATTCGACGTCGTGTACGTCATCCACGCCGCCGACGGCAACATCCCGTCAGACATGGCCACCGGCAGCGCCACCGAGATCGAAGAGGAGCGCCGGCTGTTCTACGTCGCCTGCACGCGCGCCCGCGAGCAGCTCTACGTCACCCACCCGCTGCGCTACTACACGCAGCCGTGGGCCAAGGCCGACACTCACGGGTACGCGCAGCGCTCGCGCTTCCTCACCGCCGCCGTGCTGGCGCACTTCCAGCAGGTGCAGGCCGGGCCCGAGCCGCCGGCAGGCGACGAGGGTTCCCTCGAGCGCATCACCACGGCCTCCATCCGCGCCAGCGTGCGCTCGCTCTGGGAGGCGCCGGCCGGAGCGTGAACGGACGGCGACGGCGCTCGGCCGCGCGTTCGACGCGGTGCTAGGATGCACTCGACCGGGCACGGGACAGGGGGTGGCGATGGTCGGGGCCACGGGAGAGACGGACCGCGAGGGACATGACGAGCTGGACCAGCTCATCACTCGGTTTCAGCCGCGCGCCTCCAAACTGCGCCCGGCGCGCGCTCAGCTCGAGCTCGTCCAACGCACGGCGCTCGTCGGCGCGCTGCTGCGCTCTCAAGCGTCACTGGTCGTCGTGTCGGCGCCGGCGGGGTACGGCAAGAGCACACTGCTCGCGCAGTGGGCCGACGCCGCCCCGGTACCGGCGTCGTGGCTGCAGCTCGACGCCACCGACAACGACCCCGTCGTCTTCCTCAGCTACCTCACCGCGGCGCTGAGCCGGGTCGCACCCGTGGACGCCACCGTCGCCGACCTGTTGCAGGTGCGCTCGCCGCCCATCGACGAGCTCATTCTGCCGCGGCTGGGCGATGCGCTGGAGGCAGCCCAGCCGTTCCTGCTCGTGCTCGACGACACGCACCTGCTGCAGACCGAGGCCTGCTGGCGTTACCTCGCTCTGCTGTTTGAGCAACTCCCCCCCGGCGCTTGCCTCGCTCTGGGGACCAGGAGTGAACCGCCTCTGCCGCTCGCCCGGCTGCGCGCCGAGGGTCGCCTGGCCGATGTGCGCCTGGGCGACCTGCGCCTGACCCGCGCCGAAGCCGGTGAGCTCCTGCGGCTGCGCGGCGCGGAAGCCGACGACGAAGCGCTCAACGGCCTCCTCGAGCTCACCGAAGGCTGGGCTACCGGCCTCTACCTGGCCTTGCTCGCGGGCAAGGGCCGGCCCGCGCGCGATTGGCTGCCGCACTTGCGCGGCGACATCAACGTGATCGCCGGCTACCTCACGGCCGAGGTCCTCGAGCGCCAACCCGCGGAGCTGCAGGAGTTCCTCCTGCGCACGTCGATTCTCGACCAGCTCTGCCCCGGCCTGTGTCGCGCCGTGACGGGGAACGACGACGCCCACGAACATCTGGCCCTCCTCGCGCGCGAGAACCTCTTCGTCACGGCGCTGGACGACCGCGACGAGTGGTTCCGGTATCACCACCTCTTCGCGGAGCTGCTGGCCGCGCAGCTTGAGCGCCGCGAGCCGGACGAGGCGCCGCGCCTGCACGCGCGCGCGGCGACGTGGTACGACCAGCATGGGGACGCCGGGCGCGCCGTACGGCACTGGATTGCCGCCGGCGACGTCGCCGTGGCGGCCTGGCCGGCCTTTGTGGCTGTCCAGGAATACGTCGACCACGGCCAGGTCGAGAGCGCGCGCCGCCTTCTCGACGCGTTCACCGACACGGAACTCTCGCGACACCTTGCCCTGACGATGGCGGCCGGGTGGCTGTACGGCACCGTCATCGGCGATCCATCAAAGGGCGAGCGCTGGCGACACGCCGCGTGCAGCGTCGCGGTCGGTGACGAGTGCATGCCGGACGATCTGGGCTCGTGGCGCGCCTGGCAGCTGGGCCTCCGCGCCTTCCTGGCTCCCGACGGCGTGCCCGGGATGCTGGAGGACGCCGAGAGCGGCGCTGCCTGCGAGCAGCCGAGCTTCGCTCATGCCGTCGAGAGCCAGCGTGTGCTGGGCGTGGCTACATACCTCAACGGAGTCCCGCGACGCGCATCGCAGGCGTTCCATGAGCTGCTGCGCGACTCGGCCGACCCGGTCACGCGCTCCTACGGCTTGGCCTTCCTCTCGCTGATCGCCGCGGACGAAGGGCGCTGGGACGACGCGCGCGACTTGGACAGGCAGGCGCTGGAGCTCACTCCCGGCATGGCCCTGGACCTCTCCCCGGGGATGTACATGGCGATGCCTATGCTGCTGGCGCACGCGCGCGTCCTGGCGGCGAGCCTCGACCCCGACTGGCGCCAGCAGGTGGGATCGTGCGAGGACTACCTCGCGAACATGGTGCCCCAGATCCCGTGGCGCATCATCCTGATCTGCGTCGTCCTCGGTGAGATCAACCTGGAGCACGGTGGGCTCGATGAAGCCGATCGCTGGGCCACGCGAGCCGAGGCACAGCTGCGCACGAGTCGCGACGCAGGCATGCTGCGCGGCCGCGTCGCGCGCCTGCGCCAGGCGGTCGAAGAGCTGCGCATGGCCGATCCACTGACGTCGGCCGAACGCCGCGTCCTTGACCTCCTCCCGACGCAGCTGAGCGCCCCGCAGATCGCGGCACGCCTGTTCGTCAGTGGGAACACGGTCAAGACGCACATGAGTCACCTGTACACCAAGCTCGAGGTGACCACGCGCACCGGCGCCGTGGAGCGCGCCCGTGAGCTCGGGCTGCTCCGTCCCCCCGACCAGAGCTAGGCCTCGCAAGAATCACCCTGTTGGTATGACGACCGCGGCGGCACCCCTGCGGCAAGCTGGACCCAAGCCGCGGCGCCGCGCCGGCCACTTCGTCCGGCGGGACGGCGGAACCACCAGTAAGGGGGAGCCACATGAAACGTCTCGTCATCACACTCGCACTCGCAGGAGTCCTGCTTATCGCGCTGGCCGCGCCGGCCGGCGCGAGCGCGGCGGTCTGGCAGCCCAGCACCCTGGCCGCGTTCTCCGCCGGGGACTACGGCGCCTTCGCCGAGGGCATGGCCGCCGACAGCCACGGGCGACTGTTCGTGTCGCTCACCACCTGGGGCTACTACGACGACACAACCGCGGAATCCAATATCGGCACAATATGGCGCGTCGCGCCCAACGGCGCCAAGAAGCTGGTCGCGACCATGGACCTGAGCCCCAACGGGATGCTCACCGGCGTCGCCGTCGACCGTCTCGACCGCGTCTACGTCGCCTTCTACGAGTTCGCCGATCCGCAGAGCATCGGGTCCGGCGTGTTCCGCGTCGGCTCAGGCGGCGCCATGACTAAAGTGGTCTCGCTTCCGGCGGGGACCTTCCCCAACGGCCTCGCTTTCCACCGTGGCCGCGCGTACATCACAGACAGCGTGACCGGCGCCGTGTGGCGCGCGCGCATCAAGGGCGGCGTTGCTTCGCCGGCCGCCCCGTGGTGCCAGGACGCACTGCTCGCCCCGGGCGACCCGACGGCCGACCCGACCATGTCGGGCCTCGGCGCCAACGGCATCGCCTTCCGCGGTGAGCGCCTCTTCGTGAGCGTCTCCGACTACGGCCGCATCGTGCGCGTCCGCGTGAAGGCCGACGGATCTCCCAGCGCTCCCAGCGTGATCTGCGAGCAGCCCGCGCTCAAGACCGCCGACGGCATCGCCTTCGACGCGCTCGGCGGGCTCTGGATCGCGACCAACGCCGGTACCACCGGCGCCAGCCCGAGTGGCGGCCTCTACCGTCTCTCGCCCGCCGCCGGCCTGTGGCGGATCGCCGACGAACCCGGATGGCTCAACTACCCGACCGCCCCGGTGTTCGGCACGACGCCGGGCACGCTGCGCACGCTGTACGTGGAGAACGGCGCCTACTTCAGCTTCGACGACCTGATCGGGCCCGACATCCGGGTACTGCACGTGGGTATCCCGGGCCAGCCGCTCAGGTAGGAGGACGTCATGGAGCTCAATGACTGTGTCACGTTCGCCAGCGAGCACCCCATCTGCTACCTGGCCACGCAGGACGGGGACCAGCCCCGAGTCAGGCCGCTGCTCCTCTGGTTCGCGAAAGAGGACGGATTCTACTTCATGACCATGTCGCCCAAGCGGTTCAGCGCCCAGCTGCACCAGAACCCCAAGGTCGAGGTGTGCTTCTACAACGGCGCCACCGAACTGCCCGAGGCGAAGATGATGCGCCTGACCGGCGCCGTCGAGTTCGTCGACGATGCCGAGCTGGTCAAGAAGGTGTGCGACGAGCGGGCGGCGCTCGAGGGGATCATCGGCAGGCCGCTCGAGCCCATCGCCGAGGTCTTCCGCATCGCTGCGGGCGAGGCGTGCTTCTGGACCCTCATGGACATCCTCAAGGAGCGTGAGCTGGAGACGCTCAGGTTCTGAACCCGAGCGCGGGCGTCCTCGCGGGGTGTACCGGAACGAGGACGCCCGTGCCGAACTCGGGGCGGGGTCGGCGAACGCCCGCCCCGCCCCGCGCTGCGCGAGGCCGCCGGTGTCAGCCCCCGCCACCGGGCCTCTCGCGAAGGCGGGCGCGAGGCCCGCGAAGAGCGTCCCCGCGATGGCTCGCGTATGATGCCGGGGACGTCATGGCACCGGCCGCGGAGGCCCCCTCACGAAGCGCAAGACACTCGCCGCCCAGAACATCAGCCGCATGTGCCTCGTGTGCGGCGCCGACAACCAGTTCGGCCTCCAAGCCCGCTTCTACGAGCTGGAGGCCGAGACGCCCGGCGGAGGCGCAGCCCCCGCCGCCGGCCGCGAGTTGCTCGGCGTGTTCACACTCCGCGAGGAGCACCAGAGCTACCCCGGCCGTCTTCACGGCGGCATCAGCTCGGCGATCCTCGACGAGACCATCGGGCGCGCCATCACGATCGCCCACCCCGGCACCTGGGGGGTCACCGCCGAGCTCACCCTGCGCTACCGCAAGCCTCTGCCGCCGACGGGCGAGGTACGCGCCGTGGGCCGCATCACGCGCGACACACGGCGGCTGTTCGAGGGCACCGGCGAGATCCTGCTCGAGGACGGGTCGGTGGCCGTGGAGGCATCAGGCAAGTACCTCAAGATGGACCTCGGCGAGATCACCGACGACGATTTCGACCAGCGCGAGTGGTTCGCCGACCCGCGCGAGGCGCCGGAAGAGATCGACCTTTAGCTCGTCCGGCGTCACGAGCTGTCGCGGCGCTGCATGGGCAGCCCGTCGCGCCGCTGTGCGCACTCTCGCCGTGCCCTGTCGCGTCGTATCGAACGCCTGATTCTCATCAACCAGTTCATGCTCCGTTCACGTTTCCCGGTCACAACCTCGGTCAGGACTTGGAAACCGCGACCGGCGCGGCGTACGAAGCGAAGCCGCGCAAAGGAGTGAGAGCAGTGGCAACAGAGTGGGAGACCGTCGGCGGCGAGATCGTCGAAGACCTCACCGCCCCGTGGGCGCGGCGGTCGGCGCGGCGTGACACTCAGCTCGCCAGGCAGCGCACCTGCGCCGCCCCTCGGCCGCGGAAGTTCTTCGCGCGGCTCTTCGGCGTGCTCGCCGCCGTCGGCCTGTTCATCAGTGTCGCCCTGGTCGCGCCCGTCACCACGATGAGCGAGCTCGCCGCCCCCGGCGGCGTGCTCATCGCCGTCGGCCGTGCCACGGCGATGGCCGGCACCTACCTCATGCTCGTCACCCTGCTGCTGATCGCCCGGATGCCGCCCATCGAACGTGCCCTCGGCCAGGACAAGCTCGTGCGCCTGCATCGGCGCCTGGGGCCGTGGGTGATCGCCTTGGTGACCACCCACGTGGTGGCGGTGACCCTGGGCTACGCGCAGCAGGTCAAGACCGGCGCCCTCCACGAGATCGGCGTCCTGATCACCACCTTCCCCGGCATGCTGCTGGCCGCCGCGGGCTTCGGCCTGCTGCTGATGGCAGGACTCACCTCGTACAGCTACGCGCGCCGCAAGATGCGCTACGAGACCTGGTGGGCCGTCCACCTGTACACGTACCTGGCGGTGGCCCTGTCGTTCGTCCATCAGCTGTGGACCGGCGCCCCGTTCCTGGGTCATCCGGCCGCCCGCGCCTGGTGGATCGGCGTGTGGGCGCTCACCGCGGGCACGGTACTGGCCTACCGCTGGGTCGTGCCGCTGGAGGTCAGCCTGCGGCATCGCCTCACAGTGCATGCGGTGGAGGAGGAAGCGCCCGGCGTGGTGTCCGTGATCATGCGCGGCCGGCGCCTGGATCGCCTGCCTGTGGCCGGCGGCCAGTTTCTGCACTGGCGCTTCCTGAAGCGCGGCATGTGGTGGCAGGCGCACCCCTATTCGTTGTCGGCGCTGCCCACGGCCAACCGGCTGCGCATCACGGTCAAGGACCTCGGCGACCACAGCGAGTCGCTCAAGCGGCTCACGCCGGGGACGCGCGTGGCCATCGAAGGCCCGTACGGGACCTTCACCCACCACGCGCGTCACACCGACGGCGTCCTGCTCGTCGCCGCCGGCGTCGGCGCCACGCCCGTGAGGGCGATGCTCGACGACCTGCCCCGCCACGTGGACGTCGTCACCATCCTGCGCGGCGCGAACGAGGGCGACCTGGTGCTGCGCGACGAGATCGCCCAGCGGGTGGGCGAGCGCGGCGGACGACTTCACGAAGTCGTGGGCCCGCGCTCGCAGGCCCCGCTCGACGCGCCGGCGTTGAACCGGCTCGTCCCCGACATCGCCCAGCGCGACGTGTACGTCTGCGGGCCGGGCGGCTTCATGCGGAGCTTGATCGACGCCGCCCGCTCCCTGGGCGTACCGGCCAAACGTATCCACCACGAGGACTTCGCCTTCTAGGCGGACGGCAACGATCATCCGACGCACGGAGGAACGACCATGAACCGCTCACCGATCGTCATCGCCGCCACCGTGGCCGGGCTGGCGCTCACCCTGGGATTCCGGCCCCACCCGACGGGCCTTACTCCCGCCTCGACAGCCGGCCTCACGACGGGCAAAGCCAACGTCTCCGGGGCGCAGACCGTGGTCGGCAGCGACCAGGCCCTGGCCGGCGGCCTCGGCGACATCCAGGTCAAGGTGACGGCGGCCAACGGCAAGATCGTCAGCGTCGGCATGGCGAAGATGAACCTGCACGGGCCGCAGTCCCAGCAGATCTCGAACAACGTGATCCCGCAGCTGGAGCAGCAGACCATGGCTTCCAACGGCGGTCCCATCCACGGTGTCTCCGGCGCCACCTACACGAGCAAGGCCTACGCCACCTCGCTGCAGGCCGCGCTGGACCAGCTCAAGGGAGGATCCAATGCAGCGCTCGCAACAAGTAATGGGAACGGTAGTGTCCTTCAGCCTCAGGGAGGCGGAGAGCGCGACTGACGGCGCGCCGGCGCCCGAGCCTGCCGCCGAGACCGCCCTGGAGCGCGCCGAGGCCAAGCTCCGCTGGGTGGACGACGTCTTCAGCACGTACAAGCCGGAGAGCCCGGTGAGCCGCCTGCGGCGCGGCGAGATCGAGCTGGACGCCGCGCCACCGGAGGTCGCCGAGGTGCTCGAGCTCTGCCGCAGGGTGAAGGACGCGTCGGACGGCTGGTTCGACCCGTGGCGCCTGCCGGGCGGGGTCAGCCC
>Ga0209386_1001307_pt1 | contig 10143 bp, 10 predicted proteins | sample NGEPertwo_FD_184510 | JGI IMG/M metagenome (GOLD analysis project Ga0209386, IMG submission 184510) | Arctic peat soil microbial communities from the Barrow Environmental Observatory site, Barrow, Alaska, USA - NGEE Permafrost154B-two... | ecosystem: Environmental > Terrestrial > Soil > Wetlands... | reverse complement strand
GGTATGTCTAGGCGTAAATTGTTAATCCTAGACTTGAATAAATTCCTCTATTTCAAGGGAAAGTTTCGTCCAGGCTGTGACAAGTTTTTAGCCTTCTGTTTCGACCGGTGGGATGTGGGTTTCTGCTCTTCTTGTAACGAGGACACTGGTACCAACATCCTCAATCGTATGCTCACTCCCGAACAACAACGCGCGACTGTCTGTCGATGGTTTAGAGATCGTACTCGTCCCGATCCCAATCCTATAGAATCATACGACACGATCAAATTGCTAAGCGATCTCCTCAACGACGAGGAGCTGAACCCTCACCAAGACTATCACGAACGTAACACCATCATTTGCGATGACTCGCCGAGAAAGATCCGATTTAATCCTCCAGAAAACACCATCATCGTCAAAGAGTACGAAGGTGACCCCAGAGATGAAGTCTTGAAGACGTTAGGGTACGTGATCTCACACAGGTTCAACCTGCTGAAGGAGAAACACTCGTTCAAATGAAATACCTTCTACGATCGAAGTGATCGTAGAAAGGAAACCGATATAGGTGTAACCATGCCGAAGTGTCATCGCTGTAACTGCGAGCTGGGGAAGCACTCCAGTAGAACTTTCTGTCCTACTTGCGACGAGAAGGAATGGACCCGGATACGTCCCACCTGGAAAGACCCTCATCCTTGTGAGATCTGCGGGACGACAATCTTCTACAAGACGGGTATGTCTCCTTACGAGTGGTGTGGTAGCTATCACAGCTGCTGTTCGGACTCGTGCCGACAGGAACTCCTCGCAACCTCGTGGTGATTCTACGCTAAATTGACTCTGATGACCAAGCGGTCATCAGAAACACTGATTACCAAAGCTCAAGCTTTGAAAGCGGTCCTCACGGACCGAGGGTATAAACAGGAAAGGGGTGGGCATAAATATGCCCGGGAAACCAAAACGGTTTACCGACATTACTATTAATACTTGGTATCGGAACGCCAGAGATGCTGGCTACAGTTAGTGGAATAATTTTTTCTGACAACTGATCCCGATTTCATCCAACTTCAGCATTCAACGATGGCATTCCTTCAGCTCGCTGACCCAAACTCGCTCCCGCAGTCGAGGCTGTTGCAGATTGCCCTCTACTCACCTCCGGCCGGTTGGGAAAAGGTCTTCAAAGCAGCAGAGCCTGAATTGCAACTCGCTTGTTTCAACTTGAGTCAATTAGGACCCTACTATCCACCAGTAGAGCAAGTGTTTCGATGCTTCCAAATGACACCGTTGCAGAACGTGAAAGTCGTCATTCTGGGACAGGATCCCTATCACACACCAGGGCAGGCCAACGGACTCTGTTTTGCTTGTAATACTGGAACACAACCATCGGTGAACAATATGTACGAAGAGTTGGAACGGACATTTAGCTCAGAAAACATAACTCAGGCGCAACAAGTGCTCATGCAACACCTTCACCTCTATCAGAAACAGAAGGTCAGTGCACAGGAGCGCAATCTCTTAGCCAAAGTCCTGTCTCTGGCCAATCACAAAGTCTTCCGCAGACCCGAACACGCCAATCTCGACAAATGGGCACAGCAAGGAGTACTTCTCTGGAATCCCTGTCTGACAGTGACGCCACACGAAGCCGGTTCTCATGTGAAGAAGGGACTCTGGAACGGGGTGTCTGCACGCGTCTTCGAGGGCATTGCCGAGGCCAATCCTGAATGCGTCTATGTGCTACTAGGGAAGCACGCCATCGAAGCCGGATACGACAAAGCTGGCCAGAGGGCGATCAAGCTCTGTGCCACACATCCGTCGCCGTTCTCTGCTCGAAAGGATTCCAAGGATGCCCCGGCCTTCATCGGCTCGGGTATCTTTCGTGAAGTCAACGAATACCTCCTCAAGCAGGGAAAGACACCCATCGACTGGACTTTAGACTAATTTACCTATAAGATAGGTAAATTTCTCAAAAGAAGACTGATTCGTTGAAAGCAAACTAACCCGAATTCAATCTCTGCAATGTCAGCGGAAGCGAAGATCACCAACCCCTTCACGGCTCCTCAGTTTCCCGAGGACCTCTCTCCTGAGGAGAGGGAGGAGGCTATCAACCTCTCGAATTTAGCACTGGACAGTATCAATGTTGGTGTGTTGGCAATGCTCACTGCTGACGAGGTCTTCGGCGAGAGAGTCGACGAGCCGAACGAGGACCTCTTCCTTGGTCAAGTCATCGATGAGACGCAACCCATTCAGGCAGAGTTCATGGCCCGGGTCTGCAACATCCTCGAAGAAAACGGTCTCGAAGAACCAGAGCGGTGTGTGATTCAGCTCTTTCGTCGCAGAGGCGGTTTCCGCACCAAGAAGACAGATGACAAACTGGGCAACTACACCATGGCCATCTGCATGAAGGATTACCAGGTGATCGTCTACGATAAGGAGGAGAACCTGCTCTCGGCAGGAACGTGTAGTCAGCTCTATGACATCAGTGAAATCGCGCACCCGTCTGTTCCATTCAAACGCACACAAGTCAGTACTGGTGGAGGCAAAGCCACCATCAAAAATCGAGAGTATCTCTCCGTTCTGGTCTGGGCCTACTGGTCAGAGAGCCCAGAGAAGAAAGAAGCACCTCAGATTTCGGAGGAGGACCTGCAGAAGCTGATGGAGAAGTTCAAGGAGAGCCCTCCCTCCCAGGAAGGAAGCGAGGCTGCCCCTGCTAAGGAACCTGTAAAGGAAATCGTACTGTAACCATACATAAATCTCATTTCTCTCACCAGAGAGACGAGCTGACTACCCAGAAGGAATTGGGCAGAGTCTTAAAATATTCGGTGCTCTCACAAACCAGAGGACTAATATGGCAGATTTTAACGTCTACGTGATTCATAGCGCCAAACCGCTTGCGAATCTCAAGCAGCATCTCGAACAATGCGGTGGATACACCTGCGCTCGCATCATTTACAAGAGTAATCGTAATGCGACCGCTGGCACCGACAAAGAAGAGACCAAGAAGACGATTGTATTCTGCCCACGCCAGACCATCGTTCAGCTTGAGATGGCTTATCCACAGTACCAATCCCACGTCAGCGACTATAACTGGGAGTCGTTCCCGGTGCCCAATGACGAGAATGCCGAAACGTGGGATTTGCACGTCTCAGGTGTTCCCAACGACTTTACGGTGTCTGATGCTGAGAAGCAGGTCATTGATACGTTGAAGTGTATCATCTCACCTGTGAACGACGACAAGACGCGAAACTACACGGTCGAGTTCCCGCCTCGTCTCCGTGAGACCGGCGAGATCTGTGGATATGGAGCTATTAGCTTTGAGAAACACGTCCACCACGACACTGTCAAGCTTTGCAAGCTCCTTCTTCACAACACTCCACTGTCCTTCAAACGGAATCGCACAGAGCGCCGGATGATGACTTGCGTCTGGCACAAGCTTCCGAAGGCTACTTCTGAACAACCAGTCCGCCAGATCATGAAGAGCACTCGCGGTTTCGAGAACGCTCGCAGGGCTCGTCCTGCTGTTCAACAGGTGGATGTCTCTAGCTTGGGTGCAGAGACTACTCTGCCGAGTCTGTAAAAATCAACAAGCATGAATGTTTCATTCGTACTTGTCATAAGAATTTAGGCTTAACACATAAGGAAAGTCCTCGTATGAACGACGACTTCATCAAGTCCGTGAAACAGTACAGTTGTCTTCTAGAGAAGTGGGCCGATCGTAACCCGTGTATAGGCGAGGTAATCAGGGGAGATCGTGATACTTCTGGCGTCCTCTTCCATTGGCCCGCAGAGGACGACATCGAACGTGCCTTTGTATCGCGGACCATCACTGGGATATTAGAAGTCAAAGGCGCATGTGATGACGTAGAGTTGAGTCCATATCAAGCGGAGACGACGTTCTGCGAATACATCCTTAGATTTCTGATAGAGTTGTGGGATGACAAATGGGCTGCCTCTATGGTGGACTGTCATCACGTCTATTACTACGACACACTTCTCCTACGGGTCCTAATGGAGAAGCCTGGCAAAGGAATGTGTTACCTGTGCTTACGGATAGCTGTGGATCCCAGAACCGAACTTTCTGGACTGTTGCTAGATCGCATTGCCGGCAGTCGAGCTCTCTGTCCTCTTCTCCCATTCGAAGACGCTATTCTCAATGATTTATTGGCATTCATTGGTTTTCGTAGAGGAGCCGACGACAGACTGCGTTTAGCTCTACTTCTTGCACAGGCTATCGGTAAGCTGTCGAAGAAAGGACAACGTATCATTACAGCAATAACACTACAAGATGATATCAGTTATCTAATTGGGACCATAGACCCTGAAACGTGCAGAGATGAAGTGGAGTTGTTACTAGAGGTGACTCTATGTTTCAGGGTCGTTGAGAATAAAAATCCCGGCTACTGTAAACGATGAATAAAGAGAGCCAAGTACGTCCTGGTCTTTCGCCAGGAGACCGTTCGGCGAGGAGCCCATTTGGATACGCACCCAGTCCACGTGACGGTCTCGTTCCTGGAATATATCAGAAGCTACCCCAGAACAAGGAAACTTATTTAGCGTACGTCGTTGCGATGAGGGATCCATTGAACTATCACCTAGACATTTATTGGCCAGACGACATCAAAGAGAGATACACAAGTGCTACGAATTACAAATACACCTTCGTATCAGAAGAACTGGAGCCCATTGTCCACGAGAGAATAGCCTACTCGTGTCATTTGAAAGGTGTAGAGATCATTCAGCGGGAGGCCAACGACTTCAGTAACATGAAAGAGGCCTACGTCCTCATGTCTAAGCAGATTATTGAGTGTAGCGGCTGGGTTTTAGTCTCTGCCAGCGACATCGACATCTATCACCGCGTGCTGGTCAACATCTTTCACGTGATTGGCAGGAAGAGTCTCAACCAAGACCTGCTGAACAAAGTGTCGTCGAAGACTAACGAGCCTATTGCCAGGGAGTACACACGTCCGGTCCGGAATCGACAGATGTTCAGTCCTCAGACCGGTGTTCCTCGCGATTACCACATCGTGTATTGATCTACGAATAAAATTCGTGGATAAAATAAGGGTGATACAAAGATGTACACCGGTGCTTCTGGTCCTTGGGCATCGTCCAGTCCACAGACATCAACTGGTTCACTGGAGAGAGAACTTCGCAGATTTCCGCCAGGCAACTACAATCTCGGTCGTGTACAACAAATGCTCTACGATAGGTCTAGACTCTCAACTACTCTGGACGAACTCGTGAGGAGTATTCAGAACATCTCTCCCAACCCCGACCCCTGGATCGATCAGAGTGCTACTGTTGTATTTCAAATCCCGGCTTTTCGTAGTAATGATCGCGACAGAGCCATCACTATTGAACCAGCGAATCGACTCTCTGGCGAACCTACTCAAGGACGGACGAATCGAACCGAAGGAACACCTATCTCGTCTACGCAACCGTCGGAGCCCAGAATAGAACGGATAGCACAAGCGTTACGTCGATTGCTGCCAGGAACATGGGCTATTGAAGATATAATACTTGAGCTCCCGGAAGAACTAGGAAATGTGACTGCTGGAGATATCATTCGAGCCGTTTCCGGTGTCACCGGACCAATTCCGACCAACATGAGGGAAGATCTGTTGGGTATCAGAATCCGAAATGGTGACGTGTCGATCATTCAGCGGCCTCCTCTTGAACAGGCTCAGGGAAGCATCTATCGAACCGGACCCACTATTTCATCTGCGTTGGCGCCGGCTTTCGTAACTACTCCACAACCATCAACCAGACAAGAACAATCCTCATCCGTGCAGAGTCGTCGTTACCTACTGTTCCGGGATGCGGAATCACTCCTTCAGTCTGGAGACGTCGCTAGGTTCGTGGTAGATCCGCAGAATCAAGAAGAAGTTCCGGCTGGTCACACTAGAATCACGCTGATCGGTATTGACGCTGCAGAGTACGACGTCGTTGCCCGTTACGACCCGAATACCCAACAGATCTTCCCTCCCAACTACTAAAAATGGATCACCCAATTGGATCTTCACGGAGATCCAATTTCTCAAGGATGTCATTCCCGTTCGATGGGTCCTCGCTGGGAGAGCATGAGTTCTCGGTAGTGCAGTGGGCCAATCCAGTGTCCACCATGACCTCTGTGATGAAGACTGTCGTATTCTATGCCACTATCAGATTGAGTCCAGAAGCACGGGACGAACCGGTCATCCTCAAACGGAACTGTGCTGCTCGGAAAGACCAACTGGTGATTGATGAACTGAAGCCGTTGTTCGGTCTTCAGAAAATGGGGTCGCATCGGATCCGGCTACACGGTGTTCCAATGCGAGTTAATACTGACTATCCGTGGGTACGTGAAAATATCTACATCAATCAACAGTGGTCAGAGTACTTCGTCTTCAAAGCGACGGGTACTGTTGTGAACAATCAGTTTACTTTCGAGATTCCTCACACGATACAGATTAAGCATTGGGAAGAGTTATTCGGGCACACTATGACCGATCGACACAAGACCTTGTACTATGAATATCAGAAGGTTTTCGTGTTTAGAGAAATGGTGAGAGTGTCTGATACCAGCGAATCCAATGTTTTATTGAAAGTAGGACCGACTGGTCCCTATCCACTCTCTATTGACGAGATGCAACTGAAACTTCCAACAGAACCATCACGACTGCTTACATCTACAGCAGAGAAGTTTTACTTTGCTCGAGTCTCCGAGAGAGCGATGGTCATCATTAGAATGTTAGGACTACAACGTGAAACTTATCTCAATCAGCTACAAACATTACGTAATTCTATTGCTAGAATAATCAATCGTGTTGATACCGACAAGATCTGGTTGGCAGACGTTATTATTGACAAGATTGTAGACAAGATCTCTATATACTATAGTATGATCGATAGTGAGAACTAATTCATTCAATGTGCATCATTGAATGAACGAACCGTCATTAACCACGTTATCATAAATGGTATTATCACACTTCCGTCTACCATGCTAGCCCAGTACTAATACCGTTCGTGATTCAGAGTCCATTCAGATAACTGACCAGAATTGAACAAAATAGAAAAGTCTTAAAATTATTCACGAGAGTTGTAAATAACAAATGCGAAATAGATGTCTATGGCTGAATCTCGCACACAAACGACTATTGAAGAATCGGAATCTAGTATGATTCCCACTGTCGATCTTTCTGATTCTGACATCAAGAGAAATTTATTCGCGATTCTCCCACGACGTCAAAAGAAAATTAAACCCATCAATCGTGGTAACTATGAGAACTCAAAACTCTCACGTGTTCACCAACTCGACATGAAGGACCCGGACATCAAGAACATCCCACGAGCAGGAGTGTTGTTTTATACGTTCATTGGCAATGAACTACACCTCTGTTTTGCTCGAGATATTGATACTGGCGATCTCACCGATTTTGGTGGAGGCCGGCGTCGCAACGAGACTCCTGTCAAGTGTGGAATTCGTGAAGGTAACGAAGAATCTAGGCACGCGTTCGGAGAGATCACTCCTGAGCAAGTGAGACGGTGTTTCTGTCTCTACAGCAGTAACATGCTGATTATCTTCATCCCAGTGGCTTCCCCGAACGATCAAGACATCCGCGAGATCACCCGTGAGAACTTCACGAACAAGTACTTTCTGAACAAGAAGCAATCAAAGGCCAGGTGTTACAATGAGAACTCCGAGATCATCTGGCAGAACGAGGCCCAGATCAGTAACCTCTTTTCTAAGCGCCCCAACGTCCAGATGTTCGCGAAAGTACGACGATTCATCTACTCGTGTACTGGCTTCTCACAGAACATCACCGTTATGAAGAACATCCTCCGTAGCGCGATCACCGGGATCAATTGCGACTTGACCTTGGAGCCCACTAAACCGGAAATGATCGATTTTGATGCATTCAGTGACGTACCATCGGCATTGATAGTGTCACGAGACTTCTCAGATATCTACAATCCCATTAACGGGATTGTCTTGACTGAAGACATTCAAGTCACTCAACGCTTCCTCCGTGCCGTCCACTCCGCTTGATGATAGAAATGTGTTTGATAACTCTATACTTTACGATTAGTAGATCGTAAAGTAGTATCCGTACTGCCTTCTGCCCAACACGATCACTCAGATATAAAAGAATCCGGCGACCACCAAAAGATGTCTACAGACAACTACTGGGTAGAGAGAGTCAATCGAGTGGCTCGTTACACGCCACCAGTAGAAGCCATCGTCATTCAAGAAGGGGAGGGTCCGCATCCGATCAACTGGATTCGACGACCGTCCACTTTCGATTACAATCAATACCCAGGTCTCTATGGAAACGTCCACAATCCACAAGATGCATCGTCAGGCCTGCGGATCACTCGTCCACTCGCTCCTGGAAGAGCCGGTTGGTTGCTCCCGTACGTGGGTCGTCCAGACACTGCTGCTCTAGATGTCTGGAGACACTCTTATCAGCTGAAGCGACTCAGTTACCAGCCAGTGATTGACTATCTGAATCTCATCGACCAGAGTGGTGCGACGTATCCAGAGTCAATCCAAGAACTGACTCGACAGATCATCGATGATACTGCTCCCGATATGGGGCAGATCGCTAATAGTGTCGGTCTCTATCTGCCTAGGACGATTCGCATGACTGCATCACGATTCTTCTTCGATAGTATTTACTGGTTGAGGTACTTACGACCCGTTCGTTCTCAACTGGCTTTGGATTTAGAGCGCATCGGACTAATCGATCTGTACTTAGTGACAGCGAATCCTTACGAGCACTATCCTGCACGAAAGCTCCTGAGTTACTACACAGACGAAGAACTCTATCAGAAATTCGGTCGCATCGGCAACTACCTGTTCCCGAAGGAGTACCAGTCTAAGAAGCAACAGCTGGACACCTTCGTCGCTTTCAGTTTGTTTCGATTTGGATACTTCACAATCGATAACGATTCCCGTCCAATCCAGCTGACCTACAATCAGCCTCGTCTACCCATTTCGACTCCTGAAGACATCTACAAGACACCCTATAGTTCGGAAGAACTCATTGCCGCTCTTAGAAGAGGAGAGCTGCTGATGCCCATTTATCGATTGATGGTGCAGTTGGGTTCGTCGTGGCCAGAAATCAAGGATCGGGAAGCCTGGGCCGATTTCCTCAAAGAAGTAGAGATTCAGAAGAACGTCCTGTACCACAACTACCTCAAAGAGAAACAGAATCCTTACTACTACTCCAGCACTCACACAGAGTCGCTAGTGATACCTCCAAATCTTCAATCGCTAGAGCAACCTCAGACAAAGTGCCTACTCTGTCGTCAAGACCGTCCTGACGGCGACTTCCCACTCTGTGGACATTCCAGTTGCAGCACCTGTCAAGTTCTGATCGGTTCGGCTAAATGTCCATTTTGCAATGAACACTACGTTACAGAGAATCTCAATGACGATTACGTGAGACTGCTACAGATGGAGCTTCGTTCAAGGATGTCGTTTGAACAGAGAGTGAATGAGGTTACGCAACGGGCTCGTCAACGGACCTACCGATTTGATTGGGCGAATCTTGATGTTCGTCTGGCTCAGACATCACCCGAAATTTGAGCCCAGCACTACCGATTTCCTCACCCTTCTCAGGCGACTTGTGTTTGTGGTGATGTTCAGCATTTTTCTCGACATACGGCGCGCGTTGTAAGTGTCGACTCTTCGGCTTCTTCGTGCGGTCGGGCTCGTATTCGGCATCGACAATGCCGTCAAGCAGATCGTCCGTTGGAGGTAACTCCTCGATCGCCTCGGTAGGCGGCGGACGAGTTGGTGATGGTGGAGGTGGAGGAGGTGGACGGGTCTGCTTCACAGGTGGGAGACTCAGCTGCTGAATCTGCTTGAAGAGGGCTTCTTGTTGATTCAGCTGATAGATTCGTGGATTTTGTTGAGGAAACTTCGCTACAAATACTGGCCAGTTCTTGATCTTTATTCCGGCTTCGTTGTAAAGTAGATGCTGTTTGACCTGCTGGCAGTCGATGCAGACCGGATGAATGTGCTTCGACAATACTCCATCGTTGTTGATGCGTTGGAGTGTCTCCCGCAGGAACAGATCTTCCGAAGGATCGGGAAGACTTGTCTTCGAATAGAGCAAGGTGCACGCGAAAACAGAATTGTTTTGAGCCATTTATCTTTTAGACTTATTCCAGTAAGCTTAAAAG
>Ga0209386_1001306_pt1 | contig 10144 bp, 10 predicted proteins | sample NGEPertwo_FD_184510 | JGI IMG/M metagenome (GOLD analysis project Ga0209386, IMG submission 184510) | Arctic peat soil microbial communities from the Barrow Environmental Observatory site, Barrow, Alaska, USA - NGEE Permafrost154B-two... | ecosystem: Environmental > Terrestrial > Soil > Wetlands... | reverse complement strand
TCCGTCGAGGCCGACGCCGACCTGGTAGTCCTGGACGAGCCGTTCAAGGGATTGGACGCGGACGGCAAGAACGTGCTGATGGCCTACGTCCAGGAACGTCGCGCCGGTCGCACGATGCTCCTGATCACCCACGACCCCGCCGAGGCCGAGTGGTTCGGGGCTCACGTCGTCGAGCTGGAGCCCCGTGCCTGACATGTCGAGCGGAGAGGCGGTCCGATGGCACCCGAGGAGAACGCCCAGTACGGCCCTGGAGGCAGGGGCTTCTACGGCGCGGTCACGGTCAGCGAGCGCGGCCAGATCGCACTCCCCGCCCAGGCCAGGCGGGACCTCGGCATCAAGCCCGGCGACAAGCTGCTCGTGCTCGGTGACCCGGAGCAGGGCCTCGCCCTGATGACCCTCGACACGCTCATGCGCAACGTGCGTGGATCGGCGACCCTGCTCGAGCAGATCCAGCGGCACACCCAGGCGAACCCCGGCACCGAGGAGTCCCGGTGACCGCCGCGGTGCGGTGCACCGACGTCACCAAGAGCTACCGAGACCTCCGCGCCGTCGACGGCATCTCCTTCGAGGTCCGCCAGGGCGAGATCTTCGGGATCGTCGGCCCCAACGGCGCCGGCAAGACCACCCTCCTGGAGTGCATCGAGGGCCTGCGCACCCGCGACACCGGCGTCATCGAGGTCTTCGGCATGGACCCCGAGCGGCAGACCCGCGAGGTCCGCGAGCGCACCGGCGTCCAGCTCCAGTCCGCCGCCCTCCCCACACACATCACGGTCGCCGAGACGCTGGACTTGTTCGCCTCCTTCTACGCGGCCCCCGCCGACTGGCGTCCCCTGCTCCCCCGCCTCGGGCTCGAGGACAAGCGCAACACCTACGTCGACAAGCTCTCGGGCGGCCAGCGCCAGCGCGTCTTCATCGCCCTGGCGCTCATCAACAACCCCGAGCTCGTCTTCCTCGACGAGCTCACCACCGGGCTGGACCCGCAGTCCCGCCTGGCGATCTGGGACGTCATCCGGGAGATCCGCGACGGCGGCGCGACCGTCGTGCTCACCACGCACTTCATGGAGGAGGCCGAGCGGCTCTGCGACCGGGTCGCGATCATCGACCACGGCCGCGTCGTCGCCCTCGACACCGTCCCCGCTCTGATCGGCTCGATCGCCGCGGAGAGCCGCATCACGATCACCGTGGCCGGCACCCCACCGCTCGACCGCCTGCGCGCCGTCGCCGGTGTCGTCCACGCCGAGCAGACGGGCGACCAGATCACGGTGCGGGGCACGGGCGCCCGGCTCGCCCAGGACGTCATCGGTGCGCTGGCCGAGCTCGACGTCCCCATGCGGGACCTGCGCACCGAGCAGGCGACGCTCGAGGACGTCTTCCTCGCCCTCACCGGTCGCGAGATGCGAGAGGGGACGTCCGCGTGAACGCCTTCAGCACGATCGCCACCGTCCAGGCCAAGCGGACCCTGCGGGACCCGGCCGCGACCTTCTTCATGCTCGCCTTCGCGCCGATGTTCGCCGTCGCCATGGGCCTCATCTTCGGCAACGACCCGCTGCCGGAGTTCGGGAACCGCGGCTACCTTGACGCAAACCTGGTCAGCTTCGCCGCGATCATCGTGGTGATCTCCGGCCTCATCGTCACACCGGTCGACATCATCACCCAGCGGGAGAGCGGGGCCCTGCGCCGCTTCCGTGCGACGCCGCTGCGGCCGGTCGTCTACATCGCGGCCGACGTCGTCGTCCGCTTCGTCATCTCGCTCGTCAGCATCGCGCTGATGATCGCGATCGGGACCCTCGCCTTCGGTGCCCGCCCCGAAGGCAACCTGGTGGGCGTCCTGCTCGCCGCCGCCCTCGGGATCCTCGCCTTCCTCGCGGTGGGCTATGCGCTCTCCGCCGTGATCCCCTCCCAGGGCGTCGCGCTGGCTCTCGGGAACGTCCTCGTCTACCCGCTGATCTTCCTGTCGGGCGCGGCGGTCCCCCTGAGCGTGCTGCCCGACGGCGTCCGCCGGGTCGCCCAGTTCTCACCGCTGACGCAGATGGTGCAGCTGCTCCAGGGCCTGTGGGCGGGCGAGACCTGGTCCGAGCACTGGGTCCCGCTCGTCGTCCTGCTCGGTGTCCTGGCCGTGGCGACGGCCGCAGCCGCGCGGTTCTTCCGCTGGGAGTAGCGCCCGGCGTCCGACCGACCGCCGCACCCCGCCCGGCGCCGTCGGCGGGCGCCGTCGGGGGGCGCCGTCGGGGGGCGTACGTTCGATGACGTGAGAGAACCCCCCCCGCACACCGGCGAGAACGCTCGAACACCCTGGGTGACGGTCCTCACCGGGGCGGGGATATCCACCGGCTCGGGCATCCCGGACTTCCGCGGCCCGAACGGCGTGTGGACGCGCGACCCGCAGACCGCCCGGCTGCTGGACCACGGCTGGTACGTGGCCGACCCGGCCACCCGACAAGGCACGTGGCAGATGTGGCGCGACAGCCCGGTGTGGCAGGCCGAGCCGACGCCCGCGCACCGCAGCCTGGTCGACCTCGAGCACGCCGGCGCGCTGCGCGCCATCTGCACCCAGAACTTCGACGGCCTGCACCAGCGGGCGGGCTCGTCTGCGCAGAAGGTGCTCGAGCTGCACGGCAGTCTCACCGGGTCGCGCTGCCTGACCTGCGGCGCCGCCGAGCCCACCGCCGACATCCTCGCCCGGCTCGACACCGACCCCGACCCGCACTGCGCGCGCTGCGGCGGCCCGCTGGCCACCGACGTCGTCATGTTCGGCGAGCCCCTGCCCGGCGACGTGCTCGACGCGGCCGTCGAGGCCGCGACCACGTGCGAGGTGTTCGTTGCGGTCGGCTCGACGCTGACGGTGCAGCCCGTTGCGAGCCTGACCCTGGTGGCCGTCGAGGCCGGGGCACGCGTGGTCATCGTCAACGCCGAGCCGACGCCGTACGACCGGCTGGCCGACCAGGTGGACCGCCGCCCGATCCAACAGGCCCTCCCCGAGCTGGTGCGTGAGCTGCTGGCCGGTTGACCGCATCACGGCGCCAAGGACACCGTCGTCGTCCTCGGCGCAACTGCTCCCTGTACGACCCGGCGGCGGCACGCGCGGCGGGATTCATCGAGGACCTGACCCGGCTCACCTCGCTCTACGCCTCAGGTCACCGCCGGTGACGACCTGACCGACCAACGCGACGGCGCCACAAGCCCTGCGCGCGGTGGTTACTGGTTGACGCTTCAACCATCTTCGCCTATCGTGGTGGTCGCCGCCACAGCCCGCGGGCTCCCCCGCGTTCGGACGGCACGGCCGGGAGCGACCCATGACGCACGTGATCACCGCAGGGACGGGCACCCGCGCGTCCGACCTGCTCTCGATCGGCACGGACGTGCACGCCGTGACGCTCCACGCGGGGGACATCGACACGCTGGCCGCCTACTACCGGGACGCCGTCGGGCTGACGGCCCTCGCCGAGGGCGACCGGTTCCAGGTGCTCGGCCGGGGGACCACCCCGGTCCTCGTGCTGCACCACACGCCGGGCCTGCCCCGACCCGCCCGCAACCAGGCCGGCCTGTTCCACACCGCGATCCTGTTCGACGACGAGGCGGACCTCGCCGCCTCGGTGCTCAGCACCGCGCGGCACCCGCAGTCGCAGTTCGTCGGCAGCGCGGACCACCTGGTCAGCATCGCGTTCTACTTCACCGACCCCGAGGGCAACGGCATCGAGCTGTACGTCGACCGGGACCGCTCGCAGTGGACGTACCGAGGCGGGCGAGTGCTGATGGACACCCTGCACCTGGACGCGCAGGACTTCCTGCGCAGCCACCTCACCGAGCGGGCGGCACTCGGCCTGCACGACGCCGAGGCAAAGGTGGGGCACGTCCACCTGCAGGTCGGCGACATCGCCATGGCCAAGGACTTCTACGCCGACGCGCTGGGCTTCGCCACGACCTTCGAGGCGCCCGGCGCGCTGTTCGTCAGTGCGGGCGGCTACCACCACCACCTCGCGATGAACGTGTGGAACAGCCGCGGCGCGGGGCCCCGGGCCGCCACGCTCGGGCTCGGCGAGGTCGCGATCACCGTGCCGTCCCTCGACGACCTCGGCGCCGCCGCAGCGCGGCTGTGGGACCGCGGCGTCGACGTCCGGGGCGACGGCCGGAGCCTGACGACCGAGGACCCCTGGCGGAACCGGGTCACCCTGGCGCTCGCCGGCCCGGCGGCCTGACTCCCGCCCGGGACCACCCCACCTCAGGGTCAACTCAGGGGGGTACCTGATGGCGCGAACACCACGAAGCAGGGCACTATCACGGACATGGATCACCGGGCGGCCCTCCGCCGCGCCAAGGACAGCGCGACACCCGCGCCGTCCGTCGTGGCCGAGGACCTGACCCGCACCTTCGGCCCGGTCACCGCGTTGTCGCAGCTCAGCGTCGAGATGCCGGGGGGCGTCGTCGGCCTGGTGGGCGCGAACGGCGCGGGCAAGACGACGCTCATCCGGATCCTGCTCGGCCTGCTGCCGCCGACGTCCGGCCGGGCGCGGGTGCTCGGCATGGACGCCGCAACGGAGGGCCTGGCCATCCGCCAGATCGTCGGGTACATGCCGGAGAGCGACTGCCTGCCGACGGATGTCTCGGCAACCGAGTTCGTGGTGCACCTGGCGCGGATGTCCGGGCTGCCGTCCGCCGTCGCCCGCGAGCGCACCGCCGACACGCTGCGCCACGTCGGCCTGTACGAGGAGCGCTATCGGCCGATCGGCGGGTACTCCACCGGCATGAAGCAGCGGGTGAAGCTCGCCCAAGCGCTCGTGCACGACCCGAAGCTCGTGCTGCTCGACGAGCCGACCAACGGGCTGGACCCGGCCGGTCGCGACGAGATGCTCGGCCTGATCCAGCGGATCAGCTCGGACTTCGCCATCTCGGTCGTGGTGACCTCGCACCTGCTCGGTGAGCTGGAGCGGATCGCCGACCACATCGTGGTGATCGAGGCCGGCGTGCTGCAGCGGTCCACCTCGACGGCGGACGCGACCCAGCTCAGCGGGGTCCTGCTGGTGGAGGTCACCGACGGCGCCCCCGAGCTCGTCGCGCGGCTGCGCGCGGCCGGGGCGCAGGTGGCCGACGACGGCGGGGCGCACACCTTCACCGTCGAGCTCGCCGGGGAGTGGGTGCTGGACGCGGTGCAGGACGGCGCGGCCGACCTCGGCGTCGGACTGGTCAGGATGCAGCGCCGCCGCCACCACCTCACCGAGATCTTCCGACCGGAACAGGAGGGCGGCCATGTCCGGAGCTGAGCCCGTCCCGTCGGCTGTCCCGTCGGCTGTTCCCGGACCGCCGGCCGCCGCGCCCGCGCCGGCAGCGGACGACGTCATCCACGACATCGGCTTCCGGCACTACGACGGGCAGCGCTTCGGCCGCGGCTGGGTGGTGCGCTCGCTCCTGGTCGAGACCGTGCGCGGGGTGTTCGGGCTCGGCCGCCCGGCCAGGGCGAAGGTGATGCCGTGGGCACTGATCGGCATCCTGCTGGTCCCACCGCTGATCATCGCCCTGTCGATCCTGCTGACCGGTGGCGATCAGCTGCCGGTCTCGTACACCCAGTACCCGAGCTCCATGTCGCTCGTGATCGCGCTCTTCGTTGCCGGCGCGGCGCCGTACTGCGTGTCCCGCGACCTGCGTCACGGGGTGATGCCGCTGTACCTGTCCCGGCCCATGAAGCGCAGCGACTACGTGTTCGCGAAGTTCGCCGGGCTGTCCATCTCGCTCTTCGCGGTCCTGGCGCTGGCGGACACGCTCCTGCTGGTGGGTGCCCTGCTGGCGAAGCTGCCGGTGGGCGACCAGCTCGCCGGGTGGGCCGGTGGCATGGTCACCTCGGCCGTCCTGGCCGTGGTACTCGGCGGCATCGGCCTGGTGATCGCGGCGTTCACCCCGCGGCGCGGCCTTGGCGTCGCGGCGATCATCACCACGCTGATGGTGGTCAGCGGGATCGTGGCGATGCTGGTCGCCGTCGCAGACCAGAAGGGGTACCCGACCGTCGCCTCCTACCTGCACGTCCTCGACCCCTTCAGCCTGGTCGACGGGTTCGCCACGCGGCTGCTCGGCGTCGACGCGGCCAACGGCAGCACCTACCCGCCGGCGCCGCTGGGCGCTGTCGTCTTCGGCCTGGTGATCGTCGGCGTGATCGGGGTGTGCCTGGGCATCCTGGTCCGCCGGTACCGGAAGGTCGGTGTCGTGTGAGCACCCTGGTCCTGGACAGCGTCTCCCGCTGGTACGGCAACGTCGTCGCGGCCAACGACGTGACGATGACGATCGGCCCGGGCATCACCGGGCTGCTCGGCCCGAACGGTGCGGGCAAGTCGACCCTGATCGCGATGATGGGCGGGTTCCTTGCGCCATCGGCCGGGACGGTCACCCTGGACGGCGCTCCGGTGTGGCGTCACCCGGAGATCTACCGCACCATCGGCCTGGTCCCGGAGGCGGAGGCCATGTACGACATGGTCACCGGCTGGCAGTTCGTCGTCGCGAATGCGCGGCTGCACCGCCTGCCCGACCCCGAAGGGGCCGCCCGGGCGGCCCTGGAGACCGTGGAGATGATGGACGCGAAGGACCGCGACATCTCCACCTACTCCAAGGGCATGAAGCAGCGGGTCAAGATGGCCACCGCCCTGGTCCATGACCCCTCGGTCCTGCTGCTGGACGAGCCGTTCAACGGCATGGACCCGCGGCAACGGCTGCATCTGATGGACCTGCTGCGTCGGCTCGGAGAGCAGGGCCGCACGGTTCTGTTCAGCAGCCACATCCTCGAGGAGGTCGAGGAGATCGCCGGCACGATCGAGGTGCTCGTGGCCGGACGGCATGCCGCATCGGGGGACTTCCGCCGGATCAGGCGGTTGATGACCGAGCGGCCGCACCAGTACACGATCAGCTCGAGCGACGACCGTCGGCTTGCGGCGGCGATCATCGCCGACGGCTCCGCCGACACGGTGGACCTGAGCGCGGGGAACCTCGCCGTACAGGCCCCGGACTTCGGACGGTTCGTGCACGCCCTGCCCAGGCTGGCCCGTGACAGCGGGGTCCGGTTGTTCGAGGTCTCTCCGGCGGACGAGTCCCTGGAGAGCGTCTTCACCTACCTGGTGGCCCGATGAACGCCGTCGTGATGGACCTGACCCTCCGTGGCCTGCTGGGCCGCCGCCGGTCGGTGCTGCTCGTGATCCTGCCGGTCCTGCTGCTGCTGCTGGCGGCTCTGATCCGCTGGGCCTCGGGCGGGGAGCCGCTGAACACGGTGAACTTGGTGAACGCCTTCGCGATGGGCACGCTCCTTCCGCTGATCTGCCTGCTGATCGGCACCGGGGTGATCGGGTCGGAGATCGACGACGGCTCGATCGTCTACCTGCTCGCCAAGCCCGTCCCGCGACGCACGATCCTGCTGTCGAAGCTGGTCGTCGCCTGGGGCGCCGCCCTGGTCTTCGCCGTGCTGCCGATCGTCGCCGCGGTCGAGATCGCCGGGGACGACGGCGGGCGCCTCGGCGCCGCGTACGGCGTCGCCGCCGCCCTTGCGGCCATCACCTACACCGCGATCTTCGTGGCCCTCTCGGTCGTCACCCGGAACGCGGTGATCATCGGCCTGCTCTACGCCCTGCTCTGGGAGACCGTGCTCGGCGGCTACGTGCCCGGGGTGCGCAACGTCAGCGTGCGGCAGTGGGCGCTGGCCGCCGCCGAGCGCATCCTCGGCGACCGGGCAACCATGTGGCGTGTCACCTCGGACGTCAGCCTCACGGCGGCTCTGGCGCTGCTCGCGGTCGCGACGATCGGAGCGGTCGTGCTCGCCGTGCGGCGGTTGCAGACCTTGCGGCTCACCAGCGCCGACTGAGCCTCCAGCACAGGCCCCGCGACGCGCAGGGTCGATCAGCTGCGCACACAGAGGAGTGGAAGATGCGACGTGCCTCGTACCTGATCTGGCCCGGGTCAGGCTCCGTCGCGAGCGCGGCCGGCTTCGCCGTCAGTAGCGGTGGTCCGTCTCAAGGCCGGCGCGAACCTCCATCGAGCCCGCTCTCGCGGGGTCGGTGCGGTGCGTCGTCGACCCAGGTAGGGGTGCACGTTGTGCCGTGGCGCGCAGGTCGAGGATGTGCTCGACGGCTTGGTGGACGAGGGTGACGATGTGGGGGTCGACCACCCGGTACAGGACGTGTCGTCCGTCTCGGCGCCCGTCGATCCAGCCGGCCAGGCGCAGCTTGGCCAGGTGCTGGCTGATCCCGGCTTTCGTGCCGCCGACAGCGGCGACGAGGGTGGTGACGTCGACCTCGTCGTTTGACAGGATCCAGAGCAGGTGCAGCCGGCCGGGCGCGCTGAGCAGCTGGAAGACCTCGGCGGCATCGTCGAGGGCGCCCCGGTCTGGGGCGGTGTGGCTGGGTGTCTTGGTCATCGCTCTCTCCGGGTGGTGGCGTCGGGCTGATGATGGTTGCGCAACCATTTGACAGTCTAAGAATGGGCAGGCTGTACTGTCCTGTCGATGACGGAGGTTGCGCACCAAAGGCGCGCCTGGCCTCGAGGGGGTGAGGGACATGAATCCCGGACATAGTTGCCCGCCCAGTGATCCCCCCTCGCACCTCCCTGGCCGCCGTTCGCAGCTGCTGTAGCTCTCACCTGCCGGTAGCGGATCGGGGCTTGTGGGCGGCGCCTCGTTGCCGAGGACGTCCGCACTCTGGCGCGTGCCTTGCACGCGCGTACCTGCCCGGTTCTTGCGGCGCCACGATGGGCGCGATCCCCCCTGTGCTTGGAGCCTCGATGGCCAACGACCCCGCGGGCCGCGGTGCGGTCCTCGACAGCGCCCACGTGGGCGACATCCGCGGGGCACTGGGCACGATCCGCCAAGGTGACGTCGCCCCCCGCACCCGGACCTCGATGCGCCTCAAGACGCTGTTGGCGATCATCGGCCCGGGTCTGATCGTGATGGTCGGCGACAACGACGCGGGAGCGTTCGGGACCTACACCCAGGCCGGGCAGAACTACGGCACCCGGATGCTGTGGACCCTCACGCTGCTGATCCCGGTGATCTACGTGAACCAGGAGATGGTGTTGCGGTTGGGTGCCGTCACCGGCGTCGGGCACGCCCGGCTGATCCTGGAACGCTACGGCCGGTTCTGGGGAGCGTTCAGCGTCATCGACCTGTTCATCCTCAACGCCCTGACCATCGTCACCGAGTTCATCGGCATCAGCCTGGGCCTGGCCTACCTTGGCCTGCCCAAGGTCCCAGGGGTCATCGCCGCAGTTGTGCTGGTCATCGCTTCGGTCTCGACCGGGTCGTTCCGCCGGTTCGAGCGGGTCAGCCTGGTCCTGGTCGCCGGCTCCTTCACCCTGATCCCCATCTTCTTGGCGGTCCATCCGCCCGCGAGCCAGCTCGCGCGCGACTTCCTGGTTCCAGGCCTGCCCGCAGGCTCCCAGCTGTCCACCGTCATGTTGCTGATCATTGCGATCGTCGGCACGACCGTCGCACCGTGGCAGCTGTTCTTCCAGCAGTCCTACATCATCGACAAGCGAATCACCCCACGGTTCATCCGCTACGAGCGGGTCGACCTGTGGCTCGGCATCATGTTCGTGATCGTGGGTGCCGCAGCGATGATGGCCTTCTCCGCAGCGGCGTTTGCCGGTACCGCAGGGGAAGGCAACTACACCGACGCGCTCGGTGTAGCCGAAGGCCTGGCCGCCCACGCCGGGCACTGGGCTGGGGTGCTGTTCGCGATCGCCCTGATCGACGCCTCGATCATCGGCGCCGCAGCCGTCGGGCTGTCCACCTCCTACGCGCTCGGTGACGTCCTTGGCCTGCGCCACTCCTTGCACCGTCGGCCCTCTGAGGCCAAGGCCTTCTACGCCATCTTCGCCGGCCTGCTGCTGGCCTCCGCGGTGATCGTCATCATCCCAGGCAGCCCACTGGGGCTGCTGACCGAAGGCGTGCAGACTCTCGCCGGGGTCCTGCTCCCCTCGGCCACCGTGTTCCTGCTCTTGCTGTGCAACGACCGCGGAGTGCTCGGACCGTGGGTGAACGGACGTGGCATGAACGTGTTCAGCGGCGCGGTGATCGCAGTCCTGGTGATGCTCTCGACCATCCTGACGGCCGGCGTGCTGTTCCCTCAGATCACCTCCGCCCAGATCCTCGGCATCCTTGCGGGCGGAACGGTCCTGACGC
>Ga0209386_1001304_pt1 | contig 10152 bp, 7 predicted proteins | sample NGEPertwo_FD_184510 | JGI IMG/M metagenome (GOLD analysis project Ga0209386, IMG submission 184510) | Arctic peat soil microbial communities from the Barrow Environmental Observatory site, Barrow, Alaska, USA - NGEE Permafrost154B-two... | ecosystem: Environmental > Terrestrial > Soil > Wetlands... | reverse complement strand
ATTTATTTTCTGCCTCAAATCTCTTCATGAAATCTATTAATTTTTCAACACCTGCCACTGGCATCGCATTATATATGCTGGCTCTCATCCCGCCGATTGACCTGTGCCCCGCTAAATTGATAAGTCCTGCTGCTTTTGATTCTGCTGTAAATTTCTTATCAAGGTCTTTGTCTCCCGTAATAAATACAACATTCATCAGTGAACGATCCTTTTCAGCAACCGGGCAACTGTACAATCTGCTCTGATCAATATAGTCATAAAGCATCTTCGCTTTTTCCTTATTGATTTTTTCCAAAGCGCGGACTCCACCCGTTGCTTTGATTTTTTTGAAAACTTCACCAGCGACATAAATTCCAAAACAAGGAGGAGTATTATACATGGAACCGTTATCGGTATGTGTTTTGTAATCAAGATAGGTAGGGATTTCCTTTGGTGCGAATCCCAGCATATCTTCTCTGATAATCACAATCGTAACCCCTGCCGGTCCGATGTTTTTTTGGGCCCCAGCATAAATAAGCCCGAATTTTGTCACATCAATTTCCTCTGATAAAATACAGGATGACATGTCTGCAACAAGCGGAACAGCTCCCGTCTCTGGTATATACGGGAATTTTGTTCCATAAACGGTGTTATTCAAAGTAATGTGAACATAGTCGGCATCCGCCCTGAATTCTTCCTTTGCAACTTGAGGAATATAAGTGAATTTATCAGGTTCTGAAGATGCAGTTATTTTAACATCTCCGAATTTTTTCGCTTCCTCCGCCGCTTTTTTCGCCCAGGTACCAGTTAAAATATAATCCGCCTTCTTTGAACTTTTAAAAAGGTTTAGCGGTACCATTGCGAATTGAAGAGTACCTCCACCTTGCACAAAGATTACTTTATAATTGTCTGGTATCTTCATGATTTCTCTTAAATTTTTCTCAGCATCGTCTATGATTTTTTCAAACTCCGCTGATCGATGGCTCATTTCCATTACTGATTGCCCACAGCCATTATAGTCTGTAAGTTCTGCTGCAATCTCTTCCATGACATCAAGCGGAAGCATGGATGGACCTGCAGAAAAGTTAAATACTCTGTTATTAATTTTGTTCATTTTTTTCACCCCTTTTAGTTAATTCTTTAAGTAGTTATTATACCACTTTACTACATTTGAGTAAAGTGATATAATTGTTATTAATTAAGTATTTCCCAAATTTGAAGGAGAATAAAATGTATAAAATAGCAACTTTGAATAAAATATCTCCAGCAGGCCTTAGCTGTTTTAATGATAAGTATTCTATCACTGACAATGTGGAAGAAGCTGTCGGCATTCTGGTCAGAAGCCAGGATATGCTTGAAATGAATTTTTCCAAAAATCTGCTTGCGATAGCAAGAGCGGGTGCTGGTGTAAATAATATCCCTTTAGCAAGATGTGCTTCAGAAGGCATCGTTGTTTTCAATACACCTGGAGCCAATTCCAATGCAGTAAAAGAACTTGTCCTTGCAGGGCTTTTACTGTCAGCAAGAAATCTTTACTCCGGATTAACCTGGGCCTGCACCCTGACGGATGATGTCAGCAAATGCGTTGAAAAAGGGAAAGGACAGTTTGCCGGTACCGAAATCAAAGGAAAAACACTAGGCATCATAGGTCTTGGGGCAATTGGTGTAGCCGTTGCCAACTCAGCCGAAGCATTAGGCATGAAGGTTTTTGGATATGATCCTTTTATAACATGGAAAGCCGCCCATGAATTGTCAAATACTGTAGCCATTATAAAATCTCTTGATGAGTTGCTGCCTAAGTGCGACTACATTACCATTCATGTACCTTCAATTTCTGAAACTAAGGGAATGCTGAATAAAGAACGTTTTGCGCAAATGAAAGATGGCGCAGTTTTGCTTAATTTTTCAAGGGATAATCTTGTAAACGACAATGATTTACTTGACGCTATCGCTGCAGGGAAAATGGGAAGATATATAACCGATTTCCCAAATGATAATTTAATCAATAAGAAAAATATTATCGCAATACCACATTTAGGCGCTTCCACTGAAGAAGCTGAAGATAATTGCGCTGCAATGGCAGCACAAGAAATTATGGATTATCTTGAAAACGGCAATATAACTAATTCGGTAAATTACCCCGAAGTCTCTTTAGGAACTTTTATTTCTGGCACCGGTCAAAGAATATGCATTTTAAACAAAAATATTCCTGCTGTTATAGGTAACATAACAGGAATACTTTCAGAATTAAATATTGTTGCCAAAGATTTTCTAAACAGAAGCAAAGGTGATTTTGCTTACACCTTAATGGACGTTGACTCTAATTTTGACGAGTCGGATTTACTAGCCAGGCTTACTATGGATGGAATTATTTCGGTAAGGATTTTAAAATAAAAGCCGGCATTCGGAATTGCCTGTTTTAATATTTCGCATTATTACCTGTTATATATTTCGCATTATTGCCTGTTTTATATTTCTTATCATTACCTGTTATTGCCCTTTCGTTTCACGCCAGGCCTTGTTAAGCATAACTCCAAGTCCCAGTGTCCATCCCAGCAGATAAAACCAGATCATAATAGCTACAAGTGATGCGAGCGAACCATAAAGCAGCGAATAGTTTGCCACACTATTAGTATAGTAGCTGTAAAGACTTGTAACCAAAAGGATGGAGACAGCCGCGAAAATGCTTCCTGGCAACACTTCTCTTATTTTAACCTTATTCGTCGGCAAAATATAATAATTGTAGGTTACCATTACAAAATACAAAGTCAGTGCAATTGGCCATCTGATTAAGAGCCAGAAGCCCCTAACTGAATATTGTATGTCGAATAGTTGTAGAAGGGTATCTAGAATTATCTCTATAATCAGCTCTCCATAAACTATTATTATCAAAGAAAATACGATTGTGAACATAGTGAGAACAATTGTCTCGATTGCCCTTATTCTTTCTTTTAAATATCCTCTGCCCGCAGGTTCTCCAGTGATAGAATAATTGGCAATTTTTCCAAGGAAAAACTGAGCTTTTGATGCCGCCCATAAAGAAACCAGCACAAATACAACATTCATAACCCCTGTCGGTTTGTATGATATAAAATCACCAATCAGCTCCGAAACTTCTAAAGAGGCGTACTGTTTTATTAATGCGCCTAATGAGTCAAAAGACAAAGAGAAAAATGCCAGCATTTGCGAAAGCAAAATAAGCATAGGTATTACAGATAGCAGAAAATAAAAGGCTATCTGTGCAGCAAACCCCTGAAAATAAGGGTCTTTAAGCTCCCTGATGATCAGCAGGAGGATCTTTAACGGTCTTTTTTTTGTCATTTTTTATTACTTTTAATACCTTTCCTTTATTGTTTTCTTGTTGTTTTCAGTTAAGTCTATTTGCTTCCCTCGTCGCCGGGCTGATTTTCGATAAAGTCCTTATCTTTTTCAATCAATAATTTTCTAAGCTTAACGAGCGCCTTTGCCCTATGACTAATTTTATTTTTATTTTCCGATGTAAAATTCCCAAAAGTTTTATCATAACCTAATGGAATAAACAACGGATCATATCCAAATCCATTGTCTCCGCTTTCCTCAAATGCGATATGACCTTCCACCTCGCCTCTGGCAACTATATTTGTTCCATCAGGATATACAATGGTAATAACTGATACAAATCTTCCTGAACGTTTTTCCATGGGAACACCTTCAAGCAGGCTTAGCAGTTTTTCATTGTTTTTTTTGTCATCTGCACCTTCTCCGGCAAATCTGGCAGAATTAACGCCAGGGTCGCCATCTAAAAAATCAACCTCCAAGCCAGAATCATCTGCAATCGTGATTTCTCCACAGAGCCTCATTACTTCATATGCTTTTTTATAGGAATTGGTTTCGAACGTTTCCCCATCTTCTACTATTTCAACATTAGGTACTCCTGCTTCGTCCCTGGGGACGATAAACATACCAAATTCCTTTGTTATCTCTTCAATTTCTCTTATTTTATGCTTGTTTTGTGATGCCGCGACAATTTTTTTCATGTATAATCTCCTTCGTCGGTTTGTTTTTATATTAATTCTCCTGTAATCTCTTTTTGGTCTTCAAACAGCTGCCTGCAGCCTTTTTTACCAAGTGCCAGAAGTATTTTCAACTGGGCTTCCGAAAAGGTCGATTCCTCCCCAGTTCCCTGTATTTCAACATATTCTCCCTTATCTGTCATTACAAGATTCATATCAACCTGGGCAGCAGCGTCTTCATAATAACATAAATCCATTATTGGCTCATCTTCAACAATTCCGACACTGATAGCTGAAACAAAATTCTTAACAGGGAGTTCTTTGATCATTCCTTCCTTTTTCATCCATTTCATCGCTTCTACCATGGCAATAAATGATCCCGTAATCGAAGCAGTTCTTGTGCCACCATCTGCCTGTATAACATCACAGTCAATCCAGATTGTTCTTTCCCCAAGTAATTTCATATCTACAACCGCTCTTAAAGATCTTCCGATCAGTCTTTGGATTTCAACAGTTCTTCCATCAACTTTCCCCACATCTCTTCGCTTTCTGGTTCCTGTTGATCCCGGTATCATCCCATATTCCGCTGTAACCCATCCTTGTCCTGTTCCCTTTAAATGTCTTGCAGTATTTTCTTCGACGGATGCCGTACAGATTACCTTTGTATTTCCCATTTCAATAAGCACTGATCCTTGCGGGCTCATTAAATAATTGTTTGTAATAGTAATATTACGTAATTGATCTTTCTCTCTGTTATCTATTCTCATTTCATTCCTCCATATTTTGCTGTTTTGCCATGCTATTCATAATAATGCTTTAATACCTGTTAAAACCAGTATTACTCCCCCCAGCATTTCCGCTTTAAATATATCACTTCAATTTTCCACCTTGAATATAGCTCTTTGATTAGTATTATTGTTAAATACTACTTTAATATTATACCATAATAGGTCTAGACCTTCCACAAAATATATAGTAAACTAATTGAGTATATATTTTAAGCAAAATTAATCTGTGCGAATAGGGTGGAGGATTAGACCAATGAAAACGGTAATTATAGATGGTTACACAACAAATCCAGGAGATTTGAGCTGGGATGTTTATTCCAGATTCGGAGAATATATTGTTTATGACAGAACTGAGACAACTCCAAACGATGAATTAATAATAGAGAGAATAAAAGATGCAGATGCGATTGTTTTAAATAAGAATGAAATAACCAGAGATATGATGATCCGATGTCCAAAATTAAAGTTTATTTGCGAGGCGGCTACCGGTTATAATAATATTGATGTGAAGGCTGCTGAAGAGCTCGGGATAGCTGTTACAAACGTTCCTGCCTATTCTACGGATGCCGTGGCGCAGCATACTATTGCGCTTCTTCTAGAACTTACAAATCATGTTGGTATTCATAATCAGGCAGTTAAAGATGGAGAATGGTTTGAGGCGCCTGACTTTTGTTTTACAAAAAAACCGCTTACTCTTCTTGCCGGCAAATCCATCGGCATCATCGGATACGGGGCAATTGGGAAAAAAGTTGCAGCTGTCTGCATTGCTCTTGGAATGACCTTGAATACTTACAGTTCTGACCCGAAGAGCACTCTTGAATCAGACTTCATTTCATTACACTGCCCTCTAAATGATGACACACTGGGCTTTGTTAACAAAAAATTAATAAATAAGATGAAGGATGGCGTAATTATATTAAATTCTGCAAGGGGCGGTTTGATTAATGAAGACGATATGTCAGCTGCCATTAAATCAGGTAAGGTTGCAGCTTATGCCACTGATGTGCTTTCTATCGAACCTCCAGAAAAAAACAATCCTTTAATCGGTCTTGAAAATTTTATTCTGACACCTCATATCGCATGGATTCCAAGAGAAACAAGACAATTATTGATCGATATTTGTGTTGCAAATCAGGAAAGCTTCCTGGCGGGTGGAACATTGAACAGAGTAAGCCCATTATAAGCAGTCAACCTGTGGATAAGTAATTCAGATAACCCAGTCAAAAAATAAATATTAAGCACGCGAAAAATGTATTTCATACACCAATCGCGTGTTCCTTTTTTCCCCCGCTTCGAGTTCCGAAACTTATCCACAGGCCCCATTACAGCAAATCCACCAATTGCAACGGTTAATTTTTTCACAAACCCATTCTCTCCTGCTTATAATGGGCAGTAATCTAGTCTGGTTCCGGCCTGCTTTAATTTAATGGCTGTCATAAAGGCATCCGCTGTATCCATGCAGGTTAATACCGGCAGTCCCCACTCGATAGCTTTTCTTCTTAGAGCGAAGCCTTCGCTTTCCGTTCGGTTCCCTATTTTAGGAATATTTATTACACAGACAATCTCCTGTCCTATACATTGCATTGCCTTTTCATAGGTAATATTTTTTGCCTCTATTCCGTTTTCATTCAGAAAATTGGTCGTGCCTTTTGAAGAATAGACCATAAAGCCTGCACGTTTATATTTCTTAATTGTGGAAATTGTTCTGTCATTCTTTTCAGAATCCCTAAGTGCCACAAAAACACCGCCTTCAACAGGTATATTCATATTCGCGGCAAGAAATCCTTTATAAATGGCTTTCTCCAGATTTTCATCTATTCCAAGCACCTCTCCTGTGGATCTCATTTCTGGACCGAGAGCAACGTCGACATCAGTAAGTTTTGCATTGGAGAATACCGGAACCTTAACTGCATATTTTTCAGCTCTTTTATATAATCCTGTTCCATATCCCAGATCCTTCAGTTTTCGGCCAAGCATTACAGCAACGGCAAGTTTGGTCATTGGAACCCTCGTAACCTTACTGAGGATTGGTACAGTTCTTGATGCTCTGGGATTGACTTCGATTACATATAGCTCCTTGCCGTCATAAGCATATTGAATGTTCACAAGTCCAATGACGTGCAACGCCTTTGATATTTTCTGTGTATATTTCACCAGTTTTTCTTCCAGCTTTTTACTTAAATCAAAAGGAGGATATACCGAGATGCTGTCACCTGAATGGACACCGGTTCTTTCAATATGCTCCATAATCCCTGGTATAAGAATATCTTCCCCGTCACCAATTGCATCAACCTCTATTTCCTTACCCTGAATGTATTTGTCTATCAGGATAGGGTGTTCTGTTGAAATCGCAACAGCTTCCTTCATATATTTCTTTAATTCATCATCTGCATAGACAACCTGCATTCCCCTGCCTCCAATAACAAAAGAGGGTCTGACAACAACAGGATAACCTAACAGCGCCACTGTTTGAAAAGCCTCCTTTTCATTGGTTACTGCTGCCCCTTCAGGGGTAGGGATTTTAAGCTCTTCAAGAAGTGCAATGAATTTCTCCCGATCCTCAGCGATATCAATATATTTGTTGGAGGTTCCGAGTATTTTAATGCTTCTTCTGTTCAACTTTTCTGCCAGATTCAGGGAAGTCTGACCGCCAAACTGCAGTATTACACCTTGAGGTCTTTCTTTCTTGATCACATTCATTACATCATCAATATGAAGTGCTTCGAAATAAAGTTTATCTGAAGTATCAAAGTCAGTACTTACAGTTTCCGGGTTATTATTGATAATTATTGCTTCGTAACCCAGCTCTTTTATAGCCCAGACGCCCTGCACGCAGCAATAATCAAATTCGATTCCTTGTCCTATTCGTATGGGACCGGAACCAACTACAAGTATTTTCTTTTTATCAGAAATCCTGCTCTCATCTTCCTGATCAAAGCAGGAATAATAATATGGAGTTGCCGCATCAAATTCCCCGCCGCAGGTATCCACAACCTTGTAAACAGGAAATATATCATGATAAATACGCATATCCTGAAGAACTTCTCTGGAGACACCCGACAGTGACAATATCTCGCTATCCGTGAATCCTCTTGCTTCAACTTCTCTTAAAAATTCAGCGGTAAGTTCTTCAGTTTTCAGAGTATGTTCCATATCAACAATCCCTTTTACTTTATTTAAGAACCAAAGATCTATTTTGGTTATCTGATGCAATTCGTCTAAGGTTTTACCTCTTCGCATGGCCTCTGCCAGGCAGAAAATTCTCTCGTCATCGCAATCAGTAATTTTTTTCATCAGCTTTGGCGTGGATAAATTTGTCACATAAGGGACTCGGAGTCCATCGCATTTAACCTCTAATGAAGTAACTGCCTTTAGTAATGCGCTTTCAAAAGTCCTGTCAATGGACATGACTTCCCCTGTAGCCTTCATCTGTGTCCCCAGCTTTCTGGAGGCGGTACGAAATTTATCAAAAGGCCATTTTGGGAATTTAACAACGCAATAATCAAGTGTTGGTTCAAAACAGGCACTTGTTGTTTTTGTAACGTAATTATTCAATTCATCCAGGCTGTATCCAATGGCAATTTTTGCTGCGATTTTTGCTATAGGATAACCTGCCGCCTTTGAAGCCAGCGCTGAAGATCTGCTGACCCTTGGGTTCACTTCAATTACAATATATTCACTGGTAACAGGATTAAGTGCATATTGAATATTGCAGCCACCTTCAATATTCAGACTTCTAATAATTTTCAAGGCTGCATTTCTCAACATTTGATATTCAGCATCTCTAAGCGTCTGAACCGGCGCCACCACGATGCTGTCCCCCGTATGCACACCAACCGGATCAAAATTTTCCATACTGCAGATTATAATACAGTTATCTTTTCTGTCTCTTATTACCTCAAGTTCTATTTCCTTCCAGCCTGCCACCGATTTTTCAAGAAGAATTTGACGGATTGTGCTGCTTTCGATGCCTCTTTTACAAAGAATTTCAAGATCAGTATCGTTGTCAGCAATTCCTCCGCCCGTACCGCCCAAAGTGTAAGCAGGTCTGATAATTACAGGGTACCCTTGTGTTTTTATGAATTTCTTACACTCGTCCAGAGTTTTTGCAATAACACTGGGCGGCACCGGTTCTCCAATTTCAAGCATTAATCTTTTAAATTCGTCTCGGTCTTCCGCTTTTTTTATGCTGTCTTTATTTACACCCAGAAGTTCAACTCCCAGACGTATTAATATTCCCTTTTCATCAAGTTCCATTGCAAGATTTAATGCAGTCTGTCCACCAAAGCCTGCAAGCAGACCATCGGGTCTTTCCTTTTCAAGAATTTGAGTCAGGGCATCTACTGTCAACGGCTCCATATAAACTTTATCCGCAATGCCTTTATCCGTCATGATGGTTGCAGGATTGCTGTTCACCAGAATAGTTTCTATTCCCTCTTCCTTAATCGCCTTGCATGCCTGAGTTCCGGCATAGTCAAATTCAGCCGCCTGTCCAATGATAATGGGCCCGGAACCTATGATTAGTACTTTTCTGATATTAGTTTTCTTAGGCATTATTTTCTGCTTCCTTCCATTAATTCAATGAATTTGTCAAACAAATAACTGCTGTCATTTGGACCAGGAGAAGCCTCAGGGTGATATTGGACGGAAAATACAGGCAAACTTCTGTGTTTCATTCCTTCAACTGTGCCGTCGTTTAAATTAACATGGGTTATTTCCATTCCTTTCAGAATAACGCTTTCTGCTTTTACTGCGTATCCATGATTTTGTGCAGTTATATGTGATTTATCCGAGTCTTTGTCGTAGACCCCATGGTTTCCACCCCTGTGTCCGTACTTCAGCTTATATGTCTGCCCTCCGGCCGCAAGTGCAAGTACCTGATGTCCCATGCAAATCCCAAACATTGGAATTTTTCCCATCATTTTTTTTATTTCGAGAATCGCCTCAGTTGCCTGTTCCGGGTCTCCCGGCCCGTTGGTCAGGAATAATCCATCCGGTTTAATTGCCAATATTTCTTCGGCCGTTGCACAATAAGGAAAAATATAAAGATCACATCCTCTTTTATTTAGTTCATTCAAGATGTTTTCCTTTACGCCAAAATCCAGAACTGCAACCTTATGCCCTTCTCCCGAAATATGCCTGATCGTATCAGTCCCGGTAAATTTCATATAGTCTCCACGAAGTATTGTACTATCGCAAAGTTCCTTTGCCTGTTCTATAGAAATCCCTTCTGTGCTTATTACACATTTTATGGTACCTTCATTTCTGATTTTCTTGGTTATTTTTCTTGTGTCCAGATTCCATACGCCGGGGATTTTATTTTCCTGAAGCCATGTATCTATATTTTTTGTGCTCATATGATTTGACGGGTTAAAGCATACATCTTTAACCAC
>Ga0209386_1001303_pt1 | contig 10163 bp, 8 predicted proteins | sample NGEPertwo_FD_184510 | JGI IMG/M metagenome (GOLD analysis project Ga0209386, IMG submission 184510) | Arctic peat soil microbial communities from the Barrow Environmental Observatory site, Barrow, Alaska, USA - NGEE Permafrost154B-two... | ecosystem: Environmental > Terrestrial > Soil > Wetlands... | reverse complement strand
TTGAAAGTGGGGTGAAACAATGGCAAATATAAAATCCGCAAAGAAAAGAATCCTTGTTATCGGAAAGAAGACTGCAACAAATAGAAGAGTTAAATCTCATCTAAAAGGTATCTTCAAGAACTTTGATACTGCACTAGTTGCAGGAGAATTTGAAACAGCTACTGAAAAGTTGGCTTTAGCAGAAAAGAGGCTTATGCAGGCTGCTGCAAAAGGAACAATTCATAAGAATGCTGCTTCGAGAAAAGTATCAAGATTAACAAAGAGACTTAATAATGCAAAAGTAAAGTAAATCTCACCCGTCCCCACCCGTGCATAAGTTAAATGCACACAAAACAAATACTAATAGATTTTAAATCTAAAATGATTTTAAAAAATGAAAAAGTGAAAAAGATGGAAGTGTCTCCCATCTTTTTTTATTTGCCCGGATTTATTAAAATGTTATATATTCTGCTGTCTTTTAATTTTCTTCGTAGTCGTTTTTACAAACTCCTCTTTCCTGATTACCACATTTTTGACTCTCTTATAGTTTGGCATTTCCTGATTCACTTCAGAAATACTCTTCTTTATCAGATAATAGACCTGATCATCATCAAAGTCCTGTCCGTGATCTTCATAGATTTCTTCATAGTTTGGTCTGACCTGGACGCTTACGACCGTATCATCGTTACCGGCTCCATCCACTCCATAAACCATGCATTCTTCAATGTATTTTATTTTCATCAAATGCTTTTCTATTTCTTCAGGGTAAATGTTCTTTCCCGTCTTGGTAACGATGATATTTTTCTTTCTACCGGTAATATACAGCCATCCTTCTTCATCTACAAATCCCAGATCTCCAGTATGGAACCAGCCGTCTATAATTACCTCATCCGTTTTTTCCTGCATTTTATAATATCCATGCATCACATTCGGTCCTCGATAGATGATTTCTCCGATACCTTCATCATTTTTGTCAACAATGTCAAGTTCGCCATCTGGAATGACCGGACCCACAGAGCCAGCCTTTTTATACCTGTTTCCAAAATCAGGTGTTCCAGTAAGCAAAGGCGCTGTTTCCGTCAATCCATAACCCATTACGACTTCAAATCCCAGATCCTGGAACCCTCTGACCACGTTTGGATCAATTGCCGCAGCTCCTGTGACTAACAACCTTAAGTTCCCGCCAAAGCTTTCATATACGGATTTAAATATAGTTCGGCTCTTGTCAATTCCTAAGGCTTTTAAAGTTTTGTTCAATTTAATGGCAAATCTTAATGCCTTGTCTTTACCGGACTTTTTAGCCTGCTTCCATATTTTATCATAGATTGATTCAAAGATAAGAGGAACACCAATAAGCATGGTGCACTTCGCCTCCTCAAGATTTTTCACAACATACTTCAAACCTTCGAAGAAAGCAATGGAACAGCCTTGAAACAGAAGAACCATAATCCCTATTGTTGACTCAAACGTATGATGAATCGGTAAAATGGAAAGGCCTCTCTCGTCTGGTCTTAACTGTACTATTTTGCTCGTGCTCATTACGTCGCAAGCGATGTTTCTATGACTCAGCATCACTGCTTTTGCGACATCTGTTGTGCCAGAAGTAAATAACAGTATCTTGACTTCATCAGGATCAAGTTCAGCATCAATAAAGCTTCTGTTTCCGCCTTCAATCAAGGCCTGTCCTTCCGCCAAAAGTTTGCACCATTGATCCTGGTTTTCTTTATTTTCTCTGTCAAAATACACTTCAAGATTGAATTTATGTTCTATTTCAGAATCCGTAAAATATTTTTCAAAAGTAGAAGTATAAAAAACAGCTTTACATCCAGCAGTCTGAATAAGATTGTATATCTCATCCTGACTCAGTTCTTTATCCAGAGGAACCACTGTTCCCACTCCATTTGCCACGGCAAAATAAGTGGAAATCCACTGATAACAATTTTCTCCTATAACAGCAATGGGCTGATCCTTCAATCCAAGATCAATCATTTTGGTGCCAAGTGCATCGATATCCTTCTTAAGCGTATTGTAGTCTATTTCAAAATACTCTCCGCCCTTTTCTTTCTTATTTAGAAAGGCGATTTTATCGCCATATAGTTCGGCGCCTGAAACGATAATATCTCTAAAAGTGGCTATCTCTCTTACCTTATGAAGTTTTTCGCCATAATTATTTGTATAACTCATTAATAAAGCCCTCCTGATACATATCTTTTGAACAGCTCTACATCGCCTGAATGAGAAAGGCCTTCCTCCATGGTTATTTTTTTTGCTTTAACCAGTTCAGCCAGTGAATAGTCCATTGGCATCATACCAATACCAATGTTAGTCTGTATGACTGAATTGATCATATGCGACTTGCCTTCTCGAATCAGATTTCTCACTGCATCGTTTGAAAGAAGTACTTCCGTTGCGATGGCTCTTCCTGTTCCATCAGCCGTACGGATCAACTGCTGGGAAATGACTGCCACCAGAACACTGGCCAGCTGGACCTTTACCTGCTGCTGCTGATTTGGCGGAAAAACATCGATTACTCTGTCTATCGTCTGTGCCGCGCTTGTTGTATGAAGGGTTGAAAGAACAAGATGTCCTGTTTCTGAAGCTGTGATAGCTGTTCCAATCGTTTCAAGGTCACGCATTTCACCAACCATGATAACGTCCGGATCTTCACGAAGCGCCGCACGAAGTGCGTTTGCAAAATTTTGCGTGTCATCTCCAACTTCTCTCTGATTGATGATGCAGCTGCCATGCCGGTGTAAATACTCAATAGGGTCTTCTATGGTCAGGACGTGACAGTTTCTGTTCTTGTTTATTTCACCTACCATAGCGGCAAGTGTTGTGGACTTTCCAGAACCTGTAGGCCCGGTGACAAGAATGATGCCTCTTGGTTTATAGCAAAGATCTTTTATCGTCGATGAAAGTCCAAGCCCTAAAATATCAGGGATGTTATTCTGTAATATACGCATTGCCACCGCAAGGCTTGTTCTCTGATGATATACATTTACACGAAGTCTTCCTTTTTGAGGAATGGAATAGGAAAAATCCACCTCTCCCTTTTCTCTAAGGGTCCCTACATGGTTTTGCGGAATGATACTTTCAACGAATTTTTCGATATCCTCAGGTTTAAGTTTTATTTCACCCTGCTTGATCAGTTCCCCATTAATTCTGTATACCGGGGGCATCGCCACTGTCAGGTGGACATCAGAAACATTTGAATCAAACGCTTTTATTATGAGTCCCTGTATAAAGTCTAACATTCTGCACCTCCAAAATTCATTGAAATAACTCTTATTATTCGCTACTGTTAAAACGCCTCTTATTATTCGATACTGTTAAAACGCCTATTTTTATTCGATACTGTAAGTGACCTTTGTCAATTCACTTGTTGTCGTTACACCTTCCAGCACTAAATCTATACAGCTCTCTCTAAGGGTTTTGGTCCCGAATCTGGCCGCCATCTGTCGAAGCTGATCAATGGTGGCTCTTCTGTCAATCAATTCACGGATTTCCTTGTTAACCACCATGATTTCATGAATGGCAGTTCTTCCCTGATATCCCGTGCCATTGCAGGATGAGCAGCCTTCCCCTTTGAACAGCATTTTTGGTTCATTAAGCTTCAGCATCATCATTTCTGCATGATCAGGACGATAGGTAATTTTACATCTTGGGCAAATCTTTTTTACAAGTCTTTGTGCCACGACACCAACAACCGATGAAGAAACCAGATAAGGTTCAATGCCCATATCTACAAGACGGGCAACGGAGGCCGCCGAATCATTGGTATGTATGGTACTCAATACCAAATGCCCTGTAATGGAAGCTCTGATGGCAATTTGAGCTGTCTCAGCGTCACGTATTTCACCAATCATGATAATGTCCGGATCCTGCCGGAGGATGGACCGGAGACCGCTGACAAAAGTCAATCCAGCCTTCGTGTTTACCTGAACCTGATTAATCCCTTCAAGCTTGTACTCAACCGGGTCTTCAACCGTAATAATGTTTGATTCCACTCTGTTAAGTTCCTTCAGAACCGTGTATAGGGTCGTCGTTTTACCAGAACCAGTCGGCCCGGAAACAAGAATAATCCCGTTTGGACTTTGAATAATATTATTAAATAATACCAGATTATCATTGCTTAAGCCCAATTTGTCTTTTGAAAGTTCCTGAGATTGTCCTCCAAGCACACGAATTACCACCTTTTCACCATAAACGGTCGGCAGGATGGAAAGTCTCATGTCGATGCTCTTATCATCAATTACAGTTTCAACTCTTCCATCTTGAGGAACACGTTTTTCTGCGATATCCATCCGCCCAATGATTTTTATACGCGTAATAATCGCCGAATGAGCAATGGATGCAGAACGCATTACTTCCTGAAGTTCTCCATCTATTCTGAAACGAACTCTCATGTCATGCTCACCAGGTTCAATATGAATATCACTTGCTCCGCTTTTAATGGCATGGGAAATAATGGAGTTTACAAGTCTGACAACCGGCGCATTTGAAACCTCACTGTCTACAAGCTCAGCCAGCCCGGAAAGGTCAACCATGGCGAATTCTTTGCTTAGATCCTCAACAGCCTTTTTTGCACCTTCGTTACTGTAATAACGGTCGATGCTGTTTTTTATATCTTTCCTCGGCGCTATGGCAATTTTAACTTCTCTGTTGGTCAAAAGCTTGATGTCATCAATCGCTTCATAATCCAGAGGGTCCTTCATGACTACAGTAATCGATTTTTTTGTTGCATAAATTGGTATCAACATATGCTTCATAGCCATGACCTCGCTGACCAGTTCAATGGCCGCAGGTTCAGGAGTAATCTCTGTTAAATCAATATATGGCACCTGGAAAAAATATTCCAGCGTTTTATATAATTGACTCTCTCCAACGTAGTTTAAATCAAGAAGTATCTCACCAAGAGGTTTATACTCCTTTTTTTGTATGGCTAATGCTTCTTTCAGCTGCTCTTTCGTAATAAGTTCAGCATCAATCAATATCTCTCCAAGTCTTTTTCCACCCTGCTCCATAATTTTACACTCCTAATTTATATTTTTCTTGTGAAACTGTTAATTCGTTGCTACAATGAATTTATTGATATGTATTTACATACAAAATTTAGCATCTGTGAGGCAAAAATGTATACGTTATTTATAGTAGTATTTGTACTTCTTTTGGGCCTTTTAATCGGGAGCTTCTTAAATGTCTGCATTTATCGAATTCCCGAAGAAATATCTGTTGCAAAAGGGTTTTCTTATTGCCCAAACTGCAAAAATCGAATTCAACCCTATGATCTTATCCCCGTTATCAGTTATATATTTCTCAAAGGCTCCTGCAGATATTGTAAAAAACACATTTCCGTTCAGTATCCTCTGGTTGAACTGCTTACAAGCCTGCTGTTCGTTTTGGTGTTTTATCAATTTGGCTTAACACCATTGGCAGGCTTAGTCGCCATTTTAGTCTCTGTACTTATTGCCATAACCTTTATAGATTTAAAGCATCAGATAATCCCTGATGAACTTGTTATCATTATTTTTGTTTGTGGCATCATTTCAATCTTTTTATCAGGCCGTAGTCCCTGGGAGCATATCATCGGTTTCTTTGCTGTAAGCTTATTTTTATTGTTAGTTGCATTTCTAAGCAAAGGCGGCATGGGCGGCGGTGATATAAAACTGATGGCCGTTGCCGGGCTTTTTCTTGGCTGGAAGCTGATCCTGTTATCTTTAATGATTGCCTCCGTAGTAGGGTCTGTCGTAAGCATCGGCTTGCTGATTCTTAAAAAAGTTGACCGTAAAAGCATGGTTCCTTTCGGTCCCTTCCTTTCCATTGGGATCGTAATCAGTGTACTGTATGGAGATTATATCATCTGGTGGTATTTATCTAAACTCGTGTTCAAAATATAAGTCTGCAGCTTTTAAAATGGATTTAGACGGCCTTGAATCCATGACCAACTCCAACATAATATTCAGGGTCTTTTTTATGTAAAGCTTGCCCACATCCCTGTAATCAAGCTGTAGCACATTGCTTTCAGTTTCTTCAATAATATAATCACGAGCTTCAAGAAACAAATCTTGATTATTGCTGGAAAATGACGATACCAATTTTTGTTCAAGTTCTTCTTTTATTTTCTCATAATAACTTTTCTCAATCAGATAGGAATAATAGTCAATAGTCACATCATCAGCAATTACAAATCTTCCGAAATCGACGATTAAAAGCTGCCCTTCTCTTAATGTCCTTACCTTTTTTGTATAATTGATATACTCACTTAACAGAACATATTTTTTGTTTGTTCTGGTTTTAAAATGTTCTGCCAGTAGTCTCAGCGCATTCCAATTGGAAAATTTACGTTTCAAATCATCCGGTATGTCGCCCCAGTCTGATGAAGTATAGGGATATCCGATTTTATCCAGAATACTGATATTAATACTTTCTAAGTACTCTTCTTCTGAGAAACAGGTCAAATAATTAATCAGCAACTTTTTGAGTTTGCTGTAGTTTACTTCAGATATGATTCGATTCATCCAAGCTTCATTAAAAGGATAAACGGATTTTTCACACTGCTCCAGATACTTAACCGCTATGCTTTTCAGCATGGGGCTCTTTAGGTTGAATTTATACAAACTGGCAAAACTGTTTATTGGAAGGCTTTGCCCGTTCAACATTTCTACTGCTTTCTCTTGGCCCTTGTCATTATAAAAAATCTTCAGCATTTCCGCTTCTGCTGTTTTTAATCCCTCTTTTTCAATGTAATCAACAGACATCTTTAAAATCAATGATAAGTTCGAATTATCATCCTTATATTTAAATTGATACAGCTGCCAAATAATTTCAAGCAGCCTTTTGCTCATTCTATACGCCAATATTTCCAGCAGTCTCGCTGTTTCCTGTGAATCCGGATTGGCTTCACTATGTTCGAATAAAGCAAAAAGTACATTTTCAATTGATCTTCCACCCAATGAGAAGGCGTACATTTCAAGGTTACTTTTAGAAACGTTCATTGCATTTTTGGCTTCAGTTCTGAGTTCTTCTCCTCTTTCTTCAAAAGGGAATTCCTCCGCCAGCAGAAATCTTGCGGACATTTCCTTAATCGTATTTCTAAGCTTATTCGTTATAAAGCTGATATCATTTTCCATCTCTAAGTGCCTTTGGTAAATTTTCCACCGATTCCCGTATACTCTCCACCGTATTGGCTAGTCTCCCACTCACTTCAGAAAGCCCCTCATCAAAGTCCTGGAAGGTTCTTTCAACACCGCCCTGAATCTGTTCTGTGAACATTTTGACGGATTCCTTTAAGTTCCCTGACAGATCAGCAATATCGATATTCAAATCATGAGCATATAACCCGATACTTCTTGACTGTTCATCCAGACTTGAAATCAGATCCGCCGTATTTCCCTCAAACAATTCCATGGCCTTAGTAATATTGCCTTCCAGCTTTTCCATCACACCCATCGCATCTTCAGAGAATCTGCCAATGACGCTTTGCATATGGAAATCCATATCATCCATGCTGGTCCTTGACTGATTTTCAACACGAGTAAAGTAGGTGTCATATTCCTCTTTCAACTTACCTGTGGTTTCAGCAAGGCGATCCACTATTTCAACACTTTCAGAGGATGCTTTTGTAATACTCTCAGCTATTTCATGCCCTACCCCGTCCATTGCTTTGTTCATCTCAATGATGACGTCATTCAGGAACTTGGCAGCCGCCTGAGCCGCCACCTCATATTGTTCAGTCCCAGCATTCGCCAGTGATTCCATCGTTCCAGCGAGACCCTTTGCTGTCTCTACGTTTGACTCAACTGCGGAGCGAAGCGAATCTGCAATAGCATTTGAGCTCTTTTCGATATCAGTAGAAGCCGTTGTGATGCTCCCCATAATTTCATGTCCAACACCATCCAGGACCTTATTCATTTCCTGGACAATGTCATTCAATAACTGGCCAGTTGCCTGAGCCGCTTTCTCATTTTGTACCGTTACCGCATTTACCAGGGATTCCATGGTACTGGTAAGATTTCTGGTCGTCTCCTCATTGGATTGAACGGCGCTGTGAAGTGAGCCCGCAATGGCATTTGAACTGTTCTCAATCAATTGATCCCATGTGGTGAGTGTTTCCACCAGCTTTCCAGTCGCCTCCAAATGGTTGCTGAGGACACTGATGCTTTCAGAAGCATTTTTTTGAATTTCTGCTGCTTCCTTTATCCGTTCGCTGGCTTCAGCTAAAGCACCTCTGTCGTCCTGCAGACTGGTTTCTAAAGTTGTAATGGAAACCTTCATATTATTTTCAACTTCTTTCATCGTCTCATTAATACTGTCAACATTTTCGCACATGGAATGAATTCGTCCGTCAATGGTATTTGTTAACCTGTCTCCAAATGCATCTGCTAGGGTTTTCATCCCCTCATCCTGTCTCTTTACAATCGCCCCTGACAGTACTTCCAGATTTATTTTCATCTGGTGAATGCTTGGATAAAGATTGTTCTTAATAGAATCTTCAAACGCTTTTGCTACAATCGGTGTAATCCCATTCGTTGCAAAATCATCAATTTTATTTGCAATTTGCTTTGCTGTATTTTCAAAGGCAATAGTATTCTGTCTGCTGCCTTCAAGAAGCAGCCCAGTCTGTGCCCCAAGGCTTGCAACAGGCAAAACGCTTTCAATCCCCTTCACAAACATAAATAGTTCTTTTTCCCCGTTAACCAGCACTTTTTTTGAATAACTGTACCAGATCACGAAGGTTAATGCAATAAATCCAACACTTGCAAAGGACACTCCCAAACTTGTCATAACAACATCCCCACCAAAACCGCTAATAATTGTCACTGCAGGCGGAACACAAAATATTAAAGCAGCTATACCAAACAAAACAGCCCATAGGGTTGATAAGCTTTTAACTCCCCTTGGAACTGTATAAATTTCTTCATTATTAAAATATCCTGTTGGCTCAGGCACAATTTTCCCACCCAAAATCAGCTCAGAATCCTTCTCAAACCTTTTCCATGCATCCTTTATGATTTTATCATTCAAAACTTCAACATGTTCACTCAATATTTTCATATTGGCCATATCACAATATTCCAGGTTTTCCATTTTCTTGACAAGCAGTTTTAAATCCTCAACAGCCTTTTTAATGTCCCCGGAAAACTTCATTGTAATAATTGCACTCAACAAAAATGTAGGCACACATACAAGAATTGCCGGTATATAAATTTCCATTAACATGGGTAGCCTCCTAATTGAATTTCATAACTGTTTTACTAACTTATATGAAAATAATTATACTGTACTAACGTTGAAAATGAAAGGGGTTAGAGGAAAAAATATTTATTATTTTGGTGTTGAAATATATTGTTTTGGGGTATATAATAATTTTACAAAACTATTTTATAACAATTAGAGTTTAATCGCTCAATAAAACAAAGGAGGACGAGAAATTATGATGGAATTATTTACAAAAAAATTAAACAATCGTAAAGGTTTTACCCTTATCGAACTAATCGTCGTAATCGCAATTATTGGTATTTTAGCAGCTATCCTGATTCCACAGTTCGGAGGATTCTCAGATAAAGCTAAAGCTAAAGCCACTTTTGCTGAGGCAAAATCTATTGCTACTGCTTTCCAAGCATTGCAAATTGAGGGAGACACAGCTATCGACCAAACAGATTTAGAGGTACTAACAGGTGACATTACTGGGGAATTAGCTATTACTGCTCAAGATCCTATTACTTTTAAATATGTTAAAGACGGCAAAACAGCAACTTATACTGGCGGCACTTGGACAGGAGATGCAACAACTACAGCAGCAATAAATTAGATTTACCAGTTTTCGGATAAAGCAAAATTGCGTAATATGTTTTAAGCAAGATGGGTTTAAAAATCCATCTTGTTTTATTTTTTGTATAAAACGGTGTCAGACACCAAACACAACGTATGGGAAGAAAAGCCTTTAATCGCAATGGTTTCCGAAGTTGGTGTTGTGAAAAGTGTCAGACACCAATTGCAACAGATACAACAAACATAACTTGAAGTAATTTATAAAAAAGCCCCTGATGATGTAGAATGATATGCTCCTCTCATGGTAGACAGTTAAAAAACAAAACTGTTTATAATGAGAGGAGTTTTATTATGAGTAAAAGATCAAAGTATGGAAGTGATTTCAAAATGAAGATTGTCCAAGAATATCTAGT
>Ga0209386_1001299_pt1 | contig 10207 bp, 12 predicted proteins | sample NGEPertwo_FD_184510 | JGI IMG/M metagenome (GOLD analysis project Ga0209386, IMG submission 184510) | Arctic peat soil microbial communities from the Barrow Environmental Observatory site, Barrow, Alaska, USA - NGEE Permafrost154B-two... | ecosystem: Environmental > Terrestrial > Soil > Wetlands... | reverse complement strand
CGGCCGCGCCGGCCGAGGCCGTAGTCTCGTCGATCGCCCCGCCGACGGCGGCGGACCTCGAGGCCGAGGCGGCCTCCCTCACCCTCCTGCAGCGCGGCGTCGACCTTCTCAACGTCAGCCGCGTCCCACACACGATAGCGGAGACCAACGAGCAGCTGGGTCTGCCGTCGGTGCACGTCGGTTTCGACGGCCACACCACGGCCGTCACGTTCATGTGGTCGATGGGCTGGTACCGGTTCCAGGTCGACTCCGAGAGCGGCGACGTACGCATGGTCGACCGCGGCTACGACGAGCTCACCGACCTGCGTCCCAATGCCGGCGTGCGCGCCGACGGCACGGTCCAGCTCGCCGCGGCGCACATCAGCCGCGCCGCCGCGGCGCGCCCGCAACCCGAACCGCAGCCTGCGCCTGAGTCCGCCACCCCGGAGGCAGCTCATGCTCCGGCCGAGCCGGAGCCGCCCAGCGTGGCGGCGCAGAAGCCGCCCGAGATCCTCAGCAAGTCGCTGCTCGGGCAGCGCAGCGACGACGAGGCGGCTTCCTGGGAGAAGACGCAGTCCCGCGACTTCGACTGGGACCGCTGAGAGACCCGCACGCGTGAAGGGCCGGGCGGCGCCTCTCGGCGCCACCCGGCCCTTCGTCATTTTCAGGCCGCCGCGCGCAGCGGCCTTTCACGTCCTCGTCAGAGGCCCAGTCCGGAGCTGCTGCTGCCCATCGCGCCCCCGAACACCTCGTTCATGAGCTTGTCGAACGGCAGCGCCTTGGCCGGCGGCGCGACGGTGACCGGCTGATCGAAGCCCGTCATCGTCAGGCTCATCTTCAAGGTCATGCCGTTGACGCCCTCCATGCCCTGCTGGCCCTTGGTGACGAGACCGACGGAGAGCTCCGCCTTGCGCATCATCTTGTCTTCCACGCCGATCCAGTAATTCAACGCAATGTCCTTGAGGCTCTTCGTGAGCTCTTCGACCTGCTTCTTGTTCTGCGCCAGACCCTGCTCGAGCTGCTTGGCCGTGGCCGGGTCGCCCAGCTTGTTCAGCAGGCTCGGATCGTTCATCGCCTTGGTGAGGTCTTCGGCGAGCTTTACCGGGTCGGCCGTGGCCTTGACGTGGTAGACCTGCGTGCCGTCGGCCATTTTCTCGGTGCCGGCCATCTCATAGCTCATTCCCCAGGCGGACGGGTCGAGGCCCAGGCTCTTGAGCTGTTCGGTGGGCGCGGCGCCCGTCTTGGCCTGGTCGCTCAGGCTCTTGGAGTTCTTCTGGTCCACCGCGTACCACTTGCCCTTGTACTCCACCCACGCCTTGTCGCCCTGCGCCATCATCCCGAAGTCCAGGGTCTGCCCGGCGATGCCCACGCTCATCTTCATGTCGGAGGCCATCGGGTCGGTGGCGCTCTTGCCCTCCGCGTGCAGCGAGACGCCCTGGGAGAGCAACGCCTTTTGCGTGGGGTCGGTCATCTTGTTCGGGTCGCCCTGGACCTCGAGGCCCATGTCGACGGTGAAGGACGCGCTCTTGAGCAGCGCCATCTTGGCTTCGCTGTCTTTGACGACCTGGTCGACGGACACGCCCGCGGCGGCGGCCGGAGGGCCGCTCGACGACGACTTGTCCCCCCCGCAGCCGCAGCCGGCGGCCCCGAGCAGGGCCAGTGCGAGCACCAGCACCAGCCACGTTGACACTGACTTGCGACGCATGGGTTTGCCTCCCTCTGGCGTGATTGGACCCCGGCGCCCGCCCCGCGGCGGCGCGCCACTTTCTTCTATCGACTCATCGGGGCTCCTCCTTTACGAAGGATACGCTCAGCCGTCAGCCGGGCGGCCGTTTGGGAGAGACGACCACCGCCCGGAAAGGTTCGTTGCCCTCCGAGTCGGTCTCGACGCGAGGATGATCCTTGAGGTGCAGATGGATCACCTTGCGCTCGGCGGCCGTCATGGGCGGGAGGGCGACGGCGGCGCCCTCCCGCACGACTTGCTGCGCCGTGCGCTCGGCCAGCGACGAGAGCGCGACCTCGCGGCGCTCGCGATAGCCCTCGGCGTCGACGATCACCTGGCGCCGCTCGCGACGGTCGCCGTTGACGACGATGGCGGCGATGAACTGCAGGGCGTCGATGGTGGCGCCGTGTCGCCCGATGAGGAGGCCGAGATCGTCGCCGCTGATGTCGGCCTTCAGCGCCTCGCCGACCTCGCTGGCGCTGACATGAGCCTCGATGCCCATGAGCTCCACGGTGGTCTGCACGAACTCGCGCAACACCTCGGCGTCGGGCGGGAGGTCGCCGGCGACGCGTTCGCCCGCCGGCCGCAGGCGCGCCTCGACACGGGCTTCGCTCTTGCCGCGCCCGAAGAAGCCGCCCTTGCTGCCCTCGCCCATGACGACGAAGTCGACGTCGGCCTCGTTGACGTAGGGGACGACCTTGCGGAGCTGGTCCAGCGCCTTGCGCTTGGCCTCCTGGATGGTGGCCGCGCCGGCGATGGTCGCGAACTCCGTGTCGTCGTCTTCGCCGTCGTCGACAGGCTGAAGGTCGTCAGGCTCTGTCATCGCTGCCTCCGCCCGCCGGGCTGCTCTTGTTCTTTCCCTGATCCGCCGGCGGGCTCGGCTTACGCTTGCCCTTGCCGGGCGGGGCCTTGCGGGCGCCCTTCTTGGCCGCCGGCTGGCCGGCGGCCTGCTTGGCGCCCCCTTGCTTCGCCCTCTCGGCCTTCTGCTTGGCGATGAGCTCGTCGCGGCCCTTCACGCGATCTTCCTGCCCCGACATGATCGCCTCCATGATACGGCTGCGCTTGGCGGGCTTCGCGCTCATCGTCGCCAGGTCCCTGGGCTTCATCACCTTGCGGATGAGCAACTGCTGGCCGACGGTCCACAGGTTGGTGGTCACCCAGTAGACGAACAGGCCGGCCGGGAAGCGGAACAGGAAGAACACGAACATGATGGGCATCGCCCGCATGATCATCTTCTGTGACTTGTCGGTCTGCGTGGCGAGCATGAGCTCCGTCGACACCAGCTGAGACGCGACGTACAGGATCAGCAGGATGTAGTACGGGTCGGGATTGCCCAAGTGAGGGAGCCACAGGAAGCTCGCGTTGTTGAGCGCCGCGACGGAGGGGAGCCCGCCCTCGAGGGGGCCCAAGCCCTTGATGGCCGCGTACAGGCTGATAAAGACGGGCAGCTGAAGGACCAGCGGCAGGCAGGAAGCGAACGGGTTGACCCGGTGCTCCTTGTAGAGCTCCATCGTCTCCTGCTGGAGCTTGCCGCGGTCGCCCTTGTGCTTCTTCTGGAGCTCCTTGAGCTGCGGCTGGATCGCCTGCATGGACTGCGCCGAGCTGAACTGTTTCCAGGTGAGCGGGAAGAGCACGAGACGGACGATGATCGTCAGGCCGATGATGGCGAGGCCCCAGCTCCAGTTCGGGCCCAGCCCCAGTGAAGCCAAAGCGCCGTTGATCGTGACGAGGATCCAGTGCAGCAGCAGGATGAGCTGCTTGAGGACGGGCACGTTATACACGGGCGCTCACGTTCGTCTCGCAGTGCTCATGCTCGCATCCTTTGTGGCGCGGCGGCACCGGGTCGTAGCCACCGTTGCTGAAGGGATTGCAGCGCAGCAGGCGCCACGTGGCCAGACCGAGGCCGCGGACGGCGCCGTGCTCACGCAGCGCCTCCACGGCGTAGTTGGAGCACGACGGGTAGTACCTGCAGCGCGGCCCCAGCAGCGGCGAGATCGTGTACTGGTACACCCGGACGAAGGCGACGAAGATCTTGCTCACGAGCCCTGGACCTCGTCGAGGACGCCGGCGCGGACGAGAAGCTCGCGCACGGCCGCGCCCACGACGCCTTTCTCCCCGGCGCTCTCGCGAGCGACGAGCTCGAGCAGGTGCGGGCGCGCGATCACCACGAGATCGTACTCCTCGGCCAGATGCCCCGCGCAGCCTTGGAAGGCCTCGCGCAGCAGACGCTTGACGCGGTTGCGGACGACGGCGCCGCCCAGTTTCTTCGAGACCGACAGCCCCAGCCTCGGCCCCTCGGCGCCCGTCTCAGCGGGGCGCTTGAACGAGTACAGCACGAGGAACCGGGAGGCCGTCGAGCTCCCCTGCCTGTAGATACGCTGGAAGTCGGAAGAACGCGAGAGGCGGGGGCGCTTGGTGGCCATCGGCCGGGCGGCTATGCCGAGAGGCGCTTGCGCCCCTTCTGCCGCCGCCTCTTGATGACCATCTGACCCGCGCGGGTGCTCATCCGCTTGCGAAAGCCGTGGGTCTTGCTGCGCTTGCGGGTGTTCGGTTGATAGGTCCTCTTCACAGCTTCCTCGCTCGATTGCCGATACTCAGAACGTGCAGTATAGCCGTGCGGCGGAGGCCGGGTCAATTTGGCCCGGCCGGCCTCCGCCGCACGGTCCACACCGCCGCCGCCTAAGCTTTTCCCTGCATGCTGCCGATACGCCGAATGGACGACGGCAGCCGGCAGAGGCAAGGCGATGCTACTCCAGGGATCGATCCACAGGTTCAGCCTGGCGGGCGTCCTGCAGTTCCTTGCGCAGAACGCCGCCACCGGCGTGCTCGAGATCCGCGATTTCGAGGAGTACGGATTCATCTATCTGGTCGACGGCAGCGTGGAAGGCATCTCCCTGCCGATCACCGACGACAAGCTGGGCACGCGCCTCCTCAAGGCCGGCTGCCTGAGCGCGCAGCACCTCGCGGAGGCTCTCATCGAAGACTCCGCGCTCACCCACGACCAGAGGAAGTTCAAGCCGCTCGGCCAGCGCCTGATCGAGAAGGGCTTCACGAGTGAAGCCAGGGTCCGCGAGGTCATGGGGCGGCAGACTCTCGACCAGGTGTTCGAGCTGGCCCACTGGCAGAACGGCGTGTTCGTCTACGACGAACCCGAAAACATGCCGCACTTCCAGGTCACGATCCAGGGCGACGTCCAGGAACTGCTCCTTGACGCCTACCGGCGCATCGACGAGGGCGAACACTCGCGCAAGACCGTGAACGTCGTGGACAACGAGGTGTGCTACGCCTGCCCGCTCGAGGACGAGTGCACCCCGGCGATCAAGGCCAAGCACCTCAAGAAGGATGTCTGCCTGTGGCGCGAGATGGGCGCCGTACTGGACGACGACTACGACAAGCTGCGCGACGCGCGCCGGCTCTACCGTTCCAAGGAAGACGACGCGGGGCCGGTGCTCGACGCCTCGCTCGACGCCTCGCTCGACGCGTAGTAGCCTTCCCGCAGGCGATGCGAGGAGCGACGACAAGCGGCCACCACTCCACCTCCGGCGGCGAGCTGCGCCGCAACCCGGTCAACGGAAAGCTGACGATCGTCGCGCCGGGGCGCGCGGCGCGGCCCAGCGACCTGCACGCCGCGGCAGCCGCCGTCGCGTCAGGCCCATGCCCATTCTGCGCCGGCAACGAAGGGCTCACCCCGCCGGAGGTCGCTGCCGTGCGGCCCGACGGCGGCGCCCCCGACACCCCTGGCTGGCGCATCCGGGTCGTCCCCAACAAGTACCCCGCCCTCGCCGGCAGGCACGAGGTGATCGTGCACTCGCCGGATCACGAAGCGGAGCTGGAGGACCTCGGCGACGAAGGTCTGCTCGAGGTCCTCGAGGTCTGGCGGCGGCGCATCGCCGCGCAGCTCGACACCGGGGCGGCCGCCGCGACGCTGATCGTCAACCGCGGCCCGGGCGCCGGCGCCTCGCTCGCGCACCCTCACGCGCAGCTGTTAGGCACCCCTGTGGTGCCGCCGCTTCTGCTCGACGAGCTCCTCGAGTTCGAGCGCTTCCGCAACCGCTACGGCGGCTGCGTGCTCTGCGCCGAGATCGACGGCGCCGGCGAGCGCCTCGTGCACGCCGGCGACATCGCGGCCTGGGTGCCGGCGGCGACGCGCTTCCCCGGGGAGCTGTGGCTCGCCGCGAAGACGCACGAGCCCGACGTGCGGCGCGCCGACCTGCGGCCGCTGGCCGGCGCCCTGCGGCGCGCCCTGGTCGCGGTGGAGGCCGCCACCGGCGGCGCGCCGCTCAACCTCTGGCTGCACACGGCGCCCGCGGAGCTTCGCGGCGCCTACCACTGGCACATGGAGCTGGCGCCGCGCCTCTCGAGCATCGCCGGGCTGGAGCTCGGCGCCGACATCGCGCTGGTGACCGTCGACCCCGAGGCCGCCGCAGAGGCGCTGCGCGCCGCGTGGCCTCAGGGCTGAGGGGCCGACGCGCCGCGGCGCAGCGCCAGCTGTCCGCAGGCCGCCTCGATCTCCGCCCCCGGCGAGCGTCTGACCGTACAGCTGACGCCCGCGGCTTCGAGCCGCGCGTGCAGGGCGGCGAGCTGGTCCGCCCGTGGGCGGGCGAACTCGCCGCCCGTCTCGTTGTAGGCGATCAGATTGAGGTGATAGTGCGGCGGGCGCACCCGGGCGGCCAGCATCTGCGCCTGCTCGTCGGTGTCGTTCACCCCCCGCAAGACCACGTACTCGAACATGACCTTGCGGTGGGTGCGCCGCACGTACCGCGCGCACGCCGCGAACACCTCATCCAGAGGATACGTGCGGTTGAGGGGCACCAGGCGGTCGCGTAACTCGTCGGTGGCGGCGTGGAGGCTCACCGCGAGGTTGAGCTGCAGCGGCTCCTCGGCGAAGCGGTCGATGCCCGGCGCCACGCCGACCGTCGACACCGAGATGGACCGCGCCGCCAGATTGAAGCCGGACTCATCGTTGAGAAGACGGCAGGCGCGCAGCGTCTCGTCGTAGTTGTGGAACGGCTCGCCCATGCCCATGAAGACGACGTTGGTCACGCGGCGCTCGTCGTCGCGGAGCAGTCGCGCGAAGTGGAACACCTGGTCGACGATCTCCTCGGCCGTGAGATCGCGGCGCAGACCGAGACGACCGGAGGCGCAGAACGCGCACCCGACGGCGCAGCCGACCTGCGTGGACACGCACACGGTGGCGCGCTTCGCGTACGTCATGAGCACGGCCTCGACGGGGTGACCGTCGGAGGTCGCGAACAGGGTCTTGCGGGCGGCGCCGCGCGGCGCGACGCGCGTCTCGATATCCGCGAGAGAGAGCGGGCGAAGGCGCTCCGCCAGCGCCCGCCGCAGCGCCGCAGGAAGGCTGGTCATGCCGTCGAAATCGAGGGCGAGGCCCCGCGTGAGGGCCTCGTAGACCTGGCGCGCGCGGTACGGCGGCTCTCCCAGCTCCGTCATGACGGCGGCGATGGAGTGCGGATCGATCACTAAGCCATTGTACCGCCGCGCGCGGCAAGGAATGACGCTCTCGCGGGCGAACAACTACGCTGCAAGGCACAGACGACAGGCAAGAGGACGCAGATCACATGACCACCGTGCAGATCGTGGGCATCGTCGTTGCGGCGGCAATCGTCCTTCTGCTCATCATTGCGTTGCTGATGACGCGGCGTCGGGGCTCCGCGAGCAAGGAGCCGGCGGCGGTGACGCCTCACGCCTCGTTCCTTGACGACGCGCCTCAAGACACCCTCTCCGCCCTGGGCAAGGCCGAGCAGCCCATGGAGGACGTTACCATCGACCCGGGCGTGCATCGCGAGGGCCGGCCCGCCGACGAGAACGCCGTGCCCGCGCCGCCGGTCGCCGCGGGGACAGAGGAGCGCGAGCGCGCCGCGCTGGGCCTGGACTGGGGGCTTTGGGGCGAAGCCGAGGAGGCCGGGGCGGCAGCGTCCGTCGCCGCCGACGAGACCACCGGTGAACTGCCGGACGAACCGCCGCCTGCGCGGCCTGCTGAGGGCGGGTCCGCCGCCTCGGAAGAGGCGGCCCCGGAGCCCGACCCCGACGGCCGCAGGGTGCCGCTCTCCGACATCATCGTCACGACGAGCAACAAGATGGTCGACCTGCAGGACCCTGAGGTCCGTCGCATGCTCACGGATCTCGTCAAGTACGAGATCGACCAGGCGACGCACTACCGGCAGCAGGGCCAGACCATCGACGCGGTGCTGCAGCTCACCGAAGCCGAGAAGATCTCGCAGGCCCTCGACATGCACGCGTCGGCCGCGGCCATCCGCGAGATGATGGAGGACCTGCAGGGCCAGGCCTGAGCCGCCCCGTCAGTTCGTAAGACTCTGTAACGGGGCGGGAATGCGCCCCCCGCGCTCTATGAACGCGTCGTTGCCGGCGCTGCTCACGGCCATCACCGGCGCCTCGCCGAAGAGCCCGCCCAGCGTGACCCAGTCGCCGACCTTCTTGCCATAGGCGGGGATGAGGCGAGCGCCCGTGGTCTTCGCGTTGATCATGCCGATGGCCATGACGTCGGCGATCACGCCCGCGAGTGCGTTGCGGGGGATGTCGCCGGGCACGACGATCATGTCGAGGCCGAGCGAGCAGACCGCGGTCATGGCTTCGAGCTTCTCGATGCTGAGCACGCCGTCGGCGGCGGCCTTGGCCATGGCGGCGTCCTCGCTCACCGGGATGAAGGCGCCCGAAAGGCCGCCGGTGGACGACGTCGCCATGGTGCCGCCCTTCTTGACCGCGTCGTTGAGCATCGCCAGGGCGGCCGTGGTGCCGGGGGCGCCCACCTGACCCAGACCCATGCTTTCGAGGATCTCGGCGATGGAGTCGCCGACGGCGGGTGTGGGCGCCAGCGAGAGATCGATGATGCCCATCTGCGCTCCCAGCATCTGCGAGGCCTCGCGGGCCACGAGCTCGCCCACGCGGGTGATCTTGAAGGCGGTGCGCTTGATGAGGTCCGCGAGCTCGATGAGCGAGGCCTCGGGGTGGTTGGCGACGGCGTTGCGTACCACGCCGGGGCCGGAGATGGCCACGTTGACGCTCACCTCCGGTTCGCCGCTGCCGTGCAGGGCGCCGGCCATGAACGGGTTGTCCTCGGGCACGTTGCAGAACACGACGATCTTGGCGCAGCCGATGCAGTCCTCCGCGGCGGTCTTCCTCGAGACCGACTTGAGCACGTCGGCCATGCGCACCACCGCGTCCATGTTGATGCCGGCGCGCGTGGACGCCACATTGACCGACGAGCACACGCGCTGCGTACCGCTGATCGCCTCGGGGATGGCCTCGATGAGGGCGCTGTCGGCGTCCGTGAACCCCTTCTGCACGAGGCAGCTGAAGCCGCCCACGAAATCGATCCCGATCTGCTCGGCGGCGGCGTCGAGCGCGTGCGCCACCTCGACGTAGGCGGCGGGGTCGTCGCTGCCCACCACGTGGGCGATCGGGGTCAGCGAGACGCGCTTGTTGACGATGGGGATGCCGTACTTGTGCTCGATCTCGTCGGCCACGCCGACCAGCCGACCGGCGCGCTGCACGATCTTGGCATGTACCCTCTCGGCGACCCTGCGCGGGTCGCGCCCGGCGCAGTCGGTCAGCGAGATGCCCATCGTGACGGCGCGCACGTCGAGGTTCTCGGACCTGATCATGCTGACGGTCTCGAGGATCTCCTGCTCGCTGATGAAGACCACGGGGCGGCTCCTGGAGGGGGCGGGCGCCGCTAGATGCGGTGCATGAACTTGAAGATGTCCTCGTGCTGCACGTTGATCTGCAGGCCGACGCGCTCACCGGTCGCCTCGAGGGCGTCCTTGAGCGCGGCCATCGTCGTCTCCGTCTCGTCGAACGACACGAACATGATCATCGTGAACATGCCGTTCGCGACGGTCTGGCTCACGTCGTCGACGTTGGCGTTCTGCTCGGCCACGGTGGTGGCCACGCCGGCCAGGAGGCCGTGGCTGTCGGGGCCGAGCGCTGTGACGATGACCGATGTGCGCATGGGGGTCGTTCCCTCGGAGCGAGTGGGCGGAGACAGGCGGATAGTATACTAGAGGGGATTCCGATGCCCTCCGCCCCCCGCTCCACAGACGCCGTGCCGCCGACCCTCCCCGGCCGCCTCGACCGCCTCGACCGCGAGCTCTCGCGGCGTGCGGCCATCGGCTGGCCGCACCCGCGCTGGTTCGCGCTCCCGCTCGGCGCCCTTTCGCTGATGGCCAACTACGGCATCCTCTGGTACGTCATCTCACTTCTGCCCTGGATCTTCGGCGAGCCGCGACCCCTGGCCCGGGCCCTCTACGTGGCCGTGCCGGTCACGGCCGTGGAGGCGGCGGGCTTTCTCATCAAGCGCTTCGTGGCAAGGCCGCGACCGCCGATCGCGGACCCGAGCCAGCCCCAACAGATCCCGCTGCCCTTCAGCAAGTCGTTCCCTTCGTCGCACGCGAGCATGGCCGTGGTCGGCGCCTTCACCGTGGGCGCCTTGTACCCCGCCGCGCTGCCGGCCCTCATCGCGCTCAC
>Ga0209386_1001297_pt1 | contig 10222 bp, 10 predicted proteins | sample NGEPertwo_FD_184510 | JGI IMG/M metagenome (GOLD analysis project Ga0209386, IMG submission 184510) | Arctic peat soil microbial communities from the Barrow Environmental Observatory site, Barrow, Alaska, USA - NGEE Permafrost154B-two... | ecosystem: Environmental > Terrestrial > Soil > Wetlands... | reverse complement strand
TTGTTTACCTGGCGATGACCTACTTTCCCAGGGGCTTGCGCCCCAAGTATCATCGGCCCTGGAGGTCTTAACTTCCGTGTTCGAGATGGGAACGGGTGGAACCCCTCCGGCATGATCACCAGATGTTTGAGATAGAGCGTTTCTTACGAGCGCTCTTCATAGGTGCTGGATCAGTATACCCCATTTATCATGCGCTGTAAAGTGTTATGACCATTGTGGTCAATTTTTTTCATCAGTCTACTTCTTTATTCCCGCAAAAATGGTTAGGCTAATGACAGGCTTTACTTAAAGAGAGGAATTAAAATAATGCAAATTAGACCTCGACGCATCGTAGCAGCCCTGGGGGTGGTTGTTATAGTCATCGGTTGTTATGTAGGCTTGCAACTCAACAGTTCACGAGCCGCGAATTTACAAACACAGGTGTCCGCGGTGGCACTTGATCAAACGCCGCCCTCTGTCGCATCCACTTCGCAAGAACCGGCAGTTCTTGACGCTCTAAAAAACTCTAAAGCGCCAGTTTCAACCTCGGGCACCCCTTCTTCAGTGGATTACAAACAATCCATGTCAAAAACTTACCAGCAGACACTTCAAGCGATGGAGAACATAAAGAGTAATACCTTGGCTTTAAAAAGCAAACAGATGTCTTTATCTTCTTACAAAGCCAGCATTCTTGAATCCCAGACGACCTTCTCCTTGGCTGAAGCCTACGTTCGCGCAAACCCTCCGACTGATACAATGCTTAATACTTCCTACCAAGAACTTTTGGGAGGAATCAGCTTAGCCAAACAAGCCATGGCCGTTGTGCTCAAAGGGATTTCATCCTTCAGCGTCTCTAAGTTGTACTCTGCACGTGAGATGGGGATAACAGCACAACAACAGGTGCTGAATGGTTACTCCCATTTATAGCAAAAAAAGCCCATTAGATTGATATCTCACTATCAATCTAGCGGGCTTTTTTTGCGTTGCGGTTGGACGCAGGTTATTGAATAAGTTCCTTATTTCTATGAATTTCTGATGTAAATCGTTCGTACATTGCCATGGACAAGGGTTGATCTACTTCTGATTCGGCTTGATAGATAAATATCAAATTAGTAAAGAAGCTATTACAACTTTCCCCACTCTCCACATAATCCTTGCGACAGCTCTCAACTTCCCTCATACTAGCACCGATTAACTGGGCAATGTCGTGATCCGTGGCTACTAAATTATAGGCGTCTAAGGTCGTCGTCACTAATTCGCCTAAACCAGCAAGGACGTGGCAGGTTTCCTTGATGCTTACCTCTAGATTTTGAATGAAAGACTCTAAGCGTTCAAGGTTATATTTATTTTTAAACCTGATAGATTTTTCTATTTCTAACTGTTTTTCCAGTTGTAATTTCTCCAAATGTAGTTTATATAGGTATCGTATCTCCCGGCGCGACGCTCTCCGAAGTCTTATGATTTGGTTACTATTTATTTTCCATATTAGTTCTAAACGTTCTGCAGGAGATACATCTGTATCCCTTATCCTAACAAAGCGTTCAAAGTCTTTTTTCCCCATCATTCTGGCTAGTGAGTCTTCCTTTTCGTGGTCTCGGTTTAAGTAAATAATTTCGCCCAATTAATTACGCCTCCTCCTTAATGGTCTCTATCATAGCATCATTTTTTCCTAGACAAGGTCTCATTATTCCCTCGGATGTGTGGGCAATTTTTTCCATATATCTTCTTTTTTCTCTTCTCACTCCTTCTATTTTCCCCCTTTAAAGCGGGATTCTTTTATTGAATGGAGTTGGCATAGATTTTTTTCATATTGACTTAATCGTATTTTTTAAGGTATTGTGTAATTAGGGATGTATGTCTTGAAATTCATTAATATTTCACGATATAAGATAGGTTTAACTAAAACTTTCAGATAATAGGAAGAAGGATGATAAAATGAAATGCGAAAAATGCATGACTGGTATTCCATTGGATGCACGATTTTGCCCCAATTGCGGCGAAAAGGTTGAAATGTTTAATGAAGGCGTCAGAGGGAATGAAATAAGTATTGAATGGTTAATTATTCTCTTTAAAAAACTCGGTTTTGAAGTTGAGATTAATACAGATGGAGATAGTTTTATTGGGAAAAATAAAGAGAGTTTTAATTACAAAGTCAATCTAGCTACAGACCTCAAAGTAATCACTATTGGCTGTAATTTCGCTATGAAACAAAAAAATATTTCTGATGTCAATAAATTACAAGATGCGCTTGCCAAAGCAAATTCTATGTCTCATTTAGGAATTTTCAGTCTATCGGATAATAATAAAGTACTCAACATAATAACTCATATAAATTTAACCGAGTTAATGATCGAGAGAGATATTCTAGTATATTTGAATATTTATGAAAAGAACCTTATGCAACTCATAGAAAGTTTAGAAATTATGGAAATATAACTATTAGTTGTTCAATATAGATGTAGAATAATGACTATATTACTTACAAATTATATCAGAGGGATATCTTGGCGATATCCCTCTGATTTTTAATCCTCTTTGTATCGGATTAAAATTAGATTTTGCTTCCACCTTTGAGTTGTTCTTCAGCGAATTTAATCATGCGTTTGGTCATTTGTCCGCCAACAGAACCGTTTTCACGGCTCGTGCGCTCTCCACCAAGTTGAAGACCCATTTCATTGGCTACTTCATACTTAAATTGATCCAATTGTTGTTTAGCACCTTGAGCTGCTGGTTCATTGCTGCTTTTGTTTTCCATGTTTAATGACCTTCTTTCAAAATTTTATTTCCTTACTGGAGTAAAGTTATTATGTTCCCGTGAAAGTAAATTATTCTGGTAATTACTGCTAGGAAATATGGTCAAGTTGAAGTTATTTCATGACGTATTATTTTAGCTCTTCGCAAATAAGAAGAACCAGGCGTGAACTCGTCTCACGCCTAGTTCTTCTTACTTCTTAACGGCAGACCTTGCATTTCTAAGGTCTCTACAGCTCTGACAGTACGACCCCAGATTCGTACTGTCCCCACATTGAACACACAGGTGATTGGCCCTTCTCTCGGCACACCTTACTCTTGCTCTCACCTTAAGATTCCACGCACAACTGATACAAAACCAGCTCTTTCTATCTAGCCCCTTACCACAGGTTGAGCATTTTCCATCTGCATGATACCGTAACACGTGATCGTGCCTCAACCGATGATATTTCTCATTGCAGCTGCTGCAATAATTCAGCCCTTCCCCATCTTGAACACCACCGCAGCCTACACACAAACCTTGATCCACTCGTGAGTTTCTTAATTTGACCATATCATTAAATATGATGATCGACATAAGAGTAACCCCGTCCTTTCAACTCAGGTCCATTATTCTTCGGTGAACTTACAAATGTTATCCTCGCATTCTTCAGACTTTTTTTACCATATTGTTACATTAATTCCAGTCTGTGCATACTATGAATTATCTCTTAACAAAGGAGGAAATGCAAATGGCATTTGGTAAAGTTGATCCATGTGATTGTGGCAAAGGACATGGCGTTGGTACAGGAATTGCTGCAGTTGTCGTGATTATTCTTCTGTTAATCGCAATGGGAATCGTATTCTAGAAAAAGAATGGTGGAAAAGCAATTCTTATAACTGGCTATCATCCACAACGATGATAGCCTTTAATGTTTGATACTTTAACTTAAATACTATCATATCGGTTGGATTATTGTGACAAGTATTTGGTTCAATAATCCGAAAAATTCTTTAGATTGTACAATATGATCTTGTGTCTTTGCCACTTCTATAATTTACCGGGTGAAAATTGAGATAATTGAACGAGTTCTAGGGAATTTTAACTAGGTTATATCTTGAAGACTTATATTTAACGCAATACGATCAACGGGAGGTGTCCTTTATGTTCTACCGATTCTTAGCATTCTTAATAGCCCTTTCCTGTTTTTGGGGATCATCCTCTGTAGTTATGGCCGCTGATACGCCCGATTTTGTAGATATCCAGCAAATAATCCCTTCTGTGGTCTTGGACATAAAGTATGCTACAACGGATAATTTTACGCACACTAAGCTTTATGACAGCCCTAATCCCAAGGCCCTTCTACGCCGCGGAACGGCTAATAAACTCAAAAAAGTGGCTGATGAAGTTGAGAAACAAGGCTACTATTTAAAAATATGGGATGCTTATAGAAGTCCTGAGGTTCAGTTTAAAATGTGGAAGATCGTACCTGATACACGTTTTGTTGCGAATCCCAATAAAGGCTATTCTAACCATTCTCGAGGGTCTGCTGTTGATGTTACCTTAATAGATCTACAGGGCAAAGAAATTCCCATGCCTACTGGCTATGATGATTTTACCCAGGAAGCAGCGCGCGCTAAGGATAATGTTAATGCAAAATATTTACAGACCGTTATGATTAACAACGGCTTTAAGTCACTGGCAACTGAGTGGTGGCATTTTGATGATAAGGATTCTTACCAACCGGCTGATTCCGTTCAGGTTTCTTCACCCCAGGTGTTGGACCATGATGAAATCACCTCCATCACTCTCAGTGCTGTGGGAGATGTGACCTTGGGGCAGGATGAACGCTTTTCGTACGCTGGCAGTTTTAATCAGTATCATACGTTACACGGCTCAGACTACTTCTTCTCGGGGGTCAAGAAAATACTGAGTGAGGATGATCTTACGATTGCTAATTTAGAAGGAACATTAACGAGAGTCTCAGAAAAACCTGATAAAAGCGCTCAAGGGAATCAAGCGTTCTTCTTTAAGGGAAATCCTTACTATACAGAGATCTTGAAAGACGGAAGCGTTGAGGCTGTGAATTTAGCGAATAACCATAGTATGGATTTTCAGGCGAAAGGTTTGACGGATACTCTAGATACTCTAGATCACGCAGGAATCACTAGTTTTGGGGATGACAAGATTACGACCTATGAGGTAAAAGGCGTGAAAATAGGACTAATTGGCGTCAATACCTTAGGGCCCTTAGAGGAAGGCGTTAATTTAGACAACCTGAAGTCAGACTTAGATAAAAATATCAAAGTTCTAAAAGAAACGACCTCGTTAATTGTGGTCAGTTTCCATTGGGGTACAGAAAAAAAAATGACCATAACACAAGCTCAACGTGATCTAGGGCGATACGCCGTTGACTTGGGTGCAGATTTGGTCCTTGGGCACCACCCACATGTACTTCAAATGTATGAAATCTATCAAGGTAAATGTATCGTTTATAGTCTAGGTAACTTTGTATTTGGCGGTCATTCAAATCCTAGCTATACAAACAGCGAAATATTTCAACAAACTTTTGCTTTTGAGAAAGGTAAACTCTCAAAAGCGAATACACCCGTGACAGTACCCTGCCGATTATTATCCAGTTTTAAGCCTGAACCCTCAAATTAAATATATAATGTAGAGAATTACACGTCTACGGATTTTATGATATACTATAACTTGATGTGGACAAGATTCCAACGAGCATGCAATATAACAGTCATACATAATGGCTTTATAAGCAAGGCAAATTAAGGAGTGATTTCTTATGGAAGAAACTATTGTAAACGCAGTTGTTAGGACTATGGACCCTAAGCAATGTAGAGCAGCGGGTTATACCCCCGGTGTGCTTTATGGCGATAGTATTACCAATGCAATTTCGGTTCAATTTGAGTCAGGAGACCTGAAAAGGATCATTGCAAACCATGGTTCGCGAGCAAAAGTATGGGTTAATTTTGGCAAAGACAAGAAATTCGGATTTATTAAGGAACTTCAAAGGGATCCTATTACCTTAAAACTCATCCACACGGACATATTCATTGTTTCTCAAGATCATGAAGTAAAAATGCTCATCCCTATCGACTTCGAGGGTCGAGAGAACTTGGATAACGTCATGCTTCAAGTTCTAAAACCGGAGATTGAAATTATGGGCAAAGCTGTCTTGATGCCTGACTCTGTCACGGTTGACATATCAAACCTGGTACTGGGAGATACGGTCACTGCAAAGAGCTTTACTTTTGACAAACAACTTACGATTATCGATCATGAAGACGACGTTTATGCAACCATCACTACGATTAGGGAACTCGATGAAGTCCCTGAAACTGTTGTAGTTGCCACTGAAGATGGCGGTGAAGCTAACGCTGAAACCGACGTTGACGCTGGAGCTTCCTCTGGTGCGGAGACTAAGAAATAATTAGACCGCATGCCGTAGTTTTGACGCAACAAGAAAAGAGCTGCTTCTTGATAGAACTATAAGTTCTACTTAAGAGGCAGCTCTTTATTGATGATTTCTTTAAATTAGGGTACCAAGCTACTTCCTAAAGATTAATGTCCGTGAGCACGGTTAAATCAGCGTGCAACTGTAGAACGCTTGCGGGTACCTCTGTGTTCACCGGTCCATTGAGCGTCTTGTTCAAAATATCTCTTTTACTTTCTCCGCTGACCAGTAGGAGGATTTTATCCGCTTGCATAATACTGCCAACACCCATCGTTACTGCTTGACGAGGAACTGCACGAGAATCCTGAAAAAATCGTGTATTCGCTTGAATTGTGTCGGCTGTCAAATCCACAACATGCGTATGGATTTCCATATTATGTGAGGGTTCATTGAAACCAATGTGGCCGTTCAGACCTAGACCCAAGATCTGAACTCCAATGCCGCCGACACTTCGAATCGCAGCATCGTACCTAAGACATTCCGCCGTTAAATCTGGGACATCTCCCCCAGGTATATCCACATTAACTTTAGGCAAGTCGACTTTACTCCAAAAATGTTCCCGCATGAAATAAGCGTAACTTTGCGGGTGATCATACGTTAAGCCTACATACTCGTCAAGGTTAAAGGTTCGGGCCTCACTAAAGCTAATTAAGCCTTCTTGAGCAAGCTTGGCTAAATATTTGTACATGCCAATCGGGGTACTTCCTGTCGGAAGACCCAAGACTAGATTCGGGGTTGCTAGGAGCTCACGTGCCACCCAACGGGCGGCCATTTGACCTAAGTTCAAATTATCTCGGGCGTATAGGTATTCCATGATGCCTGGTCTCCCCTCCTTTTAGATTCCCGTTGCTTTAAACACTAACTTGCCGTGTAGCCAAACCTCCTTTATGTCAAAATCCGCTGACAGACGAATAAAAGTAGCTTCCTTGTTTATTTCCAAACTGCCAACCCGGTGATCAATTCCTAATAGCTTAGCAGGATTTGAAGTAACATAACGCACCGCTTCCGGCCACGGGTAATGAAGCTTTTGTACCAACATTTTCAGGCCTTGGCGCAAGGGGTAGGCACTACCAGCGATCGTTCCATCTGACAACCGAACTACACCTTGACGTACAACGGTCTTTTGTCCGCCAAGCTCGTAGTCACCTTCCGGCATGCCTACCGCTCTCGTGCCGTCAGAGATTAAACAAACCTGTTCTGGAGTTTTATTCTTTAAGGCCAACTCAAGGACTGCCGGGTGGATGTGCACGCCATCTGCAATGATCTCCAGAGTAATCGTATCATCCAGTAACGCTTTGGTTAGGAGGCCTGGGCTACGGTGATGAATTCCTGGCATAGCATTAAACGCATGGGTGATATGCCGCACACCCCACGTCACAGCCTGCTCCATCTGAGATAAATCAGCTGCTGTATGCCCTGCTGAGGCAATGACGCCATGTGCGAGACAGACCTTAGCGAGTTCTCTGCCATCCAACCGTTCCGGAGCAAATGTAAGTATCTTGACAAGCTGTGGGAACTCGCGTAGCAAGTTTTCCAGGAATTGTACACTTCCTAGCTTAGCGTCATCCCAAATCATTTCCAACGCCTGTGCGCCTACGAATGCCTTCGCTAGAAATGGGCCTTCCAAATGTAGTCCTAAGATCTCCGCACCCCGGCAGTTACCTTGGTAAAACTCTGCTACATTTTGCAACACCCTTTTCAGTTGGTCAGGGCTGCTAGACATTGTTGTGGGCAAAAAAGCAGTGGTGCCTTCTTTAAGAAGCACTTCGGCTAAGGTCTGTAAGCTCTCTGTGGTGCCATCCATGACATCGCAGCCACCGGCCCCATGCACATGTGTGTCAATCAAGCCGGGGATCAAGATATCCCCTTCTATGTCCCACACTGCAGTGAGATCGTCCGACTGTAATGTTGGCTGCTGGACTTGAAACGTTTCTTCAAAGATATCCTTCAGCATGCCCTCTTCCCAGATCATTCCACCATAGCAAATACGATCCGGCAAAACCAAGGTTGCGCCTCGCACCAAACCTCTATCCAATTAGAATGCCTCCCTAAGTGCCTTGGGCTAAAAATAGTTGCTAACTATGCGAATTTGTCTCATATTTTCTAAGGATCGAGCAAATTTGCCCAACAAATTCTTTGATGCGATGCAATTCGCTCTCTCGGCTTCCAATCCTCCATGCCTTACAGTAATCCATGAGCCAGTATTCCAGTTTAGCGGCCAGTTCATAGGGAGCGTCTAGAGGACGTACCTTCTGCCCATACTCACGTTCTTTAATGATGAGCGTCAATTCCTGCATCAGGGCTACACCACGGGCTGCAAGATAATACTCAATCATTTCTTCTTGTCGGTCCGCATAGGAGCCCATATTATTCTGTTTAAGGCAGTTGAAGATGACTTTACATCTCGCCACCGCTGTCTTAAGCTGCTCCTCTGAAAATTTCATCATTTCCTCTTTAGCTTTTTCATACAGGCTGATGCCAAAATCTTCGTAGGTCTGATTGTAGACCTTATAATCCCTGAAAAAGGCTAAATTATTGAAGATGTTAATGTCCTGATGAGAAAGATCGCGTAAAAGCCCCACCAGAGTTTTTCCCGGGTCTTCATATTCGACCAAAGAAATCGCTTCGTCAATGGTACTAAAATCCCTGTCGTCGTCCACGTTCCAGCCTTGTGCCGCACCGTAAATCATACCGGGAATAGCCAGAGATGGCATATTAATGTGGCCACAATCTCCCCAGTCCGTATTCAAAAACCCATCAGCATGATACTGATGACCTAATTTTGCCATCTCTCTGATATTGGTAAAGCTCATGTCATACTCGTTCACCAATCGGCTGTAACCGGATACGCTAGGACACACATACTGCTTGAAGCCTTTTTCTGTGAATATTTTTACAGTATCTTCCGTAGCGCCATAATCGTAATACCAGTTTAAGCAGGTAACCTGTGCATTCAGTTTACCCAGATCTTCGGGATGACTCTTCACGATATCCCCCCAGATCATGACCTCTTTGCCCTTGGATTGAAGATATTCCACTAACCGGTTAACATAGAAAAGATACATTTCCGCGTAATTCATTTTCTGAGCCATGGAAGCACTTTTCCCTTTGCCCAAATCAAAGGTTTCATCGCAACAAATATTTATTTTGTTACTGCGAAACAAGGGCATGTATTGGTCAAGAATGCCTTTGATTAGATTAGCACTTTCAGGGTCAGACACATTAATGATGTGGTGTCTCATGCGATGGTACCACGTAAAGGTCTCTCCTGGTCCGGTATCCATCTCTCGGTATCTACCAAAGCTCTCTGAACGGAGTAAATCATACAAATGTCCAAAGGTGGCTATACAGGGTACCAGTTCAATGCCCCTTATATTGCAGTAACTATCAAACTCCAAAATTTCTTCTGGGGTAAAAGGGTCGGTTTGTGACCAAATTTCCTCTAAGCCATCTAAGCGTAAACAGTTTTCCATATATAACTGAAGTTGATTGATTTTATACAGTGCTAACCGATCAACCAGTGCTTTCAGGCTATCCATCGTAGGCACCCGTCCCCGACTAACGTCGAGCATATAGCCTCTGTTGGCATAGGTGGGTTCATCCTCAATATCTACACAGCTAATTTCCCCACGAGATATCTTACATTGCTGAATGAGCGTGGCTGCCCCATACAGAAAGCCGCGGTTGGAACAAGCTACGATGGTAATTTTCTGGGGTGTCACCGTCAGTCGGTAGGCTTCCTGTCTACCCTCCATGATATCATATTGAAAGTTAATGCAGTTTTCATTAAGATTTCCTGCACTTGGAGACATTTTTTTAATAGGTAATGTAATGGCAAGAACATTTTTAATTTCCTGCTGTAATAGCTTGGCTGTTTCCAAATCATTGTCATCCTGAGCCACATCTAACACCTTAAGTTTCGCACCCTCTAAATCGCTGCTTCTGTGATTTCCAGGTAGCCTAATGTGATTGTTGCCCTTTGATTATTAATGATTAACTAGCTTTTTCAAGGGTTTTTAGCTGATTAGTAAGAAAAG
>Ga0209386_1001295_pt1 | contig 10230 bp, 10 predicted proteins | sample NGEPertwo_FD_184510 | JGI IMG/M metagenome (GOLD analysis project Ga0209386, IMG submission 184510) | Arctic peat soil microbial communities from the Barrow Environmental Observatory site, Barrow, Alaska, USA - NGEE Permafrost154B-two... | ecosystem: Environmental > Terrestrial > Soil > Wetlands... | reverse complement strand
GGCTTAGCTAAAGCTGTCTATCAGGACTGTACTGAGCAAGGCGTGAGATTTTGCTATGGCTTCCCCAATCCAAATTCCTACCCGGGATTCACGAAGAAACTGGGGTTTACCGACCTAGGCAATGTTCCCCTCCTACTTCGTCCCTTAAACACCAAAGCCCTAGTCCAAAAAAAGCTCGCCTCCTGGCTTGCTCCCTTGGCTCTCCCTTTCCAACTTTTTTATAACGTCAAGGATCGCTCTGATCAGAGTTATGAAGTTTATTCGTTTACGGCCTTCAACTTATCAGAAGTCAATGCTTTCTGGGCTAACGTACACCATAAATACCCGATCATGGGAATCCGCGATGAAGACTATTTGCGCTGGCGGTATTTTGACATTCCTCTACGGGACTACCAAATCTACGGGGTTCGCCAGAAAAACAGTTCTAAACTCCTTGGCTATATTGTAGGCCGGTGTACTGAAGTGGACGGAATGTCTTCTGGCATGATTGTCGACTTCCTATTCGATCCCAAGCATCCTGCGACGGGACGCCTTCTAGTTCATCGTCTCCTGAATTTTTTCAAGGAGAACAACATGGAGTTAGCGGGTTCCCTAATGCTGCCTCACACTGAAGAGTCTCAAGCTCTCAAAGCTGAAGGCTTTTTCACCTGTCCAAAGGCGTTAGAGCCACAGCCCTTCCCAGTGGTTTACCGCAGGTTTAACCCCTCCGTTGGAGAAGGGGACGTTCAGAAGAATGGAGTAGAGATCGACGATTTGGATTCACTTCTAGAATTGAAGCGCTGGTTTTTAACTATGGGGGATTATGATGTTATCTAGGCCTAAGAAGAATATATTAACGATCGACTTAGAGGAATGGTTTCATGCCAACTATCATGATGACGTGTTTGATCCGGAGAAAACGTATGAAGTGCGCATTGTCCAAAATACGGAACGACTTTTAGCTCTATTCGCCGAACACCATGCCAAAGCAACCTTCTTCGTCTTGGGTCATGTCGCTGAACAACACCCCCAGTTAATCCGGAAGATCGCCGCGGCTGGGCACGAGATTGCTACCCATGGGTATGCTCATCAGCTCATTTACCAACAAACCCCTGCGGTGTTTAAAGAGGACGTTAGGAGTGCCAAAAAGCGTGTTGAAGATATTATTGGGAAAAGCGTCAAAGGGTACCGGGCTCCTTCTTGGTCCATCACGCCAAAGTCTCTCTGGGCTTGGGATATTCTCGAGGAATTGGGCTTTGTCTACGATGCCAGTGTCTTCCCCATTGAAACGTATCTCTACGGCCTACCTTCTGCTCCTCGTTTCCCCTACCACCCTGAATACAAAGGGAGAACTCTCAAGCTTCTGGAAGTCCCTTCGTCAACAGTGCGTGTTTTCAATCAGAACCTTCCTTTTGCCGGCGGCTTTTATTTCCGAGCCCTTCCCTACCCTCTGATCGCGCAGTGCATCAAAGCCGTCAATAAAGAAGGCCACCCTGCAATCGTCTACCTCCACCCCCGCGAGATCGACCCTGGGCAACCACACCTAGAACTTAGTAGGAAAGAAAGCTTTATTCATTATCACGGGATTAACGGCTGCGAGAAAAAGTTAATACGGATTTTGAAGAAGTTCGAGTTCGCTTCTATTGAGGAGTACTTTGAGCTGTGAAATTCGACCATTTGGCAAGTACTGGCATAGTGCTGTGCCGATAAAGACAAATACCATTTTACTAGGAAAAATATGGTATTTTGTCTTTATGTTTAGTATAATACGGGTATAGTAGTTAGTGATCTGTCCTTACAATTGAAGGGAGGTTCCTTGTCAACTGCCAACTACCCTAAAGGGTTAGTGGCTTGTGACTAACCAGTAGTACGAACGATTAATTAAATCTCCTACCTTTTAACACCTTTTCAGGCGTGTTGTCACATTGCAGGGTGGCTGACAGCACCCTAACTAATTAAGAAACTTGCTTAATTAGCTCTGCGTGAACGTACTCTATTCCGATATTACGCAGATTCATTGCTCCTATACGATCATCATTGGAAGTATAGGTACAGTTGTTACAAGTGAAACTATGATTCTTCTTATCTCGATTCGCTTTCTCAGTATGACCGCATTGAGGACATTTTTGACTAGTATATCTTGGATCTACAGCGATGGTCAGCAATTGGTTTAGTATGGCTTTATACTCAATCATTTGACGTAATTGGTAAAATCCCCAAGATACAAAAACGTAACGATTCTTGAGCTGTACTTTTTCCGTAGCGTTTCTAATCCCTGTTAAGTCCTCCAAAACCAGTAGTGAGTTTTGACCAGCAGAGTCAACGAGTGCCTTTGATACCTGATGATTTACATCAGTCATCCAACGGTTTTCTCGCTGACCTATCAACCTCAATCTCCTTCTTGATGACGATGTTTGTCTTTGTTGCAACTCTTTTCGTGATTTAGAGTATTTGGCTCGTTTATGTTTAATGTGCCGACCACGATAAAACTCTGTGTGATTAGAAGAATTATAACTTGTAGCTAGGAAATTGATTCCAAGATCAATGCCAATGACATTTTTAATGTCTTGAATGGGAGAATCAGCAACCTCTTTAGTTGTCGGTATATGCAAGAAGAACTTATCATGCTTAAACACCAGTTTGGCTGTTCCAAACTTCCAAGATCCATCGAAATACTGATCCATTCCGTCTTGTTTAAAGGGTACTTTAACACGACCCTCTAAAGTGTTAACGGAAAACAAGCCTTTGACCAAAGAATAGTCTCGATTCCACACTAAATCATATTCAGGTTTCTTAAAAACAACTTTATTGAATTCGTGATTATTTGATTTGGCAGATTTGTATTTTGCTATAACAGTCTTCATTGCACTTTGTGCCATCTGTGATTTTAAGTCATAATCATGTCTCAAAATCTCGTAAGTTAATTTGTGTAGTTTGGGTTGAGACAATTCTTTTGTTAAAAATATTATGTCGGATATATAGTTCAGGCTTTTCTTCACAGCAGACAAAGTATCTTGTAGTTGTGACGATTGTTTAATATCGGGCAGTATTTGAATTTTAGCTGTAATTGTAATTTGCATTTTATCACCTCGCTTCTACAGATATTATATAATAGTAGTCACTAAAATACACAAATTCTAAAATATAGTGAGAAAATATTAAACGCAAAGGGGGTTGGCGATTCCTCCACTAGCCTGAAGGCGTAGTGGTTTCCTCGCCAAACGCAGTATGAAAAAATATAATTTTACGGTGCTCATTGAAAAAGATGAAGACGGAGGATATATTGCAACGGTACCTGAATTAAAGAGTTGCCATACCCAAGGAGATACGATCGTCGAACTAATGGCAAATGTAGATGAAGCAATCAAGTTATGTTTAGAGGTTCATGCAAAAGACGGAATCCAGATCTTTAATCCAGACTTTATCGAAGCCAAACTAGTTGAGTTGGTTATATCATAATGAGCAAATTAACAATCATCTCATCCAAAGAAATGATAGCAATTCTAAAGGACATTGGGATAACGGACGAACATTACGAAGCGATCTGAAAGAATTAATGCTTTTCCTAGCTTCGCACCCCACCTTAAAATGACACGAGATCGTAGGTTTACCACTACGACCCCGTGTCATTTTAAAGTTTTTCTATATTAAAAATTTAAGCTTAGCAATATAACCCCAATTACTCGCCGTGATTATTTCAACATTTGATAAGTCTTTTCTCATGGCTTTAACTTCCCCACTGATTTCAGCTATATTATACGACATCTTATCGTGTTCCGCTTTATTGACTTGTGCTAGATGTTCTAAAGCCTTTAATATCTGTGTATTTTCTTTAATTTGATTACCTTGGTTGTCTACTTTACTTGATAATGCATCAACTTTATTTGTTAATCCTTTAACTTCACCTGATAATCCATCAACTTTATTTGTAAGAAAATCAAATTTGTTGTTGACATCGTTTTTCAGACCTTCAATTGCCTGAAGTATTTTAGCTTCCATTTCCTATCACCTTCTTTCTTTGCTTAATAGTGATGTTCAATTATATCATATTTATTGGATATAATTGTTAAACATTGCTGTAATATCAACTCAAATCAATCAATGATTTATAATGTTTAAGGTTCCATAACAGGTAGGGTATACACTCAAATGCACCTCTTTCACATAAACACAAGCACGCTATACAACTATTATCACGTTTTATCAATCACTATGGTACTATATTATCACATTTACCAAGTCACTTTTAATTCCGGTGGTCATTTGGACAGATAAAGAAGCCAAATATAACAAAATCAGCAGCCATATACGTGAAGATGGTAAGAGGATATACAACGACTATACCCAATAGCAAGAACAGTTCCCCTTCACATGCAGAGCAAATTGTATAGGGTTATTGCCATTATAATGAGATTATCACCCATACGTATTAAATGCAATATGCTCTATGTATTGCGCATATTTCAGTAATTATGTTACAATATGGTTAAGGGAGTGATTATGATCGCTATAAAATGTCACCTGAGCCGAGCACTAGGAGAACGGCGAATTAACATAAGCGAATTCTCCAAAAATGCTAAAGTGGCAAGGAATACTATTACTGGCTTATATCACGAAGATGCAAAAGGCATCACGTGGGGTGTTCTTGATAAAATTTGTACCGCGCTTGATTGCCAGCCCAGTGATCTAATTGAACGTGTTCCAGACGAAAATAAAGAGTAAGAAGGGAGCAATTTTATGTCTATCAGTAATAACGACTTATTTAAGCTGGTGAATATCCTTCCTGAAGAAACCAAGCAATCTGCCTATGATTTTTTAAGATTTTTAGCAATAGATCATGCTCGTCCAGATTGGGACGAAATTATGAAAATGGAGCCCGACGATATCCCACTGAGCGCAGAAGAAGAAAAGCAGTTAAAGAACATTGACGTTGTGTCATGGGAAGAGGCAATGAATGAGCTTGACTTACCAACTGACATTAAACCGTGATTCCGTGAAATTCCTTGCCAAGCATGAAAAAGCTATTCAAGAACGTATTCGCAAAGCATTGATGGGATTAGCTATTCGCCCACCTATTGGCGATATTAAGCCCATGAAGGGGCAAGGAAAGCTAATGCGTTTAAGAGTTGGTACATACCGGGTTATTTTTGAAGTTAATCATAGCGAGCAAATTGTTTCTATATTGACGATCGACAACCGTGGAGATGTCTATTAAGTTGACACACAGATGAATCTGGGGGATTCTTGGGTGATTAAACGAAAGTCCGTTTCTGACAATCGAGTATGACCGCAAGTTAAGGCTATGCCATTAGCCCTCCTAGACCAGAGCAGTTACCAACTAAATGATCACATTTTATCAATCACTATGGTACTATATTATCACATTTACCAAGCATTTTTTATTTCCGGTGGTTATTTGGACAGATATAGAAGCCAAATATAACAAGATCAGCAGCCATTTAAGGCTGCTGATTTGTTATATTAACTGTTAACTATTAATGCCAAGTTGGTCTTTTAAAGCATTTTGTAGCACCTGTGAGAAATTGACATTGTTCACCTCTGCAATAGTATTTAACCATGCGAGAATCGTTAGAGTTTTCTTGATAGCTTTGTTTCCGTGCTTTTGTGAGTATTCATCTAAATCAACACCAATGAGGCTAACAAATCCATTCTCATAGTCATCAGGGATCACGTCTTTAATATTTGAGGATTTAGGTAATTGGCTATTTTCTTCCACTGATGTTAATAGCCAACCTGAAGAGGCGTCCACTGCCATTTCCATAGCGTCAGCTAAGATATCGCCCTCGGTTACGCATCCAGTTAAATCGGGAAAAACTACGGTATAACCGCCATCATCACAGGGATAAAAGCAAGCTGGGTAGATCAATTTCATATGAACTTTCTCCTTTTTGCCTCCTCACATGAATATACAATTATAACACGTATAGCACGTATTTAAAAAGATTGCTTTATATACACTAACCAAGCCCGAGGAGCGCCTTTCTACCAAGCGACTTCCGTTCCCCCGTAGACCGAACCCCAGGAGGAGCGCTTTTCTGCTAAGCTGATGCGTCCGTGAAGCCGCGCTAAAAACGAGCGTTGACGGTTCGCTCCCCGTCAGCGCGACGTTGGTTCACATGCACTCTGCCCAGAGGTTTGGCGCGCTAGCGAACTGTCTAACGAGTTAGCGGCGTAACGCGCAGCCGTGTGCAAAAAGCGGTCCTCCTGGCGTTCCCCCGGTTTTACCCAGTCGCTTGGTACAAACAGCTCCACCTAATCGCGCCAAATTCTACTCATCATCGAGTTCAGAATAATCGCCAGACTCACCTTAAACATATAGTACCCGCTCTTAAACGGCGTAATAGACGAACTTCCAGACAATCGAGCATCCATTTCTACGGAGATTTCTATCACTCTCAAGCGATTCTTAACCAGAGTCACGATCGAGTCTGGTTCTGGGTAGTCCGTTGAATAATGGGTGGACACAACTCGCAGGGCCTTTTGATTATAGGCACGAAATCCGGAGGTAGGATCCGTGTAGGTCTTGCGAACCACGGACTGGATTGTTTTACTTAAGAAATAAATTCCCATACGCCGAGGCCAAGCCGATCTGTACGAGGTTTTTTCTAAAAAGCGCGATCCAATCGTAACATCCGCTTCCCCTGTAAGTACAGGTTCAATTAATTTCTTAATTTCTTCTGCGCGGTGTTGCCCATCCCCGTCCACTTGCAACGCTACGTCATAGTTATTCTTCACGGCATAAAGAAACCCTGTTTGGACGGCACCTCCAATTCCAAGGTTAACGGGCAAGGAGATGACCTTGGCACCATGGTCTCGAGCAACTTCTGCCGTGCGATCAGTTGATCCATCATCTATAACCAGCACATCGAGCCAAGGGGCGGTGCTTTTGAGATTCTCAACTACGGATCCGATATTTTCCACTTCATTTAAGGCAGGAACTATCGCTAGAATGCTGTTCATATCAGGAGTAGCGGAGCGCTGCTGCGTACCCCCACTCAATTCATCTTCGATAAGGGCCATCCGTTGTATCAGAACCCGATTATTGGAACTTAATTTGGAGATCGTCAAAGAAAAATGAATGCATAAGACAAACACAAGGATACCAAAAACCACGAAGATCGCGGAGGGGGCATAATAAATACCCATCAAGTCAGCAAGGTACTCAATTCCATTTCTCCACAGGGAAAAGAAGATCATACCTAACCCTGCAACAATCCAAATGAGGGAGTATTCAACTGCCAAACAACGACGCCGGACTTGTTCCACGATGAAACCGGTTACCAGAATGCTCGTAATGAGAACGACCAATTGAACGCGTACCATTAACTTAGGCCCTCCTATCTTTTCGTCGATTGACGCTTGATAGTCTTGCTATACCGGTAAAGGCCATAACTAAAACTAGGGATCCGAAGAGGATCATAGCAGGCATGACTGGCAGCCGATAGCGAGCGCCAGAAACCACCGTGAACATACTGACCATAAAACTATAATAACCCGTAAAGAGTAAAAGAAAGCCGAACTTTTTCAACTGGAAAAGGCTCAAGAATACTCCACATAGCCCCAAGAGGAGATACCATTTATCCAGGGCAGCTCCCTGCATCTTATAGGAATCTCCACTAATTTTGACAATTGGTTTCCAGAAGAGATTCTTTTCTTTCGCATAGGTGCGCTGTAGGAACTGCAGGGGATGCTGAATTATATGTGACACTGCCAACGTCTTATATTCCTTTTCTTGTTCAGCGATCGGCAATTTTACTATACGGGCTTTCACTTCAGGGTCAAAGCTTGGTTGGGCGAAATAAAAGTATTGGTCCGTGACTGTCAAGGGGTTATTCCCTAAGTAAAACTCATAAGAACCATAATTGGACACCGCAATAAATTGCTGGTATTTGATGCCGTTACGAATCCACCAGGGACTCATGACCACCACTGTCATCAGAACGATGATCGTAAAATCTCGCAGTGCGATCTTCAAACGCCAGCCGTGAATCCATAAGATCCAGAAGCCTAAGACTGGAAAATAAAGCAGTAGTAGCGGACGAACGAGATTCGAAATCCCGATGCCCGCCCCTAATAGTAGAAGAGTTTTAAGTTTTGGCCGCTCAACTTCTTGTCCATAGCGAGCCACTAGATATAGGAAAAGTGTGATCGTAAAAACGTAGGTGGTCTCTGTAAGGACGTACATTCCCCAGAACGCAAATAAGGGATATCCTAGGGTTAGCGCATAGGGAATCCAAGCATACCCCTTGCCAAACAAGAGTTCCCCCGTTTTGTAAGCGAGTACCGCACTGGCTGCGCCGAGCGTAGCGTGTAGAACAAGGATAACCATGCCATAACTTTTTAAGCCAAACAAACCATAGATCAAGGCTAGGAGCAGGGGATAGATTGGCCCGACCACATACTCCCGTGTTTGGGCTACCGCCCGTACAACACCGTCATCACCCTGGGCAAAATTCGCAGTGTTCACGAGCCCTTGGCCATGAAGAAAATTCTCAGCAATATTGGAGTAGGTTAACCCATCCGGTGAAATAAAGTAACTGACACTATACGATCTAATATAGAGAAACTCTAGGCCTAAGGCAATGATAAATAAAAGTCCGGTGAGCCACATGCCTTTATACTGCTTATCCAATGACGTCCATCCTCTGCCCGTTTAGGAGTATTACTTTGCAAAAATACCAGCAATGAGTTCCTTACTGTTATCACAAATTACTCCAGTTCCGCCTAATATATAGGTTGTAGTTGTCTTGCCCTTCAGGCTGGCCAAGTAAGCTAACGTATCATCATTAATCCCCTCTTTGGGGATTAGGAGCATTGGGCTTCCCTTCAAGGCGGCAAAAGCTCCACCAGATAAGCCATCCGGGAAGGTTTCCCCCGTGGCGATGACGATGGATTTGGGGTCTTGGTTAAACTGCTTTACAATTTTCAACATCGTATCATATTTTGTCTCCCCGGCCAAACGTTGAGGGCCATAGGCTACCAGAGGCCCTCCCACGCTATCAAACGCCGTAGATATGGCAAATCTACCTCCCACTATAAACGTCTTGGTCACCTTGAACTCTTCCAATAATTGTTGGGTGGAGGCTGGTAACGTTGCCTTTTCTGTTAAAAGGATCGGAATCCCCAGGGCAGCTGCCGGAGCAGACGCGGATAGGGCATCTGGAAAGCTTGTACTGGAGGCCAGAATCACTTGAGTGCTCGGCCCGATCTTCCGGGCAATAGCAACTGCAGTATCGGCCGCCGTGTTACCGGCAATCCGCTCAAAGGTGAAGTTCGCTGTTTCGAGCGCGTCCGTAACGGTCGTTTTGATAGCGCCTGTTCCACCGATAACATAGACCTTACCACCTGGTCCCAGGCGTTTCAGTTCTTTCAAAACTAAGTTATCAAGTTTGCCGGGTGCTGTGAGTAGTAAGGGGGCTTTAAGTTTTTTTGCTAAAGGGGCTGCTGCTAAGGCATCTTGAAAGCGGTCTACTCTAGCAAGAAGTACAACCGAGGAAGAGTTGTTTGCCCAGCCTTCTTGGGAGATCTTGATCGCTGTATCTTCAGCCCGAATACCCGCTAGACGAGTGACGCTCACTTCTACCGGTGTTGGTATTGGTGTAGGTGTAGGTGTAGGTGTAGGTGTAGGTGTAGGTGTAGGTGTAGGTGTAGGTGTAGGTGTAGGTGTAGGTGTCGGAATCGGCATTGGAGTTGGCGTTGGAATGGGAGTTGGAATGGGTATTGGAGTTGGCTTCAAAACGGAGTTATTGTCGTAGCCAATTTTAGCTCGTGCTGTTAGACTTGCATCGAGAATTGGACTCTGTTGAACCATCAAATAATACTTAGCCGCGCTCGCCTTTGAAGCGGTTGTCCCTTCGAGGGCCAATTTGTCTGCTTCAGCCATGAGTTTCACATAAGCTTTTAGGAGACTGTCGTTTGCCTGATCTGCCAGGCTAGCCTTCAAGTCAGAACTCTGCAGAACTATTACTAAGTATTGGGCTGCACTCAGGCTAGAGGGACCTGATCCTTCGCGGAGCTGTTCATCTGCCTCGGCTATGAGTTTACTTAGGGCACTTTGCTGACCAAGGGCCGCTCGTTCTGTGATCCCTGCATCCAAGCTCGGACCTTGCATAACGGTCCAGTAATATTTAGCGGCTGTTGCGTACGAGGAATCTCTGTCTTCTCGTTGCAAGGCATCCGCTTCAGCTAAGAGGTTTGCATAGGAACTGAGGATCTTCTGGGAGACTATCG
>Ga0209386_1001293_pt1 | contig 10248 bp, 8 predicted proteins | sample NGEPertwo_FD_184510 | JGI IMG/M metagenome (GOLD analysis project Ga0209386, IMG submission 184510) | Arctic peat soil microbial communities from the Barrow Environmental Observatory site, Barrow, Alaska, USA - NGEE Permafrost154B-two... | ecosystem: Environmental > Terrestrial > Soil > Wetlands... | reverse complement strand
GGTAAAATAATAAATATTTCCTCTATTGCTGGAAAGGTTGGAGACCTTGCTTCTGCTCTTTGCTATGGAGCTTCTAAGGCAGGTATGACTTGCCTGGCGAAGTCGTTGGCCAGAGAATTAGCACCATATAATATAAATGTAAATGTCGTTGCGCCACATGCTATTGAAACAGATATGAGTAAAGAGTGGCCAGAAGAAAAAAGAAAAAACATTATTGCCAATATTCCTCTTGGTCGAATGGGGGAACCTGAAGATATTGCAGAAGCAGTAGTATTCTTGGTTTCAGATAAAGCGAAATTTATCACCGGAGAAGTACTGGATGTCAACGGTGGATATTTAATGGATTAATCTATGGACATTTGGAACAGACTATTTAATCCGAATTTAAAATCTTCTGTCCTGAATGCTCCTCAGACACTTGAGGTATTCAATTTTTTGTAGATCTTTACTGTAAAAATAAGGTAATTTTAACTAACAAGAACCTAAATAGGTTATTTTTTCATGGCTTAATTAAAATTAGGGAGGTTTATAATTATGGGAAAGTCTATCCGCATCGGAATTATTGGTAGTGGTTTTGCTGCCGAATTTCATTATACTGCCTATCAGCGGGTAACTGATATAGATGTGAAAGTAGTGGGGCTTACCTCGCTTATCGAAGATAAAGAACACCGAGAAGATTTTGCAAAAAAACGTGAAATAAAGGCTTTTAATTCTCTTGAAGAAATGCTACCCGAGGTAGAGGTAATTGATGTTTGTACTCCTGGTTACGCACACGAGGAAGTTTCTATCACCGCCTTGGAAGCGGGAAAGCATATAGTAGTTGAAAAACCCTTTACCGGATACTTTGGGCTTCCTGAAGATAAAAATTTTAAGGGGAATAAATTTCCCAAAGAAAAGATGTTAGAAAGTGCGGTTGCCAGTGCGAAACGGATCATTGCAGCAGCTTTAAAGAGCAAGAAAAGGCTTTGTTATGCAGAAAATTGGATTTACGCACCGGCAATTCAGAAGGAAGCTGAGATTATTACCAAGACTAAAGGGCAGATTCTATGGGCTTTAGGAGGTGGGTCACATTCAGGCAGTCTTTCTCCGGCATATGGAATCTGGAGATTATCAGGGGGAGGATCGATGGTAGGGAAGAGCTGCCACCCGTTAACAGCTGTACTTTACCTAAAGCAGGTAGAAGGTCTTACTCGTAATGGCAAGGCGATTCGTCCGAAGGCGGTTAGTGCCCGGACTCATGAGATAACCCGAAATCCAAAATTTATCGATAAAGGTTTTCTAAGAACTGATTATGAAGATGTTGAAGATTACTGCTACCTTCATGTAATTTTCGATGATGGTATGATTGCAGATGTTTTTGCTTCAGAATTGGTGATGGGAGGTGTGCACAATTGGCTGGAAATTTTTGCCAATAATCATAGGACTAAGTGTAATCTAAGCCCTGTCAATGCGATGGAACTCTACAATCCTCAAGAAGAACAGTTTGCAGATGTTTACCTGATGGAGAAACTTGGGACTAAACAAGGTTGGTCTAATCCTTCGCCGGATGAAAACTGGATGTTTGGTTACCCTCAGGAGATTCAAGACTTTATGGAAGCAATTGCCACCGGACGGGAACCCAAGTCGGGAATGCTGGCAGCGAGTGATGTAGTAAGTGTTCTATATGCTGCCTACATTTCAGCGGAACGTAAAGGAACTGAAGTTGAGATACCACTCGACTTTGCTATTTAAATAGGAGGTTCCGTAGAAAAGCAGTAGCTTTACGGAAAGAGTTTCTTTTAATTTGACTTATATATAAAATAAACAGAATAATGTAAAATTTTAGCAGAGCCTTGAAAAACACCTGCTTAATCAGTGCTTGACATTTTTTAAGTTTTAGGTATAATTAAAATAAGAGAAATATAGAAATGATTTCTATAATGTAGAAAAATACTTATTAAAATATATAGATGCACGATTGTTTGGTAATTTTAAGAGCAATGTCTGTATTATTAAAAATTAAGCCAGATAAATAGAAGTAGCAATATAGGAGAATATTATGTTAAGTTATTCTGAAGTGAGTGAAAAGAAAAATCGAATCAGGAATCTAATGGTTAAATTGAATCTTGATGCAATTCTTCTAAGGAAACATTGTAATTTTTCCTGGCTGACTTGCGGAGGGATAAATTACGTGAGTATAGCAACAGAAATGGGGTCCGCCTCTCTTCTAATTACTCGGAATGAAGAATATGTTATTTGTAATAATATTGAAGCAAAACGTATGGAACAAGAAGAAAAACTTTTAAACCAGGATTATAAGATTAAATCTTTTCAGTGGTACAATGATTACGAGGAAAAAATTATTAATGAGATTGTAAAAGGTGGGAAAATTGGTAGCGATGGTAGTTTCCCCGGGACGATAGATATTTCTAAATATTTAAATCCTCTCCGCTATTCTCTTACCCCCCGGGAAGTGGAAAAATATAAGGAAGTTGGTTATCTTGCTTCCAAAGCTATTGAAGAAACTGCAGAAACAATAATACCAGGTAATAAAGAATGCGAAATTGTTGGGAGACTTGCAGAAAGATTATGGTCTAATCGTTTAGATTATATTACCACTTTTTGTGCTGCAGATGAACGGATTTCTAACTTTAGGCATCCCATTGCTACAGAAAAGAAGATAAAAAAAAGAGCAATGCTCTGCGTTAATGCCCGAAAGTGGGGATTAATTGTTTCTCTTACCAGATTTGTTCAATTCGGTAAAATTCCTGATGAATTAAGAAAGAAATACGACGCCAATGTCTATATTGACTGCGTTTTAATGGCAAATACCATACCTGGAAAACCGGTTGTTGAAGCATTTAAAAAGGGGATAGAAGCATATAGAGAAATGGGATATCCTGAAGAATATCAACTTCATCATCAGGGGGGAGCTATTGGTTATACTGGAAGAGACTATAAAGTTAATTTCCAAACTACAGAAATTGTACAGGAGAACCAGGGATTTACCTGGAATCCATCCATAACAGGTTCTAAAAGTGAAGATACAATGCTGGCTACTTCTAATGGACCATTACTCTTATCCAAACCTATAATTTTCCCCCAATTAGAAATAAAAATAGGAGGTGAGTATATCTTTGTAAGACCAGATATTCTCGAAAAATAATTAAATTATCTACAAGTGATTGTGGATAAAAAAACTATGAAAAAGGAGATATCAAATGAAAGTATTTATTAAGTTTAAGGCATTAATTGTTTGCGTAATCATGTTTACCTTAATGTGTTTTGTGCTTACCTCTGGAGTTTTAGCTCAAGAAGTGTACCCTTCTCGTGAAATAGAATTAATGATCCCTTGGAGCGTTGGTGGTGGAACGGATATAGGTTTTAGGACATTTTTAAGTGTTCTTCCCAAATATCTAAAAGTACCAGTTATTATTGTTAACAGACCTGGGGGAGGAGCTGTTCCGGGGTATGCGGAAGCAATGCAAAAGAAACCAGATGGATATTATATTCTTGCCTGGGCTACACCTTCACTTACCAAAACTCATATGAGTGTTACTCCATATGATTATAAAACCTTCGATCCGATCATTAATTTGGTCAATGCTCCCTGTTGGATCTTAGTTCCAAATGATTCACCTTTCAAGACTTTAAATGATTTTGTTAAGGCAGCCAAGGAAAATCCAGGTGAGGTTACCATTGGTAATGCAGGAGCAGGCGGCGGAACACACATGATTGCCTTAGCATTTGAACAAGTGGCAGGGGTTAGCTTTAATCATGTACCTTATCAAGGAGGAGGTCCGGCTATTGTTGGAGCAATGGGAGCACATATTAATTCAGTTATTCTTTCTCCACCTGAGGGAGTATCACAAATGGAGGCTGGAGGATTAAGGTGTTTGGCAATTTTTTCTAATGATCGACTAAAAGAATTTCCGGATATTCCAACAGCGATAGAACAAGGTGTTGATTTTACTCTGGGGCAGTGGAGAGGTCTTGCGGCTCCTAAAGGCACCGATCCAGCAAAGATAAAGGTTATTCATGATGCTTTTAAAGCCACAATGGAGGATCCTGATTTTCTTACACTTGCCAAAAATGCAGGAATACTCCTTGAGTATAAGGGGACTGAAGAATTTACAAAATGGGTTGAAGAACAGGATGAGTTCTATAAAAATTTAGTTATAAATAATAAACTAGGCGATAAGTATAAATAATCATTGCGGAGTGCTCGAAAGCTGATAGGTGGTTAAAAAACCTATCAGCTTTCGAGCTAAAAACTAAAAGGAGCTTATGGGTAAAAAAGAGATTTTGTTGAGTATTTTTTTCATGATAATTTCCATGACTGTTTATGTATTAACCTATCAATTTCCCAAACAGACTGTTGCACTCTCCCCTAAGGTATTTCCTCAGTTTGTTAGTGGATGTCTATTCATACTTTCTTTGGTACTATTAATACAAGGGGTAACAGGAGTCAAAAAGGAATCCGAACAAAAGAAAATGAAGTTGGCATTAAATAATATTTTTCTTCTTAAAATGCTAACCATGATAATCTTAGCCTTTTTTTACATACGAGTTCTTCCTTTAACGGGTTACAAAATAGCAACTCCATTATTTTTAGCAGGTTCTATGCTTCTTTTTAATGAAAAACGGTGGTTTATGATTGTGATTGTTTCAATTGTTGCTACCGCTTTGCTTTACACTTTATTTAGAATAGTATTTAAAATTCCTCTACCACGCTTTAATCTTTTTTAATTATATTTTTACAAAAGGGGTATAAAAATTGGCAATTATCCAAGGTTTTTTATATGTTTTGCATCCTTTACACTTTGCATTTCTTTTCTTGGGAGTAGCAGGAGGAATTATTGTTGGAGCCATTCCGGGATTAACTGCTTCGGTTGGAATTATTTTACTTCTTCCCCTTGTTTACCAATTAGATGCAAGTACTGCCATGGTCATGCTCTGCGGAATGTTCTGTGGAGCAATATACGGAGGGTCAATATCAGCTATCCTTCTCTCTATTCCCGGAACTCCCTCTGCTGCAGCAACAGTGCTCGATGGATATCCGTTATCCCAGAAGGGAGAAGCAGGAAAGGCAATTGGAGTTGCTACAATTGCATCAGCCACTGGTGGTATTATCTCTACTTTCTGTTTAATGTTTATTGCCCCGCAATTAGCTAAATTTGCCCTTAAGTTTGGGCCAGAAGAATATTTTGCCCTTATGTTATTTGGACTTACCATTATTGCAAGTGTTGCTGGGAAGTCACTAGTCAAGGGGCTCATTGCCGGTTTTTTTGGTCTTCTTATCGCAACAGTTGGACTTGATCCGGTTACTGGTTATGCGCGTTTTTCTTTTAACATTCCAAACTTAATGGCTGGTTTCCCTCTTCTGCCTGTTCTTATTGGTTTATTTGCCATATCACAAATTTTTATTCAACTAGAATCGGTGGGTGAAAAAATTAGGCATTTTAAACAAAAAATTGATAAAGTGTTACCATCTTTTAAAGAATTAAAAAGCATATTTCCTACTATTATTGCATCCTCTTTTCTGGGAACTTTTATTGGTATCATTCCCGGTACTGGGGGAACTATCGCCTCATTTTTAGCTTATGGTGAAGCTAAAAGATGGTCGAAGAATCCTGATTCTTTTGGAAAAGGAAATATTTTAGGTGTGGCAGCGCCTGAGGCCGCAAATAATGGAACCACCGGCGGAGCCATGGTTCCACTTTTGGCCCTGGGGATTCCCGGAGATGTAGTTACAGCTGTCATGCTCGGTGCCTTACTTCTTATAGGGATAAGGCCCGGTCCTTTTTTATTTAGAGAACATCCTGAAATTGTGAGTTCAATCTTTGCTGGACTATTACTGGCAAATGTTCTGATACTTTTACTCGGAATATTGAGCGTGAGGTTATTCCCTCTGATTTTAAGAACTCCTGACGCCATTCTTTTTCCGGTTATATTTACTTTATGTTTTTTAGGTGCCTTTTCACTTAATAATAGTGTTTACGATATGTCTATTGCTCTTATATTTGGAGTTATTGGATATATTATGAGAAAAAACGACTTTCCCATAGCTCCAATTGTTTTAGGTGTGATCTTAGGTCCTATTGCAGAAGATGAACTTGGAAGAGCTCTTATTATAGCTCATGGAAACTGGACAGTGCTTTTTCAATCCCCTATTGCAATCTTTTTCTATGCAATTTCTCTTCTTTCCTTGTTATATTCTCTTAAAAGACAATTTTCTGTGCATCTAAAAACTAAATGAAAAAATATTTTTAAATAATATAGATAAATATAGCGAGGTAAAAAGAAACTCAATTCCTTATCAATCAAAGCCAGAAAGTAGCGAGACTAAATTTTACTTTTACTAACCATTTCATTAAAATAGATGATGTAAGAAAAAGCTTTATTAGGTATACTTGTAACGTATTGTATGTACTTTTGAGAGCTTTTCATAACAGCAAATTTGATAAAAATTTTGCAAATATTTGAAAAAATAGTTATTTCTCAATATGTAGTTAAAGGTATTGTACACCAAAACAGGAAATCTTAGATTAGTTCAAAAAATTAACCGTTCCCTCATTTTAAATTTGATCAAAAATAAAGGTCCTGTTTCTCGCGCAGATATTTCCAAAATAACTAAACTTACTCGGTCCACTGTTTCCAGCATCGTTAACTATTTAATAACAAAGGATTTAATAAAAGAAATTGGATTAACTTCATGGGAGGGGGCGTAAAGCTATTTTACTGAAGCTGAATTCCAAAAACCAAAGACAAGGGGGTGAGATTGTTTTAGTAAAAAATGACTTGTTCTGTATCTGTACTTGTGAAATATATTATAATTACATAAGGAGGTTTTTCTGATGAAAAAGATTATTATTGGTGGGATTATTTGTGTTTTGTTCTTAATTTCAACTTTAGGGGTCTTTGCTGCAGGAGAGAATGTAATTTCAATGAGGCTTGCGTCTGATCAACCAGTAACTGCACCTGGAGAGAAAGGCTTTAGCTTTTTTGCCGACCGAATTAAAGAGGAAACAAATGGTCAAATTATAATAACACTCTATCCGAATGCTGTTCTTGGTAGTGGTGACGAATGTGTTGAGCAAGTTCAAGCGGGTGTTTTAGAAATGGCAAAATCATCTTGTGCAAATTTAGGCAAATTTATTCCCATAATGGATATTTTCAGTATACCTTATTTATTTAGAGATAAAGATCATTATTGGAAAGTTCTTGATGGGGAAGTGGGCAGTGAGATTGCAGATTATACGGAAGAAGCTGGAATGAAATTGCTATTCTGGGTGGATGCTGGTGCAAGAAGTTTTTATAATAATGTACGTCCTATACATACTCCAGATGACTTAAAAGGCCTTAAAATCAGGGTAATGGGAAGCGATATTATGATTAAAACTATGGAAGCTTTTGGTGCTTCTCCAACGACAACTGCCTTTTCTGAAGTATATAGTGCTCTTCAAACAGGGGTCATTGATGGTGCTGAGAATAATCCTCCTAGTGTCGATAAAATGAAACATAATGAAGTTGCTAAATATTATTCTCTAGATGAACATATGATGATTCCGGATGCCCTTGTAATTAGTCTTGATGTTTGGAATAAACTTACAAAAGAACAACAAGATATTTTTATTAAGGTAAGTAAGGAAACCCAGGAATTTGTGAAAAAGGAATGGGCTAAGCAAGAAGTAGAAGGGCTTAAGAGGATAAGTGTAACTACAAAAATCAATCTACTCCCTGATAAATCAGCTTTCATAGAGGCAGTAAAACCTTTGCAGGAGTCATTGTCTCCCAAGTTTGAAGGTTATATTGAAAAGATACAAGCTGTAAAATAAATTAATAAATTAGGGAAGAACCTTTTTAGGTTCTTCCCTAATAAAAACTAAAGAGGATGCAGGGTTGGGAATATTAAAAAAATTATTAAATATTATCTTAGGTACAGTGAAATGGGCATTAATTTTTCTAATAAGTACGATGACGATTTTCCTTTTTATTGCTGTTTTAAGCCGTTATTTATTTGGCCATTCATTTTTCTGGATCGATGCTTACAGTCGTTACGCTCTTATTTGGATTACCTTTTTAGGCAGCGCTATGGCATTAAGAAAAAGAAAGCATATTGGTGTTGATGCTGTAATAGATCTGTTACCTCAAATTTTAAGAAAATGGATTATTAAAGCTGATATTTTTCTAATTTTAGTTTTTTCATTTGCGATGTTCATTCAAGGGATAAAATTATATAAAATAACCGAAAGGCAAGTCATTCCAGATTTGTTTAATATTAAAATGTCAAATGTTTGCGTTATTATTCCTATAAGTGCTGTATTGTTAGCATTGGTTGCATTGGAAATAATTTTTTCTTCAGATGAATCATCATCGTTAAGCTCAATTATAGAGGGTAAAAACGATGATTAGTCCCCTTTTAATTGGTGTATTTTTTTTACTTTTAATTCTTGGTATACCAGTTGCCTTTTCTCTAGGAATTGCTACACTCTTTGCAATTAGTCTTACAGATATACCCATAATAATTGTATTTCAGAGAATGTTTGCTGGTATCAATAGCTTTGTGCTTATATGTATTCCTTTCTTTATTCTTATGGGTAATATCATGGAAAAGGGAGGAATCACAAGGAGGATTGTAAATTTTAGTAATTTAATAATCGGAAGAATTAAAGGAGGATTGGCAGCCGTAAACGTTTTAGCCAGCATGTTCTTCGGTGGTATCTCAGGTTCTGCAGTTGCTGATACTTCATCTATTGGAGCAATGTTAATTCCAATGATGAATGAAGAAGGTTATGATCGAAGTTTTTCTGTTGCCATAACATGCACATCTTCAACAATAGGTCTTATAATACCTCCAAGTAATTCGATGATTTTGTATTCGTTTGTAGCTGGGGGAGTCTCAGTCGCTAAGCTTTTTGCTGCGGGAATTATTCCTGGCATACTTGTAGGGTTAGGACTCATAATGGTTGGTTATATAATCTCTGTGAAACGGAATTATCCATCACATACTTTACCCTCTTTTAAAGAGGCAATTAAAATCATTCGAGAGGCTTTGTTAAGCCTCTTTCTTGTAGTTATTATTGTTGGTGGAATATTAGGAGGAGTTTTTACAGCTACAGAGGCAGCCGTTTTTGGTGCTATGTACGCTTTTATAATTACATTCTTTATTTACAAAGAATTAAATCTTAGGGATTTGCCAGAAATATTTTTAAAAACGGTTTATACAACTATAATAGTAATGTTTCTTATTGCCACTTCCACTACATTTGCTTATATCTTGGCCATAGAGGAAATTCCACGTTTAGTCGCGAGCTTTCTATTATCTATTACTGCTAATAAGTATATCCTATTGTTTATTATTAACATTATTCTCTTAATTGTGGGAATGTTTATGGATATGTCTCCAGCTATTTTAATTTTTACTCCTCTTTTGTTACCAATTGCGACCGACTTAGGTCTATCACCAATACATTTTGGAATTATAATGTTGGTTAACTTATGTGTAGGTTTGTGCACACCTCCTGTAGGAACGGTGCTATTTGTTGGTTTAGGTATTGCCAATATTAAAATGACTCAAATCATTAAGCCTTTACTCCTTTTCTTAATTCCTATGATTATTGTACTTTTACTTGTTACCTACATAGAGCCCATCACTATGTTTATACCTAATATTGTTTTCGGTAAATAAGATTATAATTTTCTTAATTAAAGAGATTTTGTTCTATAAAAATATTAAAGGAAAAATATTATGAAAGTAAAACGCCACTTTAAAGCAAATGAACTCTTGAAAAAAAAGAGACCAGAAGACTTTGGTTTAAAATACACATCATGTCAGAGAATTGAATTGAAAGAAAAACTAATCATAGATACTGAAGAAGAAGAAGTTTGCCTTGCAGTTATAGGAGGGAAAGTTAATTTCCAATTTAAAAATAAAAAGGGAATAGCTAATTTTAAAGATATGATATATATCCCCAGAAGAAAAAGAATTCAACTTTACTCTAAAAATGCTGTAATTATGTATTTTAGTGCTCCAACTGAAATAGACACGCAATTTTTATATATTGATTTTTTAAGTATTGATAAAAACCCAAATACTCATAAAATCTTTGGAAGTTCGGAAAATAATTGCAAAAGAAGTGTTTGGAATTTTATTGATAGCGATTTCAATTGTTCCCGTTTAATGATGGGCTTATGTGAAAGTGATGCGGGCGGATGGACAGCTTGGCCACCTCATGAACATGCAGAAAAACGGGAAGAAGTTTATGT
>Ga0209386_1001292_pt1 | contig 10255 bp, 9 predicted proteins | sample NGEPertwo_FD_184510 | JGI IMG/M metagenome (GOLD analysis project Ga0209386, IMG submission 184510) | Arctic peat soil microbial communities from the Barrow Environmental Observatory site, Barrow, Alaska, USA - NGEE Permafrost154B-two... | ecosystem: Environmental > Terrestrial > Soil > Wetlands... | reverse complement strand
ATCCCTGTATCGCAGAGGCTAGGAGCCTGTCGGGCAAAAGCCCCTCCAAGCGATAGACTCCCCGCCCCCTCCCCTGTAGTCTTTCCGGGGAGCGAAGCGCTTGAGAAGGAGGCCGGAAGGAATGGCACGGGACTTTCTCCCCTACAACCCAGATCAGCAGTACCTCCTCCCCCCGGACATGCGCGAATGGGTGCCCGAGGGACATCTCATCTGGTTCCTCTCCGACGTGGTGGACGGCCTGGATCTCTCCGCCATCTTTGCGCCCTACCAGAAGGATGACCTGCGCGGTCGGGCGGGCTACCACCCGGCCATGATGGTGAAGCTCATCCTCTACGCCTACTGCCTGGGCAAGACCTCCTCGCGCAAGATTGAGCGGGCCACCTATGAGGAGGTACCCTTCCGCGTCCTTGCGGCCGACCAGCATCCCGACCACGACAGTCTGGCCGACTTCCGCCGCCGCCACCTCCCCGTCCTCGCCGACCTCTTCGTGCAGGTCCTTCGGCTCTGTCAAGAGGCCGGGCTGGTGAAGCTCGGGCACGTGGCCCTGGACGGTACCAAGGTGCAGGCCAACGCCTCCAAGCACAAGGCCATGAGCTACGAGCGCATGTGCCGCAAAGAGGAGGAGCTGGCCCGCGAGGTGGCCGAACTCCTGCGCCAAGCGGAGCGGACCGACCAAGAAGAAGACCGCCTCTTCGGCAATGCGCGCGGCGATGAGCTCCCCGCTGAGCTGGCCCGGCGCGAGAGCCGCCTGCGGAAGATCCGCGAAGCCAAGGCCGCTCTCGAAGCCGAGGCCCGCGGGCAGGCCGAAGAGAAGGCCCAAGATGCCCGCCGGCGCTTGGCGGAGCGGGAAGAGAAGGAGAAGGCGCGGGGCCGGAAGTTCGGAGGCCGCCCCCCGCAGATCCCCGACCCCGACAAGGCCAAACCTCAGCCCACAGCCCAGAGGAACTTCACCGACCCCGACTCCCGTATCATGGTGGACGGGGCCACCAAGTCCTTCGTCCAGGCCTACAACGCCCACGCCGCCGTGGACCAGCACTCACAGGTGATCGTGGCCGCCTCCTTAACGCAAAGGGCCAACGACAAGCAGGACTTCCTGCCCCTGCTCACCCAGATCGAAGAGAACCTGGGCCAACTCCCCGAGCGGGTGTCGGCCGACTCCGGTTTCTTCAGCGAGACCAACCTCTCCGACCCGCATCTCACCGGTGTCGCCTGTTACGTCCCCCCGGAACAATCCGTGAAAGAACCGCCGGTCACGCAGGCCATGCGGGAGAGACTCGCAAGTGAGGAGGGCCGGGCCCTCTATGCCAAACGCAAGGCCGTCGTGGAGCCGGTCTTCGGCCAGATCAAGGAGGGCCGGGGCTTTCGCCGCTTCTCCTTCCGCGGCCTCTGTCCGGTGGAGGCGGAATGGCAGCTTGTGTGTCTGACCCACAACCTCCTCAAGTTATTCCGGGCGGGAGTGGGGTCCAGGCAGGGTCCGGGGCGGAAGAAACCCCGGCCGGAGCTTCCGCAAGGACGCCGGAAGCGGATCTACCGCCCCTCATCTGCTCCCTGCCGCGGAACCGGCCCCATGAAGATCGTGCCGGCTTGATGAGAAACGACCCGTCGATCCCTTCTTCCGTCGTGAGGATCTTGGATCGAGGGATTTCAGGCGGCTTTTGCCCGACAGGCTCCTAGCGGGCGCTGTCCCGCGGGGACTCACCGGACTCACCGGACTCACCCGGTTCACCGGGTTCAGGCAGTCCGCCCACCATCTGGTCGACATCCGGCTGAGCATCTTCCCCCGGAACCGTGGCGTGAGCCAAGCCAGGGCCGGACTCTGACCGAGGAGCGCGATTTCTCCGCCAGAGCGAGAAACCCAGAATGCCGGCGACCGCCAGCAGCCCCAGCCCGGTCAGCGTCCTGCCGATCGTGTTCGAGGCAGTGGAACCGTAGCTCAGAGTAACCTCGCGCTGAGTGGGAATCACCATCATGAAGGAGGGTGAGGCCACGTAGGGACCCTCGGCCCCCTCCACCTGCCAGTTGGGGAAGTAGGAGATCTTGATCAGATGCGGAACGCCGATGGCGCTGGTCTCGAAGGTGAGCTTCTCTTCCTCGAATTGCTCCGAGACCACAGCGCCATCGGCCGATAGAGGCTCGCGCGGAGGATTGGTCACCGCGTCGGCCGCGATCTCCGGGAACTGCTCCACGCCTGCCTCGCCCCGATCCCACACAAGGGGAACAGCCAGGGCGGGACCGGTTGTATACCAGTCGACCACCGGCGTCCGCCAGTCCTCGGTCACCAACCGCTGCGGCTGATTGGCCACGACCTCGACGTAGCCTCCGGTGCCCGCGATCTTGAAGATGCTGAACTCGTCGATCTTGGTCAGCAGATCGGTGCGGGGATCGGCGTCCACTTCCCCGGTTACCTCGGGGGAGACCGTGATCAGATAGGGGATGTTCATCAATTGCAGGTGGGATATCCCCCTGCCCGTGTTCCTCGGCGGATACTCAACGCCGACGATGGCATGGCTCGGCTCCACCGAGAGTTCGGCTTGGTTGATGAAATGGTAAGGGGCGGTGAAGGCTGCCTCCATCAGCGTGCCTTCCATGGTGGCGTGGCTCTCGCTCCAGTAAGGGATGATCTCGAACGCCCGAGGGGTCCCGAAGCGGTCGATCTTTTGACTGTGCTCCACCATGACCCGGCCGGGAGGCTGCTCGTCGATGAAGTCCAGAATCTCCTGGTACTGCGGCCATCCGTCCTTGCCCTCGTAGCCCGAGTAGTTCCAGCGGATCCAACCCGCCGCCGTCGTGCTGGTGGCCACCGCGATAACGACCACCAGAATTCCCACCAGCGGAGCGTAGGCCCGCGCGGATACGCGGTCCGGCAGACTGAACAGGTCGTCCGCAATCACCAGGAAGGGGCGGAGTAGCCAGGCCACGCCGTAGGCCGCCCACAGATGCACGGTGAAGTAGAAGTAGGGCAAGAGGCGCGCGTTCCAGAGGCGCCCGTCGGGCAGCGCGTAAAAGAGGACGGTCATCACGAGCACGGCCCAAAACATGGGAAACGTCTTGAGATCCCGCTTGGCCAGGGCATAGGCCATGCCCACGACGCCAAAGGCGGCTACGATACGGATCTCCCGAGGCAACAACTCATCGAAGGCGGTGAGCTGGTTCCAGCTCATATGCGCCGTCCATTCCAGTTTGTCCAGGAAAGGAAGGCCCCAGAAGGCCTGCAGGCAGAAGCCGAGGAGGAAAACGGCTGCCAGCCAAAAGAACGACCGCAGGTTGCGGTGCAGCACCAGGAGACTGGGGGTGATGAAGATGAGCGCCAGAGTGGTCACCAGATGCGAAAGCACCAGAGCCCCGAGCACCAGCCCCGTGAGCGCGAGCCACCAGTCGATGCGGCCACGCTCCATCCCCCGATGGGCCGTGCCCAGGAAGACAAAGGTCAGCGCGAAGGATAGCGAGAAACCGAATTCCCCCGCCAGTGTCGAGAGGATGTTGGCCCCGTAGATGGAGTAGCTCTCCATAAGCAGGAAAAGCACCGCGAAAGCGGCTGCGAGCAGAGGGAAGGGAGGCCGCAAACGGAAGAGACGGCCGAAGGCGTAAGCCGCCGCAGGAAGCAGGAAGACGCCGGCCGCCGTGATCAGCTTGAAGGCCAACTGGTAGGGCAGGAATACATTGAGCAGCGCGATCAGCAGGAAGGGGAAGGGAAAGTAGAAGGTAAGCATGGGCATGCCCGCATACCAACCGGGCGCCCATCCGGTCACCTTGCCGTTAGGCAGCAGGTAATCGATCAGGTAGCGGGCCGGATAGTGGTGGGCGCCGGTGTCCCCGCCTGCGGTCGTGGTCAGGCTGAACAACAGATCGGGTCGGTAGAGCCAGAAGAGCCCGATGTAAACGGTCAAGAAGACGATCCCCGCCGGCAGCACCCGCGACCCGAGCAGGGGGGTTAGGCGTTCGCTCCAGCCGACCTTGCTGACCTCTTCCCGCTCGGGCGGCAGCAGAACTCCTGGTCCGGTCAGCTCACTCTCGTCCTGCGCCAAGAAAACGCTCCTTCCAAAACAACACCCTCAGACGAAGCATTCCGAAAATCGCCCTGGGAATGCGCCGGAATATGCTCAGACGGGGCTTTCGCTTCTCCTCGACCACCACGGGGATGGCCCGCACCTCGATGCCGCCCCGCCTGGCGCGCAGCACGAGTTCGGTGTCGAACAGGTCCTTGGTCATCACAGTGCGGGGAAGGAAGCGGTCGACGACGTCCCGCCGGACCACCTTCATCCCATGCGTGTCGTCGATTTTACGATCGAAGAGTATACGCAGGAACGCGGTGAAGACCCAGCTTACCCGCCGGCGAAACCAGGAGCGCCGATCCTCGGAGCCGAAGATCAGCTTGCTACCCACGACGATGCCGTACTCGTCGAGGTAGTGGGCAGCCCGCTCCATGAAATCGACGTCATAGAAATCTATGTCGAAGTTCACGACGGCTTGGCCTTCCGCCATGCCGAAGCCGGCACGCATCGCTGCCCCGTAGTCGGGAATCGGCAGGTGCAGCGGACGGATGTGAGGATTATCGGCCGCCAGCCGCTTGGCTACCTCGACCGTTGCGTCGGTACTGCCGTTCTCGGCGAGGATCAGTTCGTATTCGAGCCCGCGCGCCTCCACCTCACCGAGCAGTTCCGCCACCTCGGACTCCAGGCAGTCGGCCTCGTTATGGATGGGGATGACGATCGAGAAACGCGGCGCGGCGGTCAAGGACGGACTCACACGCCCTCCTCGGAGTGCTGCGAGCGGAAGGCGAAGAAGCGGTAGCCGACGAAGTTCCAGGCCATGGAGATCGCCGAGGCGCCTGCCTTCTGCAGGTTGATGGCCAGGAAGGAATCGCCGCCGAAAAGGCGGTTGAGCGTAAGAATACCCAGGTCGTTCAGGAGGAGCGCCGAGAGACTGACCAACATGAAGGCCACGAACTCCTGGCGCCACCGCTTCGAACCGCCGGCGCTGAAGGTCCAGTGCTTGTTCCAGACGAAACTGTTGGCCACCCCGCCGGAGTACGAAAGCGTGTTGGCAAGCAGCAGCGGCAGCCCAGCCACGTGAAACAGCAGGTTGAGCAGCAGAAAGTCGACCGCCGTATTGAGAAACCCCACCATGCCGAAGCGCACCACCTGCCCGGCCAGGCGCTGCCGGTGAAGACAGGTGGGGACAAAGCGATGGCGCCAATGCTGAACCGGGCCCACGGCTTCAATCTTCAGCTGTTCTTTCGTCTGGTGCACCCGAATATCTCTACATTCCAGGAGGCGGTCAATGCTGCGCTTTCGCGGCCGCTTATCCTACCATCGCGCACCCCGCGCGGAGTCCACTATCCGATTAGAAGGAATCTAATTGCTAGCGAGAGCCCACTATCGTAAGATGGTGGGAGTGCTCCAGAAGGAGAGCAACGATCGACGGCGTACTCCAAGGACACTGCCACGACTGCCATGCCGTCGATGATCACCTTTGTAAGGGAGGAAAATGCGGAGAAGGAGAGGGGGTGAAATGAAGAAATATCTGTTCGTCGCCATGCTCGTATTTGTAGTCGGCGCACTCGCCATGTTCGCGGCCTTCGCCACGGATGACGCCGGCGCGTTCCCAACGGGTTGGGCGGGAGGTTGCGACAGCTGCCACTCCAGTAGTCTCCACTCGGCCAATACGACTCACTCCAACCTATATTCTACTGGGGCCTGCCAGCAGTGCCACAGTGGAGGAACCAACAATGCATCGACAGTGGATGCATCTAACTGCCTAGCGTGTCACCCACTGGCTACTCAGCCCAAGACTTCAGACGGTCTAGCCACCGCTCACGAAGTATTGGGCAATGTCGCCGCCGACACATGCCTTAGCTGCCACGCTTCCACGGTGACCACGGAGCCTCCAACCACGGAGCCTCCAACCACGGAGCCTCCAACCACGGAGCCTCCAACCACGGAGCCTCCAACCACGACGCCTCCAACCACGACGCCGCCGACCAGCCTGAGCACCACGAGCACGTCCCCGCCGACCACGTCGGCGCCGACGGGAGGAACGACCTCCACGACCCTGCGTCGTGCGACTCGTCCGTTCACGGGCTAATCTGATTACTCCCTAACCGGAGAATCACCAGAGACGCCGGGACCTTCCCGGCGTCTCTTCTTTTTTTGTATCGCCCCGTCGCGCCAATGGTAGAATCCGCCGCTAATGGGAGAGAAGACTTCGAACAACTCGGTTCTGCTCGCCGGCAAGTTGCTGTTGGGACTCGGGCTGATGGCGGTAGTCATCATGTTGATCGCCTCGGGCGACGAGGCCGTGACCGGCACGATGTCGGCGCCGAGCACCGAGGCCGCCGAGCTCAGCGAAGCCCGCACGGTTTCGGTGGACGACCGGACCGTCTTCGAGAAGGCCACCGACGCCGGTGCAACCCTCGCTGCCGAAACGGCTGTGGACCCGCTCGAGGTGCGCGCCGAGCCAAACGCCGCCGCGGAGGTCCTCGAGACCTTTCCCCAGTACGATGATCTGGGCAGCATGACCACCTTCCGCACCTTTGAAGAAACCACGGATGCCGAGGGACTCATCTGGTACCGGGTGCAGCTACCGGTCCGGCCCAACGGCACCTTCGGCTGGGTCGAGGCGGGCAAGGTCAGGGCGTTCGAAATCCCCTACCGGGTGGAGATCGACATCTCTGACTTCCAGCTGAACGTGCTCGAGTACGGCAAGCCTTTCAAGAGTTACCCCATCGGGCTGGGCAAGGCGGAAACTCCCACCCCCCTGGGCGAATACTACGTGGTCATCAAGATGCTCAGCGAAGACCCCGAGGGCGTCTACGGAGCGATGGCCATGGGCATCAGCGCGTTCTCCGAAGAACTCACCGACTGGCCCGGTGGCGGTCAGGTGGGCATCCACGGAACCAACGATCCCGAGGGCAGCATCGGCAAACGCGTCAGCCACGGCTGCATCCGCCTGCGGGACGCCGACATCATGCAACTGACCAACTACGCGCCGCTCGGGACCCCAGTCCTCATACGCGAGTAGTTCTCGGCCGGAGCGGATGAATGCCGACCGTCGCCTTCCACACCCTCGGCTGCAAGCTCAATCAGTGCGAGACCGCCCAAATGGAAGAAGCGCTGCTGAACCAGGGTTTCCGGGTGGTTCCCTGGAATCAGACCGCGGCGGTGCGGGTGCTCAACACCTGCACGGTCACCTCCAAAACCGATCGTGAGTGCCGCCGGCTGATCCGCCGGGCTAAGCGAGAAGACCCATCCAGCCGGATGGTGGTCACCGGCTGCTACGCGCAGGTAGCGCCCGAACGAGTGGCTGCGATTCCCGAGGTCGATCTGGTGCTGGGGAACACAGACAAATTGCGGCTGGCCGAACATCTGGCCGACCTCCATGCTTCGGCGGGTGATGGCCGCGCCGCTTCCATGGACAGCGCCCTGCCTGAGACTCCATGTGCGGGCGCCGTGCGCTCCGGCGCCGCGCCCACGCACGTGACCTCCTACGCCTCCGCCAAGGTTCTCTCGGGAGGAACCGAGGGCGATTTCATCACCCACTTCTCCGGCTACACCCGGGCTTTTCTCAAGATCCAGAACGGTTGTGACGCCGGATGCAGCTACTGTGTAATTCCCGCTGCGCGCGGACCTTCCCGCAGCATGCCGCCGACCCAGGTGCTGGAGCAGGTACAGCTTTTGGGGGATCGGGGCTACCATGAAGTGGTGCTGACCGGCATCCATGTAGGGGCTTGGGGCAGGGACCTGGGCACCGGAGACACGCTCGCGGACCTCCTCACGCAGCTTCCCTCCGTCGAGTCGGTTAGCCGTTTTCGCCTGAGTTCGATCGAGCCCATGGAGTTGGACGAAGGGGTGCTTCACGCAATTTCCGAGGCCGGCCGCCGCTACGCCGACCACTTCCACCTCCCCCTGCAGAGCGGCTCGGACAACGTGCTGCGCCGCATGAACCGTCCCTATATGGCGGCCGACTATCTGGCCCGGGTGCGCCAAGTGAGAAGCGCGTTCCCCGAGGCGGCGCTGGGCGCCGACGTCATCGTGGGGTTTCCCGGCGAGACCGAAGAGGAGTTCGAGGAAACCTGCACCCTGGTGGCGAATTCCCCGCTCACCTACCTGCACGTATTCGCCTACAGCGACCGGCCGGGCACGCGGGCTTCGGCGATGAAGGGCAAGGTCGGACCCGAGGTCATCCGCGAACGCAGCCACCGGCTGCGGGAACTCGGGGACCAGAAGAACCGCGTATTTCAGGAGGCCTTTCGCGGTCGGGTCCTCGAAGCTCTGGTCCTTCAAAGCCAGGGGGAAGACGGCCGCCTGGTCGCGCTAACGGGAAACTACCTCCGGGTCTCTGTGCCGGGGGACCGGCATATGATCAACCGGCTCGTCCCGGTCAAGCTGCTTGAGCCCTCTGGGGAGGGTTGGACCGGGAAGATCGTGGAATGAGACAGCCGTGAGACTACTGGTGCAGCGCGTCCTGGAGGCGGCGGTGGCCGTAGACGGCCGGCAGCTTGGTAGAGTGGAACAAGGCTTCGTCGTATTCGTCGGAGTCACGCACGGCGATACCGAGGAACAGGCCCGCAGACTCGCCCGCAAGGTCGCGGAACTCCGGGTTTTTGCCGATTCAGCGGGCAAGACGAATCTGTCCATCCAGGACGTCCAGGGGAGCGCGCTCGTGGTCAGCCAGTTCACCCTATACGCCGACACCCGCCGGGGCCGGCGGCCCTCCTTCACCAACGCGGCCGCCCCGGAGCCGGCCCAGGCCCTGGTCGAGGGCTTCCGCCAGGCGCTGGAGCGCGAGGGAGTACCCACGGCGTCAGGCCAGTTCGGAGCCGATATGCAGGTGACGCTGGTCAACGACGGCCCGTTCACCTTGCTGCTCGAAAACGAGGCTCCTTGACCACCGACCCCAAAAGCGTCGGGTGGGGACTGGGCCGCTTTCTTCGCTTTGCTCTGCGGGAGATCCTGATTCCCCTCACGCTGGCCATTGTCCTCGCCCTGTTCATCCAGGCGACCGTGGCTAAGCCCTACGAAATCCCCACCGGTTCGATGATGCCCACCATTCGGCCGGAAGAACGGGTGCTCGCCAACCGCTTCATCTACCACTTCCAGGACGTGGAGCGCGGCGACATCATCGTCTTCAATCCGCCGGCCCGCCTCAACTCATCCGTGCCCTTCGTCAAGAGAGTGGTCGGATTGCCCGGAGACCTGATCGAGGTACGCGAGGGTCAGGTACTGCTCAACGGCGAGCCCTTCGAGGTGGAAGGTGCCACCGTGCCCGAATACGGCTATCCCGCGAGGCGTGTGCCCGACGACAAGCTTTTCGTGCTCGGGGACAACCGGAACAACAGCGTCGACAGCCATGAGTGGGATTTTCTCCCCCTGAATTCGGTGATCGGCGAGGTCTTCATGACCTACTGGCCGCCCAACCGCATCCGCTTCCTCTAGGACTCGAGACCACCGGAGGGATGACCGGCTTGAGACTGCCCGACTACCACACGCACACCGAGCGCTGCGGCCACGCCCGCGGCCGGGCCGAAGAGTATGTCGCCGCGGCGCGGGCTCAGGGGCTCAGCGCCGTGGGGGTCGCCGACCACCTGCCGCTGGCGCATGACCCCGACCCAGATCCTACGCTGGCCATGCCTCTCGCCGAGCTCGACGACTACGTGGCGGACGTCACTGCACTGAAGGCGGAGCATCCCGGTTTTGTTCTGCTGGGCGTCGAAGCCGACTACCTGCCGGCGAGCCTCGAGGTCACCGCAGAACTGCTCGGCCGTCTGCCCCTGGACTACGTGGTGGGCTCGGTCCATTTTCTGGACGGTTGGGGCTTCGATGATCCCCGCTACGTCGAGGAGTACGAGCGCCGCTCGGTGGACGAGGTCTATCGTCAGTATCTTCGCCTTGTGGGCGACGCCGCGGAAACCGGCCTGTTCGACATAATCGGCCACCTCGACCTGGTGAAGAAGTTCGGCCACCGGGCCTCGGCCGACATGATCCCGGAATGGGAGGGGCTCGCTGCGCGACTGAAGCGGTCCGGAGTTGCCGTCGAGTTGAACACTGCGGGACTGCGCAAGCCGGTGGGCGAACTCTACCCCGCGCCCGATGTGCTGCAGATACTCGGCCGCTTTGGCGTTCCGCTTACCTTTGGCTCCGACGCCCACTGCCCGGAGGCCGTGGGCCGGGACTTCGACCAAGCGGTGGCCGCAGCCAGAACTGCTGGTTACCTGACCTACGTCGAGATCGGCCCCGAAGGCTTCAGCGAGCATCCC
>Ga0209386_1001290_pt1 | contig 10259 bp, 11 predicted proteins | sample NGEPertwo_FD_184510 | JGI IMG/M metagenome (GOLD analysis project Ga0209386, IMG submission 184510) | Arctic peat soil microbial communities from the Barrow Environmental Observatory site, Barrow, Alaska, USA - NGEE Permafrost154B-two... | ecosystem: Environmental > Terrestrial > Soil > Wetlands... | reverse complement strand
CAGTAATTATCATTTCTATGTATAATAATATTCATATCTATTTACTCATCTATACTACATTTGCTATGTTGCATCTACTACATTATATCTGTATGCTACATCTGCCATACTATATATATAATATTCGTATCATAATATAGGATTTAAACATAATCTTAACCTGAAAGTTCTAACCTGTTTTTCTGTCGCATGTATACAACTTTGATTCCGTGGTTACGCAACCTTCCTTTAAGCTCGATATCATTTGTCAACACAGCAGCTTTAAGTTTTTGTGCTTCATTGACAATAGCATCATCAGCATTACTAGGGCAAGATATTATGCTACAACGTTCTGCCAATTTCATTCCGACCTTAGCAGCAATCATATCCTTGCCCTTTGCTGTTTTTGCTAATCTTTTAAGTTCATCAATAATCTGTTGCAGAGTCACAAATTCAGTAAATCCAAGTTTTTGCAATTCATCGAAAATATCAATACCAAATTGATGTGATGCCATAAATGCATTGGTATCAATGATTACCTTCAATTATTTCACCTTGGTATCTACGAGTGTCCCAACACCGATAAGCCGCCATCTTGAACCAATACGCCTGCTTATAGCAATGCGTGAATCAACAGCAGCACACACTGGTCTTTTGAGATTCACACTTACTGCCCTGGGATTTGCTTTTACCACAACGCCAACTGTTGTGGCAGTCCCTATATTCAACATGAGCGGTTCCTTTGGTATTATCGAACCAACTACTTCACTTGCACTTGTTCCGACAACACGTTCAAGAAGCTGTATATTCATGGTCAATTCCTCCCACACAGGCGGTAAGGTGCCGGGTTTACCTGCAACCTGGCCTGTGAGTGAATCACTCTTGGTCATATTAGGGTCAAGTAACGTACCTACCGCTAAAAGACCACCTGGATTTGCAATCTTAAGCTTGTTATTTCCTGCAAAAATATTTGATACAGTAGTTATAATTGGAATCCAGCGCGATGTATTTTCCTGCTCCAGCTTGTAACCTGGGCGTATCTCCAGCTCATCTCCGATTTTAATCTGTCCCTGACTGAGAGTTCCGCCAATAACGCCACCAGTTATATTCTCATGTGATGTTCCAGGTCTGTTGACATCAAAAGAGCGGGCAACGAACATATGTGAAGGTTTGTCCGGGTTGTTTTCAGGCGTGGGGATGAATTCTTCAATTGTCTGGATAAGAAGATCAATATTGATATTTTGCTGTGCTGAGACAGGGATGATCGGCGCATTCTCAGCAACAGTCCCTTTGATAAATTCCTTTATCTCATCGTAGTGTTCAAGCAGGCGTTCTTTTGATACGAGATCTACCTTGTTCTGCACGATTATGATATTTTCAATACCTATAATATCAAGCGCCATCAGGTGTTCTTTCGTCTGTGGTTGTGGGCATGTCTCACTTGCCGCAATAACAAGTACCGCACCATCCATAATGGCGGCTCCTGAAAGCATTGTGGCCATCAGTGTTTCGTGCCCTGGGGCATCTACAAAGGATATGGTGCGAAGTTCGTCTGATTTTTGTCCACATATGGTGCACGTTTTTTCAACTGTATAACAATCAGGTTCTGGGCACTCCGGGCACTTTCTAAGTGTGGCATCCGCATATCCGAGACGTATCGATATGCCTCGTTTTAGTTCTTCTGAATGGGTGTCGGTCCATTTGCCAGAAAGCGCACTCACAAGTGTGGTTTTCCCGTGGTCTACATGACCGACTGTCCCTATATTAACACAAGGTTGTTTCAAATTTATATCTCCTCAAAATGGTCATTTGTAACTTGTAATAAGTATCAGCAATAATATGAATTATTCAAATATTCAACGCAATATGCATGTACACTTTGTGCTATCTTGACCTATTTTATCAATTCCGCACCAAGTGTTTGTACTCTTAATATATAACTTCTTTCGAAGAAACATGCAGGAAACAGACGTTATGCCATACCACATACATACACACTGGGATACATTATTCAATGTCTGTGCAGTCATGTGCCTTCATGTGGATATATATCGACATAATGAAAAACTACCTGTGTCGGTGATAATTCATGGGATAATTTATAGATAATCTATAGAAACATATTTATCTGAATAACCTCCTGCATCTCTGGTAAGGATTGAGGTAATAATGCATTTTATAATAACAGAAAAACATAACACCGCCAAACGTATTGCCAATATACTTGCACCAAAGAAACCAAATAACGTGCGGGTGAACGGGGTTGATACCTATGAATACGATGACACTATAATAATGGGGCTGAGCGGGCACATCGTGGGCATAGATTTCCCTCCAGAGTATAATAACTGGCAAAAAGTGCCTGCAATATCCCTTGTAAGTTCTGAGCTTGTGACTGTGCCAATGCACCAGAAGATTATTTCAACACTAAAAAAACTAGGCAAAACTGCAGATCACGTAACCATCGCAACTGACTATGACCGGGAAGGGGAGCTTATTGGGGTAGAGGCTTTAACAATCATACAGGAAAAAAATCCCGATGTGACATTTGACCGTGTACGCTACAGTGCCATAACGCCAATAGATATTAAAAACGCATTCGATAATCCTACTGAAATATACTTCGACCTTGCAGATGCAGGTCAGGCCAGACAGGAGATTGATCTCATCTGGGGTGCAGCGCTTACGCGCCAGTTGTCCATCATGTCAGGGAGACTGGGCAAACAGTTCCTGTCTGTGGGACGTGTACAATCACCCACACTTGCACTTATTGTGGATCGGGAAAAAGAGCGTGATGCGTTTATACCAGTGCCATACTGGGAAATTCACGGTACGTTTAAGGATACTGAAGAGATTGTCACAAAACATATCGAAGACAAGATCTGGGATAAAGCACAAGTGGATGCCATCATGGCAAATGTATCGGATGCTTCCACAGCAACGGTCGCCAGTATCACAAAAGGAGAACGTCGCGACACTCCCCCTACACCATTTAATACCACAGAGTTCATACGCGCATCCAGTGCGATAGGATTTTCACCTGCAAATGCGATGCGGCTTGCTGAAACACTCTACACTAGCGGGTACACCTCATATCCAAGAACAGACAATACCGTGTATCCAAAAAATCTTGACCTTAAGGCATTGGTTTCTATGTACCTGAAGGGCGAGTTTTCAGAGTATGCAAAAGAGCTTCTTAAAAAACCCCTGGAACCTACACGGGGAAAGAAGGAAACCACCGATCATCCACCGATCCATCCGGCATCATTTGTTAAAAAATCTGCATTAAAAGATGATGAATGGAAAATATATGAGCTTATTGTGCGCCGTTTCTTTGCCACATTCGCAACGCCTGCTGTGTGGGAGACCATGGCACTTAAAATCGATGTGAATGGCGAACTGTTTAAAACAAATGGCGCCCGTCTTGTTGATGCAGGCTGGCGATGGTATTATCCATATTTCAAATCAGATGACAGGATTCTTCCCTCTTTAAGCGATGGCGATAAACTCAATGTGGTTGGAATACAAGTGGAAGATAAGATAACAAAACCACCAGGCCGCTATGGACAAGGTGCACTTATCAAGCTTATGGAAGACCTTGCACTCGGTACAAAAGCTACTCGCCACGAAATTATCCAGAAACTATATGCAAGGGCATACGTGTTTGGTAATTCCCCACAACCCACAAATACAGCTGTAGCAGTTGTCGAAGCTCTTGAAAAATATGCTCCCACCATCACAAAACCGGACATGACAAGCGCGCTTGAGGCGAATATGGATAAAATTGCTGACGGTGAGATTTCAAAGACTGGGGTAGTATCCGAATCACGCACGATGTTGCTTAAAATATTTTCTGAGCTTACAGAAAATGAGGAGGCAATATCCACTGATATTCGAATCGGTCTTCGAAATGATAAGATTGTAGGACCCTGCCCAGATTGCGGTTCCAACCTCACAATCAGACGATCAAAGAAAGGATCCCGTTTTATCGGATGTGAGGGATATCCAGACTGCACACACTCATTACCGTTTCCAAAAAGTGGGCAGGTCATCGTTTCTGATAAAGTATGTCCTGAACACGGTTTGAGTCATATCCGCATCATAGGCCTTGGAAAAAGGCCATGGGATTACGGTTGCGCCCAGTGCAATTATAATGAATGGCAAAAAACTCTGGCTGAAAACGGCGGAAGGATTAAACCAAAATCACTTGAAAAAATAAGTGGTCTGGGCCCAAAGACACTCGAAAAACTCATGGAAGCAGGTATTGAGACCATAGAAGACCTGGCAAAAGCAGACGTTGTCGAATTATCAAAAAAGCTGGAGCGAATAAGCGCAAGCAAAATACGTGCCTGGCAAGATGAAGTTACCTGAATGTCGAAATGACACTCAGGCATATTTTTTTTATTTAATTTGGTTCTCTTTTAAGCACTTAATTTCAAAATCGCTTCGACCAGGTCCCCGTCAACTTCTTTTAGTGCAGCTGCGGCTGCATCTGGTGTGACACCTGTCTGGTCTACCACAAGCTGGATATCTTCATTAGAGACAACTACCGCACGGGGACGCTCCACCGGAGTACCTGTAAGCTGATATGTTTTTGAACCCTGAGCATCCATAATACTTATCTCAGCATCATCAAAAACAATCTCTTTGTCTGTGCATCTGATAATGACCTGCTCGATATTCTCAATCTCTTCGATATTGATGCCCATCTGCTTCATCATCTGTTTAACTTTGCGCGGATTCATACCGCGACCGCCAAGTCCTGGAAACATGTTTATTCTTGATTACCTATACCTATATCTAATTACTGGTGCTAATTACCGATGATAATTATCGGTGACAATTAGCATGATTATTATAATTGTGAGCAACGAAAATTGGTCTTGACCCTTTAATTTATTGATGTTTTAATATAATGGCAACGTATCAGTAACTATGGGTGAACGAGGACCAAAACAAAAGTTTACAGATATTTCATGTCCAACAGAGTTATGTAGCTTTTTTGTGTAAACGATGTTATCGGCTTTCCACTTATGCCAAGGACGTCACTTCAAAGCAGCCCTTACAATAGGCCCTGTATCTTCGCTGTTAAATGCCCTGAAGAACATCAGGCTCTCAGCATATGCATATGCCTCTATGGCCCGCACAGTCGATTTATCCACAGCATATATCTCATCAAAGAACTGTGCGATTGCAAACTTGCCATAGGTGCCGAATATCTGCTTATCTTTCATGTCAGGGAATTTGGGTCTGAAGTAGTCAAGCGTCCATCCATATATCTTTGCATATAGTTCAGGCTCATATACCTTGAATACATCCCATACAAGATTCATCCAGAACGTTGCTACATTGCCTTTTATAATCCCTCCCTTGGGAAACTGGCTCTGTATGAGGTCACGTGGTGTGCCGGTGATACCGTGCTGCGCCACATTGACGGCAAGGTTTGCCTTCTTTAAGGCAGCAACCACAGCCTTTGTTCTGGGGATATCTATGGAAACCTGCTCTATGGGATAGCCGTGCTCATCATATACATTACCGTGGGTACTGCCATTAGCTATGGCAAGCACCTGTGGATATACGCTGTTCTCATTGAGTGCCTGTATAAATGCCACAGCCTCTTCTGGTGTTGTCAGTACACGGCCATGGGCATCTTCCTTGCCAATCTCGCCAACTTCCACTTCAAGGCCGAATTCTTTGTCTTGCATGCGCTTCTCAATGAACTTTGCAATTGTCGTGGTTGCCTTTATATTATTCTCAAGCTCTTGTCTGACGGTTTTGCCCTCAAAATTGAACAGGTGGGATGCATCTATGGCAAAAGATGTGTAGCCAGCTTCAATGTGTGCAGAGATGAGTTCCTTTGTAGATTCTATCTCATCATCATTGCCTGTCTTGATGCCTATATGGTCTGCATGGATTGCCCATAGGTCATGTCCAACATCATCCGCAGCCTCATGCAGGCCTTTTGAGAACATTGCCGGGGTCAGACCTGTATATCCATTTTCAAGATTGCATTCAGAGCGGGCAAGCTCGAAGATGATGGGAGCATCAATATCTTTAGCTGCGCGCATGATTCCTCTTACAACATGCAGGATTCGCGGATTGACGGCCAGGACAATGGTATTATGACCGTTTAGGCTATTGAATATAATTGATCCAGAGATTGGTTTAGAATGTTTGTGCATTATATGTCACCATTTATTTGCATACTTAATATCTGATTATGCGCTCAATATGGTTGCTACTATTCATAAAACTTGCTTTGGCTTTAAACTGGCTGCTCGATTCTGCATTACGAATGTTGTGTGGTTCAATATTTATATAGTCAACACTTATATAGATAAAAACATAAATCTGTATCATATACTTGGCAAATCATTTTAGTGCTTGAGGACTTACATGGCAGGATATAAATTCGGGATTAAAGAGTTAGATGATCTAATTGGTGAAATTCGTGGTGGCACGAATATCATGCTGATAGGCCCACCCATGTGCAGTAAGGATGAGTTGATACATAACATCTTATGCAAGGTTCTGGCATCAAATAACGCAGCTGTATTTGTTTCGACACGCGAACCAGGCAACAATGTGGTGGGCAGGTTCGAGCGGTGTCCCAGTGACGTCCCCCTCAATTTTCTCGGCGTGGTAGATTGCGTCACAAAAACTCTGGGTATGGGTGCAACAGATACCGATAACATTAAAATGGCATCCAGTCCAGTAGATCTTACTGGGATTGGCGTAAAGATCAGTCAATTTTTTGAGAAATTCTGGATGAAAGAGAAGGTACAAGAAACATGGTTGTGCATCAATTCACTTTCGACTATTCTTATGTATTCGAATCTCCAAACAGTATTCCGGTTCCTTCACGTGTTCACAGGCAGAATAAAAGCTGCAAATGCAATAGGTCTGTATGTTGTGGAAGCTGGGATGCATGATGATAAAACAATCACCACTTTGAAACAACTATTTGAGGGCGCGATAGAGATTGTGGAAGAAAATAATGGTCATAAGTTACGGGTGGTGGGTTTGACTCCCAGACCAACCCCGTGGTTCGAGTTTCTGGTTGAAGGTAATGAGTTGACCCTGTCAGAGTGTAAGTAGGATGATTGGCACTGGTATTCCAAAACTTGATGATTATCTTGATGGTGGTATTCCGGTAGGATAACCCCTTGTATATTACACCGAACCTGGTGTGGAGGGTGAAATATTTGGAATGCAGACACTTGTCCATGTGCTGGACCAAAGACGTTGCTCGTTATTATGACCACTCCTAATGCAGGACTTGGGCTTATTCTCGTGGAAATGAAAAAATCCGCGGAAAAATTAAAGGAGCTAATTTAATATACTACATTTGGATATACAATTGATTACAAATTATGAGTTCTAAAATAGATAAATATGAATTAAAGGCAAAAGCCAGCTCCCTTGCCGCAAATGTGATTGTGGGGAAGAAGGGAATTACACAGGAAGTCGCAGATGAGCTCCTTGTGCAGTTGAAAAAAGACCATCTCACCAAAGTGAAGATTTTAAAAACAGTGGGTAAAAGTACAAAAGACGTGGCTGAAGAGCTTGCTATTATGACAAAATCCCATCTTATTGATGTAAGGGGAAGTACTGCAGTATTCTATTTTTGACCGCAAAGTTAATTAAGGTATTATTCATCAAATCGATGTTATCAATATCTATTTACGGTATGCTCGCGTAAAACTAATGATGATACATGGGTTGCATCATCTATATGGGCTATGTAATACCGGATGTGGCAAAAATAAGCAAATGCAGATTGGTCGCAGATGGTTATACAAATGGATTGCGTAAGGCGTTGACAAGTAATAGGCAATGTAAATAAAATAATTGTAAGGTGAATATAGATGACTGTATTATATGATGTGCCTGCTGATCAGCTGATTAGCACGGTCGCAAAGAATCTTGAAACGAATAAAAACATTAAGCCACCTGTATGGGCTGGTAATGTGAAGACTGGTATGCATAAAGAACAGCCACCCATAGATGAGAAATGGTGGTTTACACGCTGTGCCTCAGTGCTGCGTAAAGTGTATACTGAGGGCCCAGTTGGTGTATCGAGGCTGCGCTCATGCTATGGCGGTGGAAAGGATAGAGGAGTAAAACCCAAGGCATTTGCAAAGGGTAGTGGTTCCATAATTCGCAATGCACTAATCCAGCTTGAAGCTGCAGGCATGGTCCGCCAGTCAAAAGAAGGTCGAGTTGTGACACCACAGGGGCAGTCATATCTGGATAATCATGCCAATGATATAATGAAAGGGCTGGTTGCAGAAATTCCTGGTCTTGAAAAATATTAATTATAATATTGAATATTGTAAATATTGTATAAGGAGTTATAGTATAGTATTGATTGTATGTAATGGATATGGGACCCGCGAATGACTGATGAACTTGAGCAGCTAAGACAGAGGAGGCTTGCAGAACTCCAACAACAGCAGGCACAGCAACAATCTCAGCCGCAGGCGCAGTATGAGCAGGCTGCTAAAATGCAGGAAGCTGAGCAGATGAAACAGAATCTGCTAAGACAGATTCTGACACCTGACGCAAGAGAGCGACTCAATACTCTAAAGATGGCAAAACCAGAACTTGTGGCACAGTTAGAGGGTCAGCTTGTTGGGTTGGCACAGAGCGGCAGGGTCAAATCTGTTATTGATGATGCACAACTCAAGGGATTGCTGAAACAGGTTCAGCCTAAAAAGCGTGAGATGAGTATAACACGTCAGTGATATGCAAAAGGCATCAGTGTTGTTTAGCGGCGGAAAAGACAGTTCCTTAGCTGCCATATTGCTGGAACCATTCTACGAAATCGAACTTGTAACATGCAATTTCGGTGTAGTTGAAAGTTTTCAGGGCGCACAAGAATCTGCGGCACAACTCGGTTTCAAACACCGGGTTCTTGCGTGTGACGTACAAATCCTTGAACATGCACTTGATATGGCGATGAACGATGGCTTTGTCAATAATGCCATAAATTATATACATAAAGAGGTATTGACCACTCTATCCAAAGAGTCGTCTATCTCAATCGTCGCTGATGGCATACGCCGTGATGACAGGGTCCCGATGCTCACACCTGCAAAGGTGCAGAGTATTGAGGCAAAATATGGTGTTGCCTACATAAGACCATTATTCGGATACGGTCGTTCGGCGGTCAATAGTCTTGTGGACCAATATCTGGTATGCGAGGAAAACGAAAGTACAAAAAGCTCATCAAGCGATTACGAGGTCGAACTAAGGGCGTTGATGCGGGCGCGGTCCACAGATGACGCTGTTGCGGCGATATTCCCTGAAAAACATATCCAATCACACATATTTACGAGGAAAAGACATGAGTAAGAATACAAAAGGGCAGAAGAGAAAGCTGGCCAAGGCATATGGGCAGAATAAAAGAGTTCCATTGTGGGTCATGGTCAAGACGAACAGAGCTGTCTCATCACATCCAAAAAGACGCGGATGGAGACGTTCGAGCATTAAGGATTAATTAATACAGGTGATATGATGGCAGAAGATGCAATCAAAGAACAGATATATACAATCCCATTACGTGATGTTAAGAAACTTCCACGTAATCAGAGGAGTCGGAAAGCAGTTTCATTGGTACGCAAGTATCTTGGCAGACACATGAAAGTAGAAGTCTCTGATGTCAAGATAGACAAGACTATCAATGAAAAGATATGGGAAAACGGATATCAGAAACCACCATCGCGCATAAGAGTGCGTGCGATGAAATTTGAAGACGACACCGTCGAAACAGAACTGGCATAATCAAATGGTTACGCATTTAGTAAGCATCGAGCATAATTCGGTCATTGGAGTATTTGCCACATGCACAGAAAACGTGGTGCTCATACCAAACAGTGTGGATGAGTCTACTGCGGCATTATTACGTGAAGCGTTGCAGGTGGACACTGTACCAACAGAGATCTGCAATGGTTCTATTATAGGCTCTCTTGTCAGTGGTAATTCCAAGGGTTTTGTGGTTTCATGGCATACATTCGATTCCGAAATTGATAAACTGGCAGAATATGGTAATGTAGCACGCCTCCCTAGCAATATTAATGCGGCAGGTAATGTTATACTCGCAAATGATCGGGCAGCACTTGTACACCAGTCATTATCTGATAAGGCTGTAGATGTTATCAGTGATACACTGGATGTTGACGTGCACAGGGGAACCATCGCTGGCCTAAATACAGTCGGTATGGCTGGATTTGCCACCAACAATGGTGTTCTTGTACACCCAAAGGTCACAGATACAG
>Ga0209386_1001287_pt1 | contig 10269 bp, 9 predicted proteins | sample NGEPertwo_FD_184510 | JGI IMG/M metagenome (GOLD analysis project Ga0209386, IMG submission 184510) | Arctic peat soil microbial communities from the Barrow Environmental Observatory site, Barrow, Alaska, USA - NGEE Permafrost154B-two... | ecosystem: Environmental > Terrestrial > Soil > Wetlands... | reverse complement strand
CGCACGGCAGAACCCATTGAGCATGTCGACGACGAGGATCGTCTTCTTGTCGGCGTGATGCGTGTCCATGGGAGGATGATTCCCCCTCTGGAGGAAGACGAGCCACGCTGGGCGGCAAGGCCGAGCCTACGGCCGAGCCGTAAGCCCCGCGTCACACCCGGCGCTGCGCGACCTCCTCGGCGTGGTCCCGATACCAGTCGCGCCAGATCACGCGGTAGATCTTGAGCCCGTGGGGCAGCCGGTTGAGGCCGGGGATCACGGGCAGGAGCATCAGCAAGGCGAAGACCCCGAGCATGATCGTCACCACGAGCAGGTCGGCGTTGTCGGCGTCCGCGATCGCCGGGATCTCGTACCAGACCTGGTACCCATCGAGCCACCAGGCGCCGGGGTAGTTGCCGGTCTCGTGCACGATGCCCCACTGCGGGTTGCCCAGCTGCACGAGGTGCGTGGCCGTGTCGAAGTAGGGTGGCGCGACGGCGAAGTACGAGAGCTGCTTCGTGTAGTCGAAGCTGAAGGGCGCGAAGTCGTTGCCCTCGGCTGCCAGCGCGCCCTCGAGCAGGCCGGCGCGCCCCAGGCCCAGCATGCCGTTCATCATGGCCTCGACGGGGCCGTAGTCGCCGGCGGGAAGTTGCACCGTGACGCCACTCACGGTCGCCGCGCCCAGGGCCTTGTCGTAGGTGGCGAGCCATTTCTGCTGCTGGGCGGGCGAGGCCGCCTTGAACTCCGCCAGCGGTTGTGCGTAGGCGGGGTTGATCTGCGCGACGCGCGCCAGAGGGGCCAGCACCAGGTCCTGGGCCGGGTCGATGGGCCGGGTCACGCCGAACCAGGTCGCCGGCGCGATCGGGCCGAGGTGTTGAGCCGCCGAGTCGTCGTTCTGATACGGCGGCCCGTAGCCCGTCAACGCTGAGTCCTCGCTGCCGAGGAGGATGCCCACCGTCGTCTTGAGGTAGGCGATCGGCTGCTTCGTGGCGACGTTCTCGCCGGTCACCGTGGGGTAGTCGGGCGCGCCGACGAAGATGGCGAGGGCGAGCACGGCGGCGGCGGCCAGGCCGAAGACGATGAGGCCTTCGCGGAGCAGGTCGTAGGGCTTGAGCGGGATGCCGCGCAGGTTCTCGCGCGTGCGGCGGCCGGAGCCGGCGAGTTCGGCTTCGCCGGCGCCCGCCTTCGCTGCTCCGGCCCTGTTCGCGGGGTTGGGGCGGTCGTCGTACGGGCGCACAGGGCTGTCCCGCCGGATGAGAAAGATGTGCAGGCCGAGCAAAGCGGCGATCGCCAGCGGCAGCGCCGCGACGTGCAAAGTCAGGACCTGCCCTGTGTTCATCGTGTTGAAGAAGGCGCCGATGCCGGCGGCGTTCATCGCGTCCTTGGCCTGCGTGGCGATCCACTGCGCATCCCAGTTGGTCTGCAGCAGGAAGCCGGTGAGGCCCGTGAAGACGCCGAGACCGAGAAGCAGGCCGCCGGCCACCCACGTGAGCCAGCGGCCGTCGCGCCAGGCTCCGAGGAAGAACTTCGTGATGAAGTGCAGCACCAGCCCGACGAAGAAGAGCTGCACGCTCCAGAAGTGCACCGAGTTCGCGAAGCGCCCGACGGCGTTGGTGTGGTACCAGGTCGGGCCACCCAGCGTCAGGACGACGCCGGAGATCACGATCCAGGCCAGAGCCATCAGCGCCGTCGCCCCGAACAGGTAGACCACCGAGTTGACGTAGACGGGCATGCGCGTCGGCAGGGCGTCGTCGAGCGTGAAGTCGAGCCGCAGGTACCGCTGCGCGCTACGCGTGAGGCTCATCGCTCAGTCCTTGCCTTCTATGAACCGCGGCAGGCGCAGGAACGCTCCGCCGACGAACACGACGGCGAGCACGATCCAGACGACAAGGTTGGGATATGCCACGGTGAACGGGACACCGAAGAGCGGCGTGAAGAAGAAGTGGGGGACTCCCGGCAGCAGCTCGGGCGGCAGCAAGAACATTCGTCCTCCTCGGGGCGGGTGTCGAGCGCTCACACTCTAGCAGGGCGTCCCGTCGATCCGCCGTTCTCTCGCGGCGAAAACGGCTGCGGCCGAGCAGTCCGGTCGCCGCGCCGCTCTCCTACGGCGCCTGGAGGCTGGCGCCGAGTCGCTCGCCCTCCGCCGGCTAGCCTGACGCCGGCGGCCGGCGCGCCGCCACCTCCGCGGGTTGTACACTCGGCGGAGTCCTCTTTGCGGCAGGAGCGCTCGCGTGACCCAGACGAAAGACGTCCTCAGAAGCCCCCGGCCTCGCTTCGTGCGCCGCACGTTCCGCGCCCTGCGCGTCTACAACTACCGCCTGTTCTTCATCTCCCAGGTCGTCTCGATGAGCGGCACCTGGATGCAGGCGGTGGCGCAGAGCTGGCTGGTGCTGCAGATCACCGGCAGCGGCATCGCTCTCGGCATCACCGTCGGTCTGCAGTTCGGCCCTGTGCTGGTGCTGGGGGCGTGGGCCGGCGCGCTGGCCGACAGGGTCGACAAGCGGCGTCTGCTCATGGCGACGCAGACGGCGGCGGCGCTCTTCGCGCTCATCCTCGCCGTGCTCACGTTCACCGACGTGGTGACCGTCTGGATGATCTGGGTGCTGGCGGGGCTCACCGGCGTCGCCACGGCGCTCGACATGCCGTCGCGACAGAGCTTCGTGTACGAGATGGTCGGACCCGACGACCTCACCAACGCCGTCGGCCTCAACGCCGTGACCGTCAACTCCTCGCGGATCCTCGGGCCGGCGATCGGCGGCCTGCTCATCGCCGCCGTCGGGATCGCGCCCTGCTTCCTCTTCAACGCGGTGTCGTTTCTCGCCGTGATCGTCGCCCTGGCCGTGATGCGCACCGGCGAGCTGCACCCCAGCAAGCCGGTGCCGCGCGAGCCCGGCCAGGTGCGCGAGGGCCTGCGCTACGTGTGGCGCACGCCGGCGCTGCGCATCCCCCTGGTGATGATGGCCGTGGTGAGCACGCTGGCCTACAACTTTTCCGTGGTGCTGCCGCTGCTCACCAAGGCGGTGTACGGCCGCGGCGGCGGCGCCTACGGCGCCCTCTCCGCGGCCATGGGCGTGGGGGCGCTGGCCGGCGCCCTGCTCATGGCCAGCAGGGCGCGCCCCTCGCGCCGCCTGCTCGTGGCCAGCACCTTCGCGTTCGGCGTGGTCACCGTGCTCCTCGCCGCCGCACCCGGCTATCTCTGGGGCATGGTGTTGCTGGTGCCGCTTGGCGCCGCCGGCGTGCTGTTCATCAGCACGACGAACTCGCTGCTCCAGCTCAACGCCGACGATGCCATGCGCGGCCGCGTGATGGCTCTCTGGGCGATCGTGTTCCTGGGCAGCACCCCCATCGGCGGGCCGCTGACGGGTCTCATCGTGCGCGGCTTCGGGGTGCGCACGGCGGTCGCCGTGGGCGGCGTGTCGGCGCTGGCCACTGCGGCCGGCGCCTACTGGGCGCTGCGGCGCCGGCAGCTGCGGGCAGGCACGTGCGAAGCACCCGTGTGCCTGCCCGACGGGCCGGCGCCCGGCGACGCCCTCGGCGAAGGAGTCGCCGTGCGCGCCGACGGCGCCGCGGCCGCATCAGCGCGCGCCGCCTCGCCGTCGTAGTATTGAGTATCGCCGTCCGTTGCCGATGTAGGAGACGGACGGCCGTCCACGGCGGGCCTACCGCAGAGCGAGGTGTGCAGTGCTTCTCCAGGGCAACCTGAAGGAGTTCAGTCTCCCCAACATCTTCCAGCTGGTGAAGATGAGCGCCAAGTCAGGGGCGCTCACGATCCGCCGTGGCGAGGAGTGGGGCAAGATCTTCTTCCGCCACGGCCTCATCTACTACGCCTTCTCGGTGCCGCAGCACCTGCCTCTGGGCGAACGCCTCGTGAAGTCGGGCGCCATCAGCGCCGCGCAGCTGAAGACGGCGCTCGCGGCGCAGAAGAAGGAGGGCGAGGGCGCCCGCATCGGCGCCGTCCTCCTCGGCAACGGCGTCATCGACCGCGGGACCCTGGAGCAGGCCGTCCGTGAGCAGATCCAGGACACCGCCTTCAAGTTCTTCAGCTGGCTCGACGGCGAGTTCGAGTTCAGCGCCGACGAACAGGTGACCGACGAGGACATCCTCGTCGAGATGAACGTCGAGAACGTGATCATGGAAGGCTGCCGCCGCATCGATGAGTGGGAGCTCATCTTCGAGCAGCTCGGCTCTCTGGAGCGCGTGCCGCACCTCGCCTACAGCCAGCGCGTGGAGGATCGCGGCGAGATGACGCTGACTGCTGAGGAGTGGCGCGTGATCGTCCACATCGACGGCCGCGCCGACATCAACGTGATCCTGCGCGACTGCGGCCTCGACCGCTTCCACGGGGCCAAGGTCATCTACAGTCTGTACTCGAGCGGGCTCATCGGCGTCAGCGAGCCCGCCATCGAGGGCATCGGCAGAGGCTTGAGCGTGGCCGTCCGCGGTCCGATCGACATCTATAACGAGGTGTTTCTCAATACGCTCACCGACTCCAACGTCGTCAAACAGCTGCGCGTGGAGCTCATCGACGAGAAGGAGGTCGAGATCCCCGTGGTCGCCGGCCAGCTGCCGTTGAGCAACGGCGACGGGGAGGAGGCTACGGCGGCCGCAGAGGTCGTCGTCTTCACGGCCGCCTCGTCGTCGCCCGAGCAGGCCTGGCGGCGCCTCGCCGGCGAGAGCTCGGCCTGGGTGCTGCTGGCCAACGCCAACGACCAGGACAGCCTGCGCGCCACCCGCGCCGACCTGGCGTTCGTGCGGTCGTTGGGCGACGTGCCGCTGGTGGTGGCCACCTACGTGTCGATGGCGGACGACGAGCTGAGCCCCAAGCAGGTGGCCAAGGTCCTGGGCGTCGACGCCAAGGTGCCCGTGATGCCCTGTCACCTGCGCGACCGCGAGTCGGTGACGAGCGTCGTGAAGGCGGCGCTGGAGCTCGTCGCGCGCTGAGGCGGCGCCGTAACGGCGCCGCCAGCTTGTCAACGCTCCTCCCGCGGGGGAAGATTGCTGGCGCACACGGGCTTGCAGCCGCTCCCGTACGAAAGGACACGACCCCATGTACTACCCCAGCTACCGCATGCGGCGCCTGCGCCGCACGCCGGCTATCCGCAACATGCTCCGCGAGACCACGCTCGCGGTCGACGATCTCATCTACCCGTTCTTCGTGATCGCCGGGGAGAACATCAAGAACCCGATCTCCTCGATGCCCGGATGCTTCCAGCTCTCCATCGGCAACCTGCTCGGCGAGGTGCGCGAGGTCGTCGAGCTCGGCATCCCGGCGGTGCTGTTGTTCGGCATCCCCTCGCACAAGGACCCGGCGGCGACCGGCGCCTACGATCCCGAAGGCGTCGTGCAGATGGCGGTGCGCGCCATCAAGGACGAGTTCCCCGGCCTCGTGGTCATCACCGACGTCTGCCTCTGCGAGTACATGGACCACGGCCACTGCGGCGTGGTGCAGGACGGCGAGATCGTCAACGATGTCACGCTTGAGCTGCTCGCCAGGATGGCCGTGACGCACGCCGAGAGCGGCGCCGACTTCGTCGCCCCCAGCGACATGATGGACGGGCGCGTGGCCGCCATCCGCAACGCGCTCGACGACGAGGGCCTCGCCGATACGGCCATCATGGCCTACTCGGCCAAGTTCGCCTCGGCGTTCTACGGCCCGTTCCGCGAGGCCGCCGAGTCGACGCCGGCGTTCGGCGACCGGCGCACGTACCAGATGGACTCGGCCAACGGGGAGGAGGCCGTGCGTGAGGCGCTGCTCGACATCGAGGAGGGCGCCGACATCATCATGGTCAAACCCGCCCTGCCGTACCTGGACGTCATCCACGCCGTGAAGCAGGAGACCAAGTTCCCGCTCGCCGCCTACAACGTCAGCGGCGAGTACGCCATGATCAAGGCAGCGGCGGCCAACGGGTGGCTCGACGAGGAGCGCGCCGTCATGGAGGCCGTCACCGGCATCAAGCGCGCCGGCGCCGATCTCATCATCACCTATCACGCCAAGGACATCGTGCGCTGGATCGGTTGACGGCGCGCGCAGACGTGGCCGGGCGGCGTGGCGCGCACGCGTTGCGCCGCCCGCCCGTCTCTGGCACACTAGGAGAGGTTTGCACCATTCAGATGCACAAAACCCCCATGGTATGAGCACGCGGCCCGGCGACGCCGGGGACGGCGTCGCGCCGCCGCGCGTCATCGCCTGGGAGGTCACGCGCAGCTGCAACCTCGCCTGCGTGCACTGCCGCGCCTCGGCCCTGCACGGGCCCTACGAAGGCGAGCTCAGCACCGGCGAGGCGTTCGAGCTCGTCGACGAGATCGCCTCGTTCGCGAACCCCATCCTCATCCTCACCGGCGGCGACCCCCTGATGCGCGCCGACGTCTTCGACATCGCCGAGCACGCCATCGCCAAGGGCCTGCGCACGGTGATGTCGCCCAACGGCACGCTGGTCACGCCGCAGGTCGCGCGCCGCATGAAGGACGTCGGCATCGCCCGCGTGAGCATCTCGATCGACTTCCCCAACGCCGAAGAGCACGACGCGTTCCGCGGCGTCCCCGGCGCCTTCGACGGTGCCGTGCGCGGCGTCCGCCACTGCCTCGACGCCGGCGTCGAGGTGCAGATCAACTCCACGATCACCAAGCTCAACGTGCACTACCTGCCGGCTTTGCTTCAGCTGTCGGAGGATCTCGGCGCCGTGAGTTTCCACCCCTTCATGCTGGTGCCCACCGGGCGCGGCAAGGAGCTCGAGGATCAGGAGTTGCCGCCCGAGGAGTACGAGCGCGCCCTGGAGTGGATGTACGACGCGCAGCAGGAGAGCGACCTGTTCATGAAGCCGACCGACGTGCCGCACTACTGGCGTGTCATGCGGCAGCGCGCCAAGGCGCAGGGTCGCAAGCTCGAGGTGCACCCGCACAGCCACGGCGGCATGAACACTCTCAGCCGTGGCTGCCTCGCCGGCATCGGCTTCTGCTTCATCAGCCACATCGGCGACGTGCAGGGCTGCGGCTACTTCGACAAGGTCGCCGGCAACGTGCGTGAGCAGACCTTCCCCGAGGTCTGGCGCGACTCACCGCTGTTCAACGAGCTGCGCGACTTCGACGGCCTCAAGGGCAAGTGCGGCGCCTGCGAGTTCAAGAAGGTCTGCGGCGGCTGCCGCGCCCGCGCCTACGAGGCGACCGGTGACTACATGGCCGAGGAGCCCTACTGTGCCTACGTGCCGCGCGGCTGGTGTGCCCCGGGAGGCTGAGCGGTCACCTCGGGACCGGCGGTCCAGGCGCCCCCCGGCTCAGCTTTCGAGGTGTTTCTCGAGCAGGACCGACGCCTCGGTCAATCCGGCCGCGAAGTAGAGCTCCTGGACCACCTCGTCGTCGGCGCCAGTGCTGATCGATATCTCGGAGCACTTCTTGTCCTCGAGCAGCTTGATCGCCGCCGTGAGAAGCTGCCGGCCGATGCCCTCGCTGCGCCGGCCCTCGGCGACCACGAGGGCCTCGATGAGGCCCGAGTCGGCGGCGTGGAACAGCCCGGGCACGATGGCGTAGCTGAGCAGCCCCACGGGCGCGCCATCATCGATCGCCAGGAGCACGTCGCTGACCGGCGAGGCCAGAAAGTGACGCACGTAGTGCTCGTCGATCGTCGTGGGATAGTCGAAGGTGACGGCGAGCTCCTGGATGAGGTCGACGACGGCGGGCTCGTCACCGGGGCCGGCGTGACGGATGATCACGGCCATGGCTTCACTCTCCTGCTCGCGGTTCGCGCGGCGTTGTTCACCGTGTGCTTCGGCGGCGGCCGACGTCTTCCTGTCGCCGCCGCCGTGACGCCTCCTGCGGGGGAGGGCTGCATCATCCGCCTTTCGGGTACATCGTGCAGGGATTCACGTGCCGGACGAGGCGCGTAGTATATTGAACGTTTCCGGCAGGCTTATCTTCCCCGGGAGGGTCGAGTGAAGACAGAGACCTCTGCGCGCCTCTTCGACGAGGCTCGGCAGTACATCCCCGGCGGGGTCAACTCGCCGGTGAGGGCGATGAAGAGCGTCGGCATGCCCCAGCCGCTCTTCATCTCCCGCGCCCAGGGAGCCCATATCTGGGACGCCGACGGCAACGAGTTCGTCGACTTCGTCTCCTCGTGGGGGCCCATGATCCTGGGCTGGGGTCACCCCGACGTCGTCGGCCGCCTGCACGCGCAGGTGGACCTGGGCACCAGTTTCGGCGCGCCGACCGAGCTCGAGGTCGAACTGGCACGCCTCATCTGCGAAGCCGTGCCGTCGATCGAGCTGGTGCGCATGGTCAACTCGGGCACCGAGGCCACGATGAGCGCCGTGCGCGTGGCCCGCGGCTTCACCAGGCGCGAGAAGATCGTCAAGTTCATCGGCTGCTATCACGGCCACTCCGACGCGTTCCTCGCGGCGGCCGGCAGCGGGGTGCTCACGCTGTCGCTGCCCGACAGCCCGGGAGTCACCAAGGGCACGACCGCCGACACGCTGCTCGTCGAGTACAACGACGTCGAGTCGCTGACCGGGCTGTTCGCTGAGCGCGGCGAGGAGATCGCCGCGCTCATCCTCGAGCCGGTGGCCGGCAACATGGGCGTCGTGCCGCCCGAGCCGGGCTTCCTCGAAGCCTGTCGCGAGCTGTGCACCAGGTATGGCGCCCTGCTCATCTTCGACGAGGTGATCACCGGCTTCCGCGTCGGCTGGGGCGGCGCCCAGGAGCGCTTCGGCGTGCTGCCGGACCTCACGACCCTGGGCAAGATCATCGGCGGCGGCCTGCCGGTGGGGGCCTTCGGCGGCCGCCGCGACATCATGGAGACGGTGGCTCCGCTGGGCTCCACCTACCAGGCCGGCACGCTGTCGGGCAATCCGCTGGCGATGGCGGCCGGGGCGGCCACGCTGCGCGTCCTCGGAGAACCGGGCGTCTACGAGCGTCTCGAGATGCTCGCCCACGCCGTCGCGGCCGGTCTGACCGAAGCCGCGTCGGCGGCGGGTCGCGCGTTCACGCTCAACCAGGTCGGCCCCATGATGACGCTCTTCTTCTGTGAGGGGCCGGTGCGCAGTTTCGCCGCGGCGAAGCAGGCCGACACCGAGCTGTTCGCCGCCTACTGGAGGCACATGCTTGACAGCGGCATCTATCTGGCGCCTTCGCAGTTCGAGGCGACGATGATCTCGCTGGCCCTGAGCGACGACGACATCGCCCGCGCCGCCGCGGCCGCCGCGGCGTTCTTGGCCGGCTGAGAAGGGGAGGGAGCCGTGCGCAACGTCGACAAGAGGGACGTCCCCGCCGTCACCGTGCCCCGTCTGGCGCTCTACCTGCGCAAGCTGCGCGAGCTGCGCTCCCGCGGCGTGGAGCGCGTCTCCAGCAAGGACCTGGCGGAGATGATCGATCTCAACGCCGCCCAGATCCGCAAGGACTTCTCGTATTTCGGGGAGTTCGGCACCCGCGGGGTCGGCTACGAGGTCGCGCGGCTCGTGGACGAGATCTCGCACACCCTGGGGCTCGACCGCTCCTGGAACGTGGTCATCGTGGGCGCCGGCCTGCTCGGCACGGCGCTCGCCCGCTACCGGGGCTTCTCGGAGCAGGGCTTTCGCCTCGTCGCCATGTTCGACAGCTCGGCGACGGTGATCGGCGCCAGCTACGGCACGGGGCGCGTGCGGAGCATCGCCGACCTCGAGGACTTCTGCAGCGAGGAACGCGTGGACATCGCTCTGGTCACGGTGCCGGCGGGAGAAGCGGACGGCACCGTCGGGCGCCTGGCCGCGGCCGGCGTCAAGGCCGTCCTCAATTTCGCGCCCGTCAAGGTGCACGCCCCCGAAGACGTCCTGGTCCATCAGGTCGACCTCTCGAGCGAGCTCATGTCGCTCTCGTTCTATCTCGATCGGGAGCAGGCCTGAGGTGGTCGACGTGGCGGCCGTGACAGCGGGACTGAGCGCCGCCGGGCTGGCCTTCGGCCCGCCGGCGGCCACTCCGGCGACCCTGCGTTGGGGACCTCTGTTCGACGCGCTGGACGGGAACGGCGACGACGACTACGTGACCGCCGTCGAGCTCATCTACGAGGGCTATCTCTTTCACTATCGCGAGAGCCGCGTCAGCGAGACGCCGGCGGTTGCGCGTGAGACCACGCTGCTCGCCGGCGACTTCTTCTACGCGCGCGGCCTGCGGATCATCGCCGCGCGCGGCGACGCCGACGCGGTCGGGCTTCTGGCGCGCCTCATGGCCGCCTGTTCACAGCTGCGCAGCGTCGGCGCTCCGTTCGCCGCCGACGACGCCCTGTGGGCGTACACGATGGGCGGTTTGGCGGCGCTGCGCGGGGGGACC
>Ga0209386_1001286_pt1 | contig 10270 bp, 12 predicted proteins | sample NGEPertwo_FD_184510 | JGI IMG/M metagenome (GOLD analysis project Ga0209386, IMG submission 184510) | Arctic peat soil microbial communities from the Barrow Environmental Observatory site, Barrow, Alaska, USA - NGEE Permafrost154B-two... | ecosystem: Environmental > Terrestrial > Soil > Wetlands... | reverse complement strand
ATAACACGATGTTTAGCGATAGAGGTCTAACGTGTCAACTAATTAATCTGAACAATATGGTGTGAGTTATCAAAGAACGTTCGAGTTGGGTTTGAACCATCAACCCTAGCTCTATCTTACAAGGAGGTGAGTTATTTAACTCACCTCCTCTTTTTATCTCTGTATTTGTCAAAATGATTACATCAGGGCAATCCAATAACCAATATAACCGATAACAACGATACCTACAATATGCAGAACCCACCAGCCTGTACGAAATGTGGCCCAAGTTCCTAAGTCAATTTGTTCACGTACTTCATCCATTTTTTTCACCCTTTCTATCTTGAAGGATTGGTATTAGGCAATGCCACCGTTAGCGCTAATCAACTTGCTCACCTTACTATGAGCATTGTTTGCTTCGTTGGATAAGCGTAAGTAGACATTTCTAAGATCAGCATGATGAGCACGAGTAGCCAGAACTGCGTATCCCATTGCGGCACCCGCTGCGTCTTTTTCATAGTCATATAACATATCTAAATCTGTAAATTGACTCATTTTGCAAATCCCCTTTCTATTGTAGTTGACCCATTCGTTTGTTGAAAATACCCACTACATCTTCTATGCCTTTGGCTTGTTCTTCAAAAAACCCTTTAACAGCAGGATCTTTCGCCATTTCATTGAACATTTGGCATTTCTTCATGGCGGTCTCAGACTCAATAATACTCCGGGTTACCATGCCTTGGTCTAGGATTTTCTTCATTTCCATATCATTTACTTGCATCATATATCCCTCCTTTACTGTCAAATATTTGTAGTTTATTAATGACAGCTTTAGAATGTGTAAAAAGACCACAACTTATGCACGGTCTAAGCTCTCATTTGATGATATTTGTATATACTCCATAAGTTTCGTAAAAAATAACATAAATGTCTCACCCGAAAAACAGCCCAAAATCGTCTTAGAAGATTCGCCTTATGATTGGCGATGGGACTGGTAATGATTCATTAAACGGTGGAGAGATAAGAAAGCAGGTAATTATTATGAATATACAGTATGTACAAGGGGATTGTCTCTTTACGAGAATTAATCAATTGCCGAAGCAGTATGAGTATTTAACCCAGGACATAGATACTGAGGTAATCATAGTAGGAGGCGGCGTTACTGGAGCCATATTAGGGTACTATTTTAGTAAACATAATATTAATGCTGTTATTCTAGAGAAATCAAGAATAGCTCATGGTAGTACTAGTATTACAACGTCACTTCTTGAATATGAACTTGATAGTAATGCCAGCGAGCTAAAATCCTATACATCTATAGACAATATTATTCGGTCATATGGGTTAGGAATAAAGGCCTTAGACGAAATCCAAGAGTTTATAGATGCCTATGGAAATACTTGTGATTTTAAAAGAGTCGATAGTTTCTTATATACCGCAAAAGATATGGAAATAAAGGAAATGGAAGAAGAATATAAGCTTAGAAAAGAACATGGATTTCCGGTAGAATTTATTGATCAAGACACTAATCCATTTTCTTTCGATGTAAAGGCTGGAGTTTTAAGTAAAGGTGGAGGCGCTCAATTTGATCCTTATAGATTTACCCATGCTTTGTTGAAGGAAAGCTGTAAAAAAGGATTAAGAGTCTATGAAAACACAGAAGCTGTAGAAGTTGAGTATAGTGACAATGGGGTTACCATAGAAACTATATATGGCCATAAAGTTAAAGGTAAAATTGTTATTGTGGCTTCAGGATATAACACACATCTTTTCACTAAAAGGGTCTTCGGAATTAAAACCACGACCTTCAACATTGCAACTAAACCCATAGATAATATAGAAGCTATTTACAAGGATGTTGTTGTGAGAGATAATGAAGAGCCTTACCATTACTTAAGAACAACCAGTGACAATAGAATCATCCTTGGTGGAGAAGATATAAACTTTCTACCTGATATTCTCAATGAAGAATTATGTATCAAAAATTATGATAAGCTAGAGCAAAAACTAAAAGCTTTATTTCCAAATTTAAATATAGAGATTGAGTATCGGTATTGTGGGGCTTTTGAATCTACTAAAGATAATCTAGGTTTCCTAGGGAAGGATCCGCGTAATCCAAAATTATGGTACTGTTTGGGATATGGAGCAAATGGTATTTTATTTGCTATGCTAGGTGGAATGATGCTAAGTCAATTATATTTGGGAGAAGAGCCTGATGATCTACAGCTCTTTAAAATCGATCGGTTTAATTGAAAACATAAAAATGGAAGCTCCTAGGTATTCCTAGGAGCTTCCATTTTAAATTAAGGAGGGCATAAGCTCATCCTCTACAAACATTTATCCTTTATAGTTTGAAATGGTTGTGTTGGCACTTTGTAATGCTCCATTGACTGCATCAAGAGTGTTTTGAATTTCTTGTTTGTTCTCAGGTTTTTCTACAGAACCCATAGCAGTGTTGAGACAGTTTTGTGCACTTTGGAGATGATTTGTTACATCCTGAACATGTTGTTTAGCGTTTTTCATTAAATTTACCTCCTCATAATATTGTAATATTTGACTCTCTTATCATTTGTCATATAATCCAAAAATATACATAAATTTAATTTTTGTATGCCTCATCGTACAAAAGGATAATTCAGCAGTCTCTATTCCACTTTTTCTGGACATTCTTTTGATAATAAGAAGAAGTTAAAGGTGACAATCCAAAAATAACATCCTAATAAATCCAATGATGTCACCGTGAAAAATAACCCTTTTGGAATATAGATAAAGCCTGCACTATATAAAAGATATTGCACAAAAAATAGACATGAGAATACGATTGTTTTCTTTAACGAGTGCAATTTAGATCTAAACAAAATAATTAACAAATTAATTTGAAAGAATTGATAAATCAGACCCGTTGTTGTATGATCTTTTGACATTTCTGCAAAAAAGTGACCTTTGAAGATTTGAATGCCTAGTAGCCGTTGACTCAAAATAATAGTGAGACTGTTGATGGCAAAAATACTAAAGAAAAGCGTAATATAATGAATTAGATTATTTGAAGAATTTTTTTCTTTTTCATACCATTTTTTATTGAACCAAAAGAAGAAGGGAAACCCAAAAAGAGTATAGATTGAGTTATACCAAAAATGTTGATAAATACCCAATTTTAAAAATAGCTCTTCAATTACAAAATAAATTAATGAAAAAATAAAATACCAAATAGATGAAAGATTAAAAATAATTATTAATAATGATGAAGAAGAGACTGATATTTGAGAAAAATAATTGCCAAAAACATTATCCAAAAAAATATCCGCAACTATTTTAGGATGATAGCTGTATGCTTTTAGACCCAGTGCAAGAATTGCCTCGATTAGAAATGAAAATCCTAATATAGAAAAAAGAAAGGCTATTGAAGATTTAATATTTTTAGTTTTGTATAGTATCAAAACAACAGAAATGATGCTGGTAAAAAATAACAATATGTACCATATCGTATTACTCCAAAATGTAGAGCTCATGTGTACCCCCTTGAGAGAAATAAGCTTAGATTAACGATATTCCTTTTTATTTCATACTACCTAGTGGTAATTTAAAATAGTAAGCTATTATTGATCCGACGATTAACATGAACAACCAAGCTAACAGAGGCTTGTCATAATGAATTTTAAGTGCGGGAAACATAAAGGTATTAAAAGCTATTGACCACCAAAGATTCCAACCATTACTGTATCTAACTAAGCTAAATTGGAGAGTTATCCATTCAAGAAAAGTAAACAGGGCTATCCATTTCAGTATGTATGTAACCTTCTTAAAACCATTATTTTTAGGGAAAAGTGATAAATATAATAATATGCTAGCTGGAAAAGTTATTAAGTCAAATAGTAAGGTCGTAAAAGTCACGTTCAATATTGGATCAAATAACTCCCACAGTGGAAAATTATAAAATGTAAAATTATAAAGCAAGTCTCCTAAACTCATAAAAAGTAACGTTGGATAATATTTTTTATAATTTCTCCAATCTGCCCATTTATAAGCTACCAGAAGCCAAATAAGTGTTTTACATAATCTGAACACCCTATTTACCACGTCCCTTCCAGTTAACACCTTACAGGCTAAGTTTCTCTTTAGGCTTGAAATTTATACATTCATATGCATAAATACTATCTACAACCTGGAGCTTGGGAAAACGATGAAAAATGAGAACCCCCATTGGGGGTTCTCATTTTGTTCATTACTAAATTTCAGGGTTTGGGAAATCTACCCGTTGATCTTATCCGACTTGTGCGGACTCAATCGTATTAATAACAGGCCCGTGCCAGTTTTCGAACCAAACCTGGCCCGTGTATCCATTAACATCAAGTTCCGCATAATCCTTGCCGTCTTTCTGAATCATGAATTCATAGTAACCAGGTGCTAGCTCTGGTTTATCTATCGAATATCCTTCGCCCAAATTGGTTGCAAACTCTTGAGCGCTTTTCGTAGCCTGTTCCTCGCTGACCGTAACTGCCCCGTTATTTCCCCAATTCATATGCCCATATTTTGTATTCCACATAACATTCGGACCCACTTCATTGATAATCTGCCCGCCATTCTTGTAAAGCATCACTTCATAAGCTTTAGCTCCTGACGCCGCCTCTTTAAGCTCAACTTCATATCCATTTGAATATTCATGAATTTCTTCCACAACCACACCTTGATTAGCTTTTTCTGCATAAGCTTTAGCAATGGCTATTGCTTGATCAGAGGTCGTAACTTGTCCGTCTACAAGGGTAATACCTAAACCATTTGCATCGTAGCCTCCCCCCATCATGTCATACCCGCTACCATTTCCATTAATACCTTGGCCGCCCATCATGCCATAACCGCTACCATTTCCATTAGTACCTTGGCCGCCCATCACGCCATAACCGCTGCCATTTCCACTAGTACCTTGGCTGCCCATCATGCCATAACCGCTACCATTTCCATTAGTACCTTGGCCGCCCATCACGCCATAACCGCTGCCATTTCCACTAGTACCTTGGCTGCCCATCACGCCTTGATTGTGGATTGCATTAACATTTGGTCTTAATCCAAGCGTATGTCCGATAGACTGGGCAACAGCTGACCCAGAGTTTAGTGCGAATGCCGTCCCGGAAAGTGCCATGACCCCTACCATTGAGAGCCCTATAATCCATTTTGTCTTATTCATCATATTTCTCCTCCTTATTAATTTCACCCAAGAATAATTTATAGCAACCTTGTCCCTTGGGACTGAATGCTTCTTGTGATTTACTGCTCTTCCATGTCCTTAGTGTAACGCTTAGATACGATTAACCCATGAAAAAGTTGTGAATTTCTCATGAACATAGGACACTGATTGCTGTTTATTGTTGTAATCAAGCTATATTATATTACCATATTGTTCCATATTATTGGTGCATTTCATATTATGAACTAACCCTTAACAACAGAGGGAGAAAGACGCGGTATGGTTTAGAAAAGTGAATTTCTCAGCAATCTTGAATCATATAATATAGCTTTAATATTGATGTTCCTAAAATTATAAAAAAAAATACTAAGTGAGGTGTTCATAATGGCCTTTGGTTATAGACGAGGTTTTGGCGGTTTCGGTGGCTTTCGCCCAGGTTTTGGTGCTTATCGTCCTGGATTCGGCTTCGGACGTGGATTCGGTTATGGCGGATTTCTCCCCGGTTTAGTCTTTGGATCATTACTGGGTAGTGCAGTCGCTTCTCCGTATAATTATCAACCCTATCCTCCGTATCCTTACGCCCCTTATTATTAAGCAATAATAACCCATCTACAAAACAAAGGATTGCCCCTAATAGGGCAATCCTTGATCATTTCATAATATTGGTCATATCCGTAGAGCAGTAATACCCTTAAGATCCTTACCTTATTTATATACTTGCCTCAGAAGCTTCAAACTTATCTATCTTCCAAAATCCCCTCTCCTTTTTTACTGTAACCGTATAAGTAGTGCTAAATGAAGTTCCAACGCTAATCTTATTTTTCTTTTTATTCTTTTTGTTTAGCTCTTTAAAGTATTTTCCATCAGCACTGACCACGCAAGTCCTTACGTTATAAACTACCACAGCTTCCTCCTGGTCCTCAAGAAAAGTAATCGAGAGAAACTCACAATCTTCATACGTAGATTTAATCTTGTTCTCGCTAAACAATTTTCTGACACCTTGCTCATCACTGTTCTTTATGAGCTGTATCAGGTGGTCCAAGGTATAGAGATGATACTCCGCCCTACCGTCCAGGTGCTCAAAATCGCGCTCGTTTAAAGCTTCTGCAAAATCCCTGGACAAATCTTTGATGGCTTGTTCATCCACTGTATCATCCGTTACAGTCGCAGCACTGCTGTCAAACCCACCGCTGTTGTTTTTTATCGTTCCATTTTCAGCAGGCAGAGATTCTTGAATGACTTCCAAGACCTTTAGTAGGATATTTTGCTTGTTCATATGTCGCCTTCTTTCATGACTCTTCCAAAAACTCGAGCCAATATATCATATGAACAATAGGATAATTCGGAGACTTGGGCAACAAATTACCTTCCAAAATTATACTGACTAGCCTCATGTGTTCACTAAACTAATGATTAGAGACTCACCAACGCAACAAACTTATCAACTAGTTTAGGATCAAACTGGATCCCTTTGAATTTGATCATCTCTGCCAGTGCCTCTTCTTTGGACAGAGAGTTTCGATAGGGTCGGTTGTTGGTCATAGCATCAAAAGCATCGACAATTGAAAGAATCCTGCTCTGAAGTGGAATATCCTCGCCCATTAACTGGAAGGGATAGCCCCTACCATCCCACCACTCATGATGACTGAGGATCCAATCCGAAATGTGTGAGAGCTTCGTCGAAGATAAAGAAATACGATAGCCAATTTCGGCATGCAGCTGCATCTCGTTCTTTTCTTCTTCGGTAAGCCTCCCTAGTTTGAATAATATCTTGTCAGGTATGCCAACCTTCCCTATATCATGGAATTGGGCAAAGAGTCGCATGTCCTCAATCTCATTTCTCGACATGCCTATAGCTTCAGCCAGGTTTCCACATAACTGCTGCATCCTGTCGCCATGACCTTCTAGGATAAAGTCGCGGACCCCCAACATTTTTGTAAGAATATCAATAATATTACTCTTCTTACGCTGACGATCATGGAGTTTTTCACGATACATTAGATTATCGGCCATCTTCAACAATTCGCTTATATCTTTTTGTTGACCATTCCCAACGACATAACCTAAAGATATGCAAACGGGTATAATTCGCTCCTCAGAATTAATATTGCCTAATAATTCAGCAACTTTTAACGCGATGACTGAGAGCTCCTCAGTTGTTGTGTGTTGAATTAATACTGCGAACTCATCTCCGCCAATCCTGGCAACGATATCATCTTGACTAAAGCACTCACATAAAATATTCGCCACTATTTTAAGATAATCATCACCCACAGGATGGCCAAGAGTATCGTTAACCAATTTTAGGTCGTCGATATCGCTAATGACAATGCCCACACCTGTCGTATCTTTATTAGAATATTCATCTAATGTAAGTTCAAAATAATTTCTGTTATAAAGACCTGTTTGAGCATCATGGATGCTCATATTATAAAGATTATCCTCTGATATCTTACGTTCGGAAATATCCCTAACAACAGCCAACACCTTGTCATCCCCACATAAAGCAAGTCTTGCTTCAAGAAATTCCTTTTTGTCTGATCGATAGGAAGAAAACTCTAAGGTTTGAATTTCTCCGGTCTGAAAAAGTTTCTCAATGGCTTGAAATGCGGAATTGATCTCCTCCTTAACAAATTCCTTAATATTTCTACCTAAAAAATCGCCTTGTCTATGAGGGGGAACTGCCGTATTTTCTAAGTAATTATCTATTATAGTCCCATTACGGTCCAATAAAAAAAACATATCAGGCATGACCTTTAAAAATGCGCCGAGTCTATTTTCACTTTCTCTTAAGGCCTTTTCAGAGTTTTTTCTATCAGTGACATCAACAAGTGTAACAATGATCTTAGATAATTTACCAGATTCATCAACCTCTGGTTCATAATCTCCCATAATCCATCGAACATTACCGTTGTCTGGATTCTTTATCCCTATGATTTGTTCGCGTGAGGGTTTGCCGTTAAAAATTACTATATTTAGCGGAAATTCTTGCATAGTCAACCTGTGACCATCTTCATTTATATAATTCTCAATGAGCTCTTCCAATGATAATTCTGGTGGATATTCTATGAGCGATTGTTCAATCAAAAGGGTTTCTTTGTTCAATAGTTTCTTGTCGCTTATCAGTTCGAAAAACTTTCGATTGCTGATCAGCATCTCTCCTTTCGGAGAAAATACAGCGACTCCCACATGCAGATTAACTAGGAGATCCTTAATTATTTCTTCACTATCTTTAAGCTTATCAAGCGTATCTGTGAGTAGTACTTCAGCCTTAGTTTTTACTTTCTTGTCAACTCTCAAGTTGAAACCTAAGAAAAGGAATGTGCAAATATTCACTAGCATATTTCTAAATGACTTAATCATAGAACCTCACTCCAATTTGTGAAAATCCACGTGCAATGGTGGAATATTAGTTACCCTACACATACCCTATTCCCTAAGTTGCTATCGTTGACGCAGGCTAGGTATAACAGCTATTTGGGTATTGTATTACTGTAATGCAACAATACCCATCTATAATACAAAACCATTATTTCTTCAATGAAAATAAAGCAGAGTTCTTAGCTAAACTATGCTCAATTAGTTGGTTGTTTTTACTTGTATATAGAGAAATAAAAGCATTGACTAAATCGGGATCAAATTGAGACCCAGCACACTTTTTCAATTCTTCTAATACCTGTTCAAACGTTCCTGCATCACGATAAGGACGACTAGAAATAATTGCATCGACGGTATCGGCAATTGTAACGAGACGAGCTAAAAATGGGATATTTTCACCACTTAAGCCGTCTGGGTAGCCTCTTCCATCGTACCGTTCATGATGATGTCTGATAATGGGCAAAATCTCTTGAGTAAAGTTTAACTTTGAACAAATATTCTCCCCGCGTTCCGGGTGAGATTTCATAATGATCCATTCTTCACTTGACAATGCGTTAGGGCTATTTAAAATAGCATCCGGAATCCCAATCTTCCCAATGTCATGCAAAATCGATGCGCGATATATAATAACTTGATCTAACTGACTCAAATTCAAGAACCGGGCAAGCTCTAAAGCGTACTCAGTCACCCGTTCTGAATGTCCATGTGTATAGGCATCTTTAGATTCAAGTGCTAACGCAAGTGTAAAAATAATATTTTGAGATTCGTCCAGCGCGGTCAGTGATTCCTGGAGCTTATTATTGGCGGCTGTCAGTTGTTGATTAGCTCTTTCCAGTTCAACTTTATGCTTTTCAATCGTCTTTCTGCTCAGAAAATCCTTAACTACCGTATTATAAAGTACGATTGAAAGAAACCACGCAACTAGAACCAGTATTGCACCATTGATATAATGTGCTCTTAAAATTGTAGGATTTTTTTGCATAAGTGTAATCCCTATTAGAAATATTAGATAATTAATTAAATAAATACCTAGACTGGTTAATGGCTTAAAATAATTCATTACGGCCATTGTTAATGCCCCAATAATAAATACTGTGATTTCGCCGTGAATACTCTGATCGACAATTGAGGTCAATGCACAATTCGAGGTAATAAAATATGCTAACAGTAAAACAATAACTCGCTTGCCTTGCAATTGCTTTGGGGATAAATCTCTGTATATCAGAAAAAACGGCAGTAATATCAGCATTTCTAGAAGCAAGAGAAGGTGAGCATAAAAAAGATATTTATACCCTGGTATTGTAATCCACAGCCCTTTTTGCAGGTTAAGGTAGTCCGTAAAAAGCAGTATTATTGAGGCAAAAAATAATATATAGTTCAGCTTTTTCGAGCGCTCAAAATTTAAGGTAGTAAGTTTTTGAAAGAATTCCTTCATTTGGCTATTTTCTATATGCCCAGACATACTTTCTGTAAGTAGTAACGATTGTAGTTTGTTAAACATGTAAATGCACCATAACTTTCGATTTAAATTGCGAAAAATCCTCCTGAACTAAATCTGCAAGATGTTGTTTTTTACCCAAAAGATTCCCAATTACATTTTACATGTCCGATTTACCTACTTCAATAGGAAAAACTCAATTGTAAAACTTATTTCCACCCCTACTAACCTCACAGGTGGAAGTTAGTCTTGCAAATAAAAGGGTAGCTTTTAGTTGTACAAATTATTATACT
>Ga0209386_1001285_pt1 | contig 10271 bp, 6 predicted proteins | sample NGEPertwo_FD_184510 | JGI IMG/M metagenome (GOLD analysis project Ga0209386, IMG submission 184510) | Arctic peat soil microbial communities from the Barrow Environmental Observatory site, Barrow, Alaska, USA - NGEE Permafrost154B-two... | ecosystem: Environmental > Terrestrial > Soil > Wetlands... | reverse complement strand
CCTCGCCCAGCCGGGTTGACTGAGCCGGCCCGCCGAAACGTCAACCTGCCAGCGTCGCCGGCGGCAGGCCGCCTCGCCGTATCCCTGTTATAGTACTCGGCGCTCTTCGGCAACGGCTCCCCCGGCGTCTGGGGTCACACAGGTTGAATGCAGGGTCGCTAACTCCAAGCCCGGTCGCGGCGAAACTCGCTCGCCCACGCATAGACGACGTCGTCCTGCGCCCCGACACGCTCGCCGACTTCAGACGGGCCACACGACGACGGCTGTCGCTGGTCTGCGCGCCCGCCGGCTACGGCAAGACCACAGTCGCCGCGGCGGCCATCGAGCGCCTGGGTCTCGACAGCGTCTGGTACAAGCTGGACGTCCTCGACCACGACCCCGTCGTCTTCCTCGCGTCTCTCACCGAAGCCCTCAGAGCGCGCTTCGCGGACTTCGGCGACGCGATCCGCGAACGCCTGAGGACCACTGCCGAGACCCCCTTCCCCATCGAGCACATGCAGGCGATGTTCGTCAAGGAGTGCGAGCAAAGGATCGACCGCGATGTCCACATCGTCCTCGACGACTACCACGAGGCGGCCGAGTCCGCAGAGCTCAATCGCACGCTGGACTACCTGCTGGCCAATCTCCCGGCGAGCCTGCGTCTCATCGTGCTCACGCGATACGATCCCGCGTTCTCGGTGAACAAGATGCGTCTCGCCGGCGACGTCGCTGCGATAAGCGCCGAGACTCTGCGCTTCGACGCCGAGCAGGCCGTGGCGGTGCTCGCCGCACGCACCGGCCACCAGCCGCGCCGCGAGCACATCGAGCGCCTGGTCGCGCTGACCGAGGGCTGGCCGGCGAGCATCGTGCTCGCCGGCCTGGCCCTTGAGTGGTTCGACCTCGACTCGCTGGAGCTGACCCTCTCGGACCCCCGCCTCAAGCAGGACATCTACTCCTACCTCGCGGAGCAGGTGTACCGGCGCGAGGACGAGGCCATCCGCTCCTTCCTCAAACGCACGTGCTGCCTCGAGAACATCAACGCCGAGCTCGCTAACCGGCTCGCCGGCACGGACGCGGCGCACCGCTACCTCGCTCATCTTGCGGCGAACCGCGTCTTCACCTTCGCGACGGGCGAGGAGGGCGCGTACCGCTACCACAACCTCTTCCGCGACTTCCTGAGGCAGAGATACCTCCAGGAAGAAGGCGAGCCGGCGTTCCGCCGCCTCCAGCACGAGACGGCGGCCGCGCTCGAGGATGTCGGCGAGACAGAGATGGCAGTGGAGCTCTACCTGAACGCCAACCAGCCGCTTGACGCTCTCGGCGTGGTCGCACGAGGCGGCGAAGCCGGGCTGGAGGGCCTGCCCACTGAGAGGCTGCGCTCCTGGCTGGACAGGCTGCCTCCGGAGGCCGGCGCCACCGAGTCTTGGGCGAGGCTCATGGCCGGGCAGCTCCACAGCCGCAGCGGGGACTACCCCGAAGCGCTCCGGGAGATCGATCGGGCCGCTCGCTCGTTCCAGGCCGCCGCGGACGAGTGGGGCCTGTATCACGCGCTTTCCATGAGAGAGTGCGCGCTCTTCTGGCAGGGGGATACGGCCGCAGCCTTACGCGCCTGCGAGGCCGCTCTCACGCACGCGCAGACGGGGCAGCAGAAGATGCACACGCTCCTCGGTCTTGGTTCGGCGGCGCTCGACATGCGCCGCTGGGAGGAGGCGGAGGCCGCGTTCGCAGCCGCCGACGCCGTGGCCGACCTCGCCACCCCCGCCGAGCAGATCCGGGCCAGAGCGCTCCGCGCGCACGCGGCCTACTACCGGGGAGACTTCAGAGCGGCGCGCGCCGCGCTGCCCGCCCCTCAGCCCGCAGACACGTCCGGCGCTGTCAGGGCCATCATACTCAACACGGGCGGAACGGTGGAACTGGGGCTCGCCGACTACGCCCAGGCCCTGGCGCTCTTCGAGCAGGCTCGCGCAGTCGCCAAGCGCTGCGGCTACACCCTCACCGCCGCCATGGTCGCAGACAACATCGGCCTGCTCAAGGGCGCCCAGGGGCACACGGCGGAGGGCCTCGCGATCGTACGCAAGACGATGGAGGGAGCAGCCTTCACCGCCGAAACGACCCACGAAGCCTGCATGCTTAGCCACGAAGCCACGCTGCTGCGTCGGGCCGGCGACCTCGAGGCGGCGCTCGCGCCGTGCACGAAGGCCGCCGGGAGCGTGGCCTTCGAGAGAGACCCGTACATCGCCCTCAACTCGCAGGCGAATCTCCTGTACCTCCGTGCGCTCCTCGGCGACAAGGATACGCAACAGCTTCTGGCCATCTCACGCCGCGCATCCGGCGCCGGCCTCTCGTTCGTTGCTCTGAAAGCGCAGCTCTACGCCGCGGTCGTCGCTCAGACGACGGGCGACGGCGAGCTCGGCGCGGAGCTGCTGCGAGACTGCGTGCCCCGCCAGCTCGAGCTGGGGCACCTCCACCTCCTGGCGCAGGAGCTCTGCCCCAGACCCACGGTCGCGGCGGTCGCTCTGGCGAGCGCCGCGTCACAGGATCTTGCTCAACGCCTCATGGACGCCCTGGCAAGCCACTGGGGCTTTGCCGGGCTGGTCGAGGCGCTGGTCGCAGACAGTCCGGCGCTGGCCGTGCCGGCGGTCCAGGCTGCCGCAGAACGGGCCTCCGACGACGTGCTCGCTCGCGTACTCGCCGTGACCCAGGGGATCCGCGGCGGCGCGCTGGCGAGAGCCGTCGAGACCGCGCTGGAACAGCGCCCTGGGGTGTCGCTTACGCCCGGGCCGGTCTTCCCGGAGCTCACGAAACGGGAGCGCCAGATACTTCGGCTCATGGCCGAGGGCCGGCGCAACCCGGAGATCGCCGTCGAGCTCTTCCTCTCACCCACGACAGTGAAAACGCACGTCAATCACATCCTCAGCAAGCTGGGCGCGCAGAGCCGCGTCGAGGCCATCCTCGCCTTCAAGGAAGCCGCCGGGCATTCGAGCGACCGTCCCTGAGGTTGCGAGGCATATCTCCACCCGGCCGGACGCCCGAACTACAACCTGGGTATGATTCACCGCACCACGTCTCCCGTTAGCCTGCATCCGCACTGAAAGGGACCAGCAAGGAGACAAGATGGAATCGCCCACGTCCGTCGTCTACGTCGAGTCGAACCACATGAGCCAGCGCAAGAAGACCGTCATCGACATCCTCCGCGACAGCCCCGGCTTCGTGTCGGGCGAGGCCATGAGCGCCAAGCTCGGCATCTCGCGCAACGCCGTGCACAAGCACGTCAAGTCGCTGCGCTCGCGCGGCTACAGCATCCTCGGCATCTCCCGGCGCGGCTACAGGCTCGAGGAAGAGCCGTGCCGGCTCTCCATGGGCCACATCACCGACCGCACGGTCGACAGCAGGTTCGGCAGCTCGTACCGCTACTACGACGAGATCGAATCGACGAACGTCGAGGCCAAGTCCCTGGCGAGCAGCGGCGCCCCCGAAGGCACCGTGGTGATCGCCGAGGCGCAGACCGCGGGGCGTGGCCGGCTCGGCCGCCGCTGGACCTCGCCGGCCGGCAAGGGCCTGCTCTTCTCGGTGCTTCTGCGGCCCGCCCTGCCGATGAGCGAGGCCCACTTGCTCACCCTGGTCGCCGCCTGCGCAGCGGCCGAGGCCATCGAGTCGCTGGCCGCGGCGCCGGTGAAGATCAAGTGGCCCAACGACCTGTTCATCGGCGACCGCAAGGTCGGCGGCATCCTGCTGGAGGTCGCCGGCGAGCAGGACGAGGTGGACTGGGTCGTGGTCGGCATCGGCGTCAACGTCAACACCGAGTACAGCGAACTGCCCGTGGCTCTGCGGCGGACCGCGACGTCGCTGAGAATGGCCGGCGGAGAGCCCGTCGACAGAAGCGAGCTGCTCGCCCGCCTGCTGCTCGCGCTCGACGCGCACTACACCGAGGCGGTCGCCAGCGGGTTCGAGCGCGCGCTCAGCGGCTTTCGCCAGCGCGACTACCTGTTGAGCAAAGGCGTGAGCGTGCAGACCCGGGAAGGCCCGGTGGCAGGCCGGGCAGCCGGCATCGACGAGCGCGGCGCACTGCTCGTCGAGCTGCCCCAGCGCCAGATCAGGCGCTTCCACTCCGGTGACGTGACGCTCCAGCTCTGAGCGCGGACCTCGGGTCGCGCTGGTCGGCCCCCGGGCGGCTGGCCCTGCGTCTTGACAGCCGCGCCGGGGTCTCCTAGATTGTCACCTCCGTTCAAGCGAACAAGGTTGACGATTGCCGTCCCTCACCACGCGCGAGCTCACGTACGCCGCTCTCTTCACGGCGCTCATCGCCGCGGGAGCCTTTGTCGCCATCCCGGTCGGGCCGGTGCCGTTCACGCTCCAGGTGCTCTTCGTCCTTCTCGCCGGCATGGTCCTCGGCCCCAGGCTGGGGGCCGCGAGCGTCGTCGCCTATCTCGCCCTCGGGCTCCTTGCTCCGGTGTTCGCGGGAGGCGCCTCGGGCTTCGGTGCGCTGTTAGGCCCGAGCGGCGGGTACCTTTGGGGCTTCGTGCTCGCGGCGCTCGTGACCGGCCTCGTCTCACGAACTGGGGCGCCCACCCTGCTGCGGCTGATCGGCGCCGGCCTGCTCGGGCTCGTGCCGATCTACGTACTCGGGACGCTGTGGCTCGCGCTCCAGCTGCACATCGGCGTGGGTACGGCGCTTGCCACCGGGGTGGCGCCGTTCGTGTGGCTGGACGTGCTGAAGGCGGTGACGGCAGGCCTCGCGGCCCGCAGCCTGGTCAACCTGCCGCTGGGTCTTCCTTCACCTCAGCGAGGCCGCTGACGTCGGCCAGCGCCTGCCCGCGCAGGCGCAGGTTGATGCGACCGAGCTCGTACTCGCCCCTGAAGTCGGTCGAGCTGCCGTCGCGGTAGGCGAGCTCCTTGTCGCGGAGCACCCGGGCGAGAACCTCCACGTACTGCTTGTCCAGCGTGTGGCCGGCCAGCAGACGGAGCTCCTTGAGCGCCTCGAACGAGCTTCGCGCCGAGTGGTACGGCCGGTCGGACGTCATCGCGTGATACGAGTCGGCCACGGCCAGGATCTTGCTGAGCTCGGGGATGCTCTCGCCGTGGATGCCGCTCGGATACCCGCTGCCGTCGAGCCGCTCGTGGTGGTAACGCACGATGTCGGCGACCTCCTGATAGGCGACCAGATGCGAGAGCACCTCGGCCCCCTTCTCGGGATGCTCGCGGATGGAGACCCAGTCCTCGTCGTCGAGCACCGTCGTCTTGCGCAGCACCGCGTCGGGCACGCCCACCTTGCCCAGGTCGTGAAGAAGGCCGGCCAGGTGAAGCGCGTCGGCCTCGTGCTCGGGAAGCTCGAGCGCGGTGGCGATGTCGCGACAGTACATGGCCACCGCCGCGGAGTGCTGCGCAGTGTACTCGTCCTTGCTGTCGAGAAGCACGACCATGGCCGCGGCCAGGCCGATGTTCATCTCCAGGTACTTGTCGCTCAGTTCCTTCTGCTTCGCCAGATGCTGCTTCTCACGCACCAGCAGTTTGAACATGTACTGGCTCGCCAACAGCGGGATGAAGAGCAGGGCCACGGTGACGATGCCGGCGACGGCGTACAGGGCCGCGATCGCCAGCCCAAGAAGGAGCAGCACACCAAGCGAGCGGAGGAACGGCAGCATCTCCTGGCGCCAGAAGGCCCTCACCTTGCGGCCGTACTTGACGCGCATGCCGACGCTCACAAGCGCCAAGTTGGTCGCCTCAAAGGTCACCGCGGCCACCGCACCTGCCGCAAGAAGGCCGACGGAGACCTGATCGAGCTCGATACCCAGGCGGCGCACAACAGAGTCGAAGGCCAGCGACGAGAGGAACACGGCGGCGACGAAATTGGCGGAGTTGTAGACGACCACGGAGCGCGAGCTCTCTCGCCACGCGCCCCAAAGGCCGACGGCCACTGCCACGCCGAGCGCGGGCAGGCGTCCGGCGAACATGATGGCCAGGAGAAACGGCAGATTGCCCGCGGCGAGCGTCACCCGATCGGATACCTCGACGGCCATCTCATCGGCAATCAGAGCGAGAACCGCGAACACGGCGGCGTCACGGATGACCGTTGAGGAAACCGGGATCGGTCCCGGCTGAAGCCACGAGTACACGACCACGAGCCCGGCAAAGAACGCCAAGCTCATGGTGAGCACGCGGTAGTTGCGCTCAGCTAAGGACACGGCACCTCGCGGGGGTGTGCGGTGCCCCGTCTATCGGCAGGTCTGGTTCGAAGCTTGAACGGTCAGTGCATCTTGCTGCTGCCACCGCTCGTCACGAGCGCAAACAGCAGAGAGGTGAGCGTCTTCTCGATCTTCTTACTCATGGGAATACCTCTACAGTCCAGTCTCGATCGGTCAGTGCATCTTCCCGATGGTGGCATCAATGTGCATCTTGCCGATGGTGGCATCAATGTGCATCTTGCCGATGGTGGTCCGCATGGAATCCCCCTAAAGGTTTGGTCACCATCTGCCGATAACAAATGGTTGACAATTGCTGTGCCGACTCTACGGAGGCGCAGGAGCTGTGCATACCCTGCGCACTTGGACATATCGGGCAATTGTTAACCTCTGTATAACCAGAATGGCCAATACACGTGCGTATGCGCCTCGGCCATGTCAACCTGAGATGGATTGACGTAGGCTTGTGCCTCTGAGAGCAGCCGGGGCCGGCCGCCAGTCGAGCCCCGGCGTCACCCCTGGAGGTCACCGCGATAGAGGCGAACGCCGCCACCACCGAGACACGAGCGACGTCGCTGGCCCGCAACGGCAGCTTCATGCTGCTCTGGGCAGGCCAGTTCGTCTCGCAGATGGGCGACCGCCTGGCGATGGTCGCCTTTCCCTGGTTCGTCTACAAGAGCACGGGGTCGGCGCTCGGCACGGGCGCCGTCTTCGCCCTGTACACCCTGCCCTACGTGTTGTTCGGCGCCTTCGCTGGGGTGGTCATCGACCGCTTCAACAAACGCGCCGTGATGATCGCCGCCGATGTGGTGCGCGCGGGCCTCGTTCTGGTCGTGCCCTTCGCGACCACGCGGTCACTGCCGGCCGTGTACGTGCTGAGCTTCCTGATGGCGAGCGCCGCCGTCTTTTTCGACCCCTGCAAGCTCGCCATCCTCCCCGACCTCGTCACCAAGGACCGGCTGATGCGCGCCAACTCTCTGCTCGCCACCGGTGAGAACCTGACCGAGATCGTGGGATACGCCTTGGCGGGCTTCATTCTGGCCTACGTCTCCACCGCCACGGCCTTCCGCATCGACTCCGTGACGTTCGCGGTCTCGGCCGCCGCCCTGTTGCTCATGCGCTACCGGGCGCCGGCGCGCGCGGCGGCGGAGCAGGCCGCGCACTCCTTCTGGCACGAGCTCCGCGAGGGCCTGAGCTTTCTCCGTCACCACCACGCCCTGCTCATGAACACGCTCATGGTGGTGGCCTTCGTCGCCGGCAGCGGCGCCAGCTACCCTCTGACCTTCCTGCTGGCAGTGCGCGTGCTGGACGCCGGCACGCAGGCGTTCGGCGTCTTCGAGGCCGTCATCGGCATCGGCTACCTGGCCGGCTCCCTCGCGCTGGTCACGCTCGCGACACGCGTCCCCAAGGGACTGGCGATGGCGGTCGGCTGGGCGGCGATGGGCGTGAGCCTGATCGTCGTGGCCGCGACCGAGGGCGTGTGGCAGGCTTGCGTCCCGTTCGCGGTGCTCGGCCTCGCCAACGCCGTGGCGCTCATCGCCCTGGACACCTGGCTGCAGGACGTCATCCCCGAGCATCTGCGCGGCCGCGTGTTCGGGGCGCGCTTCACGCTCACGCAGGGCACCTACGCGCTCTCGGTGCTCGTGGGCGGGGCGCTGGCCGGCGTGGTCGACGTGCGCGCCCTCTTCATCGTCGCCGGGGTGCTCATGGCCATCCCGGGCATCGCCGCGCTGTTCGTGCGCGACATCCGCGACGCCTGAACCGGCCGCGCGTCACGCCGGAGGATGGGGGCCGGGGCGGCCGCCGCAGGCCCGCCGCCCCGGCTGCGAGCGCCCGGCCCCCGGTGATAGCCTTGGCGTGACATCCGCAGGGCGCCCGCTGGGGCCGCGCCCTCGAACCGCGGACGCGCAAAGGAACCCATGACCTCCCGGACCGACGCACAGATGCCCGCGCCCGCCTCCGCGCCGCGCACGAGCTGGCTCCAGCTCGGCGTGGTGTCGGCCGGCAGCTTCGTCACCTGGATCGGCTTCGGCGCCATCATCCCGTACCTGCCGATCTTCCTGAAGGAGCAGGCCCACAGCTCGATGCTCATGATCGGCGTGGTCGCCTCGATGTTCTATCTGGGCACGCTGCTCTTCTCGTCGCCCCTGGGCTGGCTCAGCGACACCATCGGGCGCAAGCCGGTGATGATCGCCGGCGCCGCCCTGTACACGGTCGCGCTCCTGCTGTTCACGACCACGACCGACCCGTACTGGTTCGTGCTCTTCCGGCTGCTCGAGGGTATCGGCACGGCGGCCTTCGGGCCGGCGGCTCAGGCCTTCGTCGCCGACATCACCACCGAGGAGAACCGCAGCAAGGCCTACGGCTTTCTGACCACGGCGCAGTTCGGCGGGCTGATCCTGGGGCCCGCCATCGCCGCGCCGCTGTACAGCCTGGTCGGCGGCGGCAAGGGCGGCTTCTACGCGATCTTCTACGTCGGAGCCGCCCTCTCCGCGCTCTCGCTGGTCGCCGTCATCGGCTTCGTGCGCGAGCCCGAGGCCCTGAAGGTGCGGCGCGCGCAGCGCCGGCGGGACATCGAGAAGCCGGGCGGCACGGGCAAGGCCGAGCGGCCGCCCATCCGCGCCATCCTCACGCCGGCGATCATCGCCTTCGTCATCATCGCCTTCACGAGCCACTACGCGATGGGCGCCTTCGACGTGGTCTGGAGCCTGTGGCTGGAGCATCTCGGCGCCTCGATGACCTTCATCGGGCTCACCTGGATCGCCTTCAGCGTGCCCATGCTGCTCTCGTTCGTCGGGGGGATCGTGGCGGACCGCTACAGCCGGTACTGGCTGTTTGTCGGCGGCTACACGCTCTCGGCGTTCGCCTGGATCTTCTACGGCGTGACCACGAACATGACGCTCTTCCTGGCGGTGAACTGCCTCGAAGGCCTCGCCATAGCCTTCTCCTACCCCGCGAAGCAGGCGCTGCTCATCCAGGTCAGTCCGCGCCGCTGGATCGGCACGGTCACGGGCGTGGAGTCGACCGCCATGCAGGCCGCGGGCCTGCTGGGTTCGCTGACGGCGCCGATCCTCTACGGCTGGATCTCGGGCTACATCCTGGCGGTCGCCGGAGCCATCAACCTGGTCGGCCTCGCCGTCGCCGCGCCGATCCTGCACCGCGAGTGGAAACGTCTGAAGAGCACCGGGCATATGCCCCGGCAGGCCGAACTCGAGCGGATCGGGGATGAGTTGCGCCCCGCGGCGGCGAGCCAGCCGCCGCACGGGATGGAGTAGCGCCGCCGGGATCAGGCGCACCATCTCGTCGACATCGCACTGGTTGTGCGCGCCGGCCGCGGCGACGACCTACTCCTCGATCATCGTGGCGCCCATGTCGTTGACGCCGAACGCGAAGGCGACCTGCCCCATCTTGAGGCCCTCCGTCACGCAGGAGGCCTGACGGTCTTCAAGGCCCTGGCGAGCAGCGTCTTGAGGACGAAGATCGTGCGCTTGCTCACGGCGACCGTCGGCGCGTGGGCAGGCCGCACGAGCGAGGCTCTTCTCGTGCGGGCTACTTCACCTTGAACGTGCGCCACTTCGTCGTGGCGGCCGTGTGCGCGGCGGTCTTGGCGATCGTGGCCCGCATGCGGTAGGCGCCCCTCCTGGCGGGCTTGTACTTCCAGATGTAGGCGCCGCTGGCGCTGATCGTCCGCGCCACGCGCTTGAGCGTGACCCACCTGGCGCCCCTCTTCTGCACGGTGAGCCTGACCTTGCTGCCGACGAAGCTGGTGGGCGTCACTTTGCCCTTCGCCGTCACGCGTTTGCCAAGCTTGATGGCGCCACTCTTGCGGCCGCTCAGCTTGAGCGTGACCTTCGGCGTGACCACGACGGTGAAGCTCGTGGCGCTGGCGGCGGTGCCGCCGGGGGTGGTGACGGTGATCGCGCCGCTGGTGGCGGCGATCGGCACGGTGACAGTGATCTGCGTGCCGCTGACCACGGTGAAGGTCGCCGCCGCGGCGCCGCGGAAGGCGACTGCGGTGACGCCGGTAAGGCCGCTGCCGGTCAAGGTCACGGCAGTGCCCACCGGGCCCGAGGTCGGCGTGAAGAGCGTGACCGTGGGCGCCGGCGTGGGAGT
>Ga0209386_1001284_pt1 | contig 10281 bp, 16 predicted proteins | sample NGEPertwo_FD_184510 | JGI IMG/M metagenome (GOLD analysis project Ga0209386, IMG submission 184510) | Arctic peat soil microbial communities from the Barrow Environmental Observatory site, Barrow, Alaska, USA - NGEE Permafrost154B-two... | ecosystem: Environmental > Terrestrial > Soil > Wetlands... | reverse complement strand
TATCCACCAGTCCTTCAAAATGCTCAAAAAACGCACCCTTATATAATTCACCGTTGCTCATACTTATTCTCCTTTTAAGTACACTTCTGAGCAACATCATACTTCATATGAGGTTCGAAGTCCAGCAACATCCTATATATATCCATAACTTATAAATTATGTCTTCGTGAATTCGCCGTGTTTGGATAATCGAGTCCGCTATAGCAAGTCCTAAACCAGTACCCTCTTTTTGTTGGGAACGGGCTTTATCGACACGGTAAAAACGTTCAAAGATCTTATCCAGATGTTCTGACTCAATACCCTCCCCGTTGTCAGACACCGTAATTTCTGCGAAATTATTCCTGTTTTGTAAGCCTATAGTGACTTGTCCCCCAGAGGGCGTGTATTTAAGCGCATTATCTAAGAGGATCACAAGGAGTTGTTTAATCCTGAATTCATCCCCCCAATAATTAATCTTTGAACCCAGAGAGAATTCAAGGAGGATTCCACTGGTCTCTGCTAGGGGTATGAAGGATTCTAACACCTCACGTAGGGCTGTATCAAGGGGAAATTGTTTTATCTCTAAAATTTGTTGTTGGGAGTCTGCCCGAGCTAGAAAGAGAAGATCACCCACTAATTTAGACATACGCCTCGTCTCATGCAGACTATAATCCAGCCATTTGGACTGACTGTCTACAGTTTCTTCGAGGTTTCCTTTCACAAGTTCCAAGTTGACCTGGACGACCGTCAGTGGCGTCCGGAGTTCGTGGGAAGCATCAGCCACAAAGTCCTGCTGTCGTTGCCAAGACTTTTTAATAGGTGCCATAGCTCTGTCCGCCATAAAGCGACTGGCGTAGTAGGCGAGTACTAGACAGATAAGACCCCCGATTGTAAGTGAGATTAATAGCTTACCCAGGATCTCTCTCTCCTCATGAAGGTCTACAAAGGAGATGACGAAGCCGGGACTGTGCTTGAGAGGCACCCGCAGATATGAGTAGGTTTCGTCCTGAAATTTCACGTCACCCTTAGGATTCGGACGATGGAATACTTCGTAAACTAAGGGTGCCAATTGGTCTACAACGATTGGCAAATCCGAGGAGCTCTCAGTGACCTTACCGAGGGTATCGGTCTTTAAATAGAAATACTTAGTGAAGTGTTTGTTATGCGCGTGTGTATCGCTGACCGAGCCAGAGCCCGCTTCACTCGCCACAATTTGCATTAGTTGTTGGGATTGGACGGAGAGCTGTTGTCTCATAATAACGAAGGTTCCTAGTATAAAGACCAGTAAGAGGAGGGCCGTGACCAAAACATTAATTAGTGTCAGCTTAAGCTTTAATTTATGGAACATTGGGCTCCTCCTTTAAGCAATAGCCTATTCCACGCACATTTTGAATCCTCACGTTGGGTGAATTTAGCTTTTTACGTAGGTAATGTACGTAAATCTCTACATTATTGCTTTCGGCCTCAGTGTCCAGTCCCCATACCCTGTCGAGAATTTGTTCCTTAGTTATGACCTGCCCAGGATTTCGCATAAAAAGCTCCAATAGCAGCGATTCCTTTAAGGTAAGTTTAACTGTTTCGCTTCGTTGAGTTAACTTGCAGTGGAGGGGTTTAAGAATAAGGCCAGCAACGTTTAATTGTTCGTCCTGGATTTGGCTACTTGCCCTTCTCCCTAAAGCCCTCAGACGAGCGAGAAGTTCCTCAGTAGAGAACGGCTTTACCAAGTAATCATCGGCTCCAGCATCCAAACCCTCAACCCGATCTTGAAGAGAATCTTTGGCTGTTAAGAGTAGAACGGGGGTATGGATTCCTTGTCCACGCAGCTCTCTTAGGAGCTCAACCCCTTCTTTGCGAGGCAACATTCGGTCTAGGATAATCAAATCGTAGACACCCGTCTCCGCCATAGCTTGTCCGGTCTCTCCATCATACGCGGCATCTACCCCATAGTTATTCTTTTTTAAGATATAGGTCAGAGCTTCGGACAGCCTAGGCTCATCTTCCACTAAGAGTAATCGCATATAAATCACCACCTTTGTATAGTTTAACGGATATTTCTTTAAATTTCCTTAGATTTAGTTTGTTGGGATTATATAAGATTAATCCCCTTAATTAAACCAATCGTACCGATGGAGATACTGACAATAACTAGTTCAGCAAGCATTTTTTCCACCCCTTTTGCACAGTTTTAATACATATGCGTGAAGGGGGGAATATAGCTTATCCACTTTTAATAATAAAATTCACCTCCTCAAGCGTTATTGGGGAGGTGAATTTTGTTATTAACCATTTTCATCGTAGACGTAGCTTCTATAGGCTAAAAGTTAAAAACAGAACTTAACTGAATTAGAAGATCAGGAAAAAGTGACACTACAACATTATCAATTTCAGTATATAGCTCAGGCCTTCCATATCTGTTATTATCCTGTAATGTGAACACACTTACAAGCTTTGTATCTGGCTCTACTATCCAGTATTCGTTAACGCCAGCCTTTTCAAATTTATTAAACTTGACCAGCTTATCCTGTCTTGCAGTTGTTGGTGAAGAAATTTCAATAATTAGGTCAGGCACCCCGAAATAACCTGTTTTTCTAAGCTTGCTTTGATCACAAACCACAACAATATCTGGTTGCAAAATGATATTTGAAATTTCTTCATCACTTATCAAATTCAGGAATACATAGGTCAAAAGGAGCAGCGAATACTCTACATGGTTTACCTTTAAGATAAGCGTTGAATTGTGATGCTAATTCCACGCTTATTGCCTGATGTTGCCAGGTTGGAGCAGTTTGCATATATGGTACTCCTTCAATAATCTCCCATCTTTCTCCCTCAGGCCATGTTAAGAAATCTGCATACGTATATTTTTTGCCTTCTTGTGGTAATGGCATGAAATATCTCTCCTTTATCGGCAATTAATCTAATTTCTTAATTATAGCATAACCACTTTTATGTCACGTTAAAAACGTCTAAAAAAATATATTAAGTATGTAAAAGGTATCAAAGCAAATATTGATTCAATAAAATTATCAGAGATAGCAATAACACAACCTGTTAAAAATGTCTTCTGCTTTTCATCAACAATCATGCCAGCCAATTCGACTGTCTCAACCGCTCGCTCTTGCTTAGAGTGAGGCTCTTCATCAGAGGTAGAAACGCCAATTGCATTCGTTCCAATTCGTCTAAACTCGCACCGCTGCGAATCTTTAGTCCCAGCGTTTCAAAGAGCTGATCACCGTCATACCGATCCATGAAAATTCCCTTAGCCCGATATTCAACCGATCCACAATTTAAGACCTCAGGAGCTTCAGTAATAATCCAATCGCAGCTTTTATGTCTATGAAAATAAAATTGTTTCAGTTCAGCGTGTTTTGTATACAAAACGACACATTGCGGCTTTAATTGCCGATAACTTTTGATCACAGATGACATACATGTACAATAGAAACGTTCCGCTAACTGAATATTGATTCTGGTTCTCTGAATGTAACAAAATGACATGGTTATTGTTAAAAGAAAACAAAGCATAATCAATTATTGATTATGCTTTGTTTTCTTCCTCGTTTTGTTCTTCAACCATGTGCTGTACATTAATTAAGGGCAACATAAGAACCGATACGTTAGCTGCTTTAGTTATATCCGCAATAATTGTTCTTAAGAAGGGAAATAAAGCAGCAGTCCCATTCAGCTTACAAAACTTCCTAAACTGTTCTTTTGTCATTGTATTATCCGTTACTGCAAACGAACCCGTTATTGAAACAAATAATGAAAACGGATAATTTTCTTGAACTGGTTTATTAAAAACGCTCGCCTCCAACGTTACTTTCCCTTTTAAAAGACTTTCATCCAACGCAACGTTGATATTAACTGAGAAATCTAAGTCAATTGGCTTGTTATAGCTAAAAGTAGGATTCAAATCAAAATTTACCTTATTTACAATGTAATTTTCAAAAATGAATACGCTCTCCATCTGCTTGTCCATTTTTACGCTACCAATGGTAATGAGCTACTTCGATACTTCGAAGAACTATATTTACCATCATTGTAGAGTTCATTTTTCTGCATATAAACACCACTGTATTCTATCGTTGATTTACTTGCGATCCACGGTTCAATAATAACTTCATCTTCAAATGGACAATTTTCAATTCCAGCTCTTATTAACATTGCGTCAAACTCTTCGTCGGTTAAGTTATCAAAATAATCGGACACGCTCTTGCCATAACTTTCAATATCCATAACCTACAACCTCCTCTATCGATTTAATACAATTCCGGTTCCTAACACATATTTGAAATTCAACAGGAATAATATTAGTTCTTTCAACTGGATATCCTGGGGGTACGGGGAATACAGCCCGAACCAAATCATACGGGTGGGCTTCAAACATAGCATTCAGAATAACAAAATTCATTAATTTTCTAGGCGTTCCATCTGCTCTTTTCAGATATCTGTTCTTTAATTTAGCAGATATCCGTTTAAAGACCTCAAAGTGATCAATCATATTAAGTCTATAGCTTTATCCGTTTCAATATGACAAGATAAAATCGCGAATTGGGGATATTTTCTAGCCTTTACGCAAAAATAGTAAGCTTGTTTTACATCAAAATCAAAAAAGTAGATTCCTTTTCCAAGCCATTCTTCCTCATTTTGGGAAAATTTTAAGTACTGCGTCTTCAGAATTTCATCCGCACTATCACGCCTTGTTCCATGAAAGCCCTTAAATACTACCATCTACTATCTTTTCCTCTTTTGTACTCTATTATACAAAGTTAAAAGACTCCTCCGTAGCTACTTCTTTGATTCTATTGTACTTCACTCACGGCTTATATGGCAAGAAATATTTACCACATATAGGGCTATTTTTACTGTATTTATACGTTTTATTACCATTTATGTATGATTTATTACTATTATAATACTCACTTTTCTTCTCCAATCTTCCAGATAACCATGTCGTTACCTTTAACCCCTACCTGCGAAAAACAGGCTTTTGCCAGAAGGGAAGGATCAACAACCGGTATATTTCACTATCATTTAGTTCCAGTGTAACAATTCTATTATTCCTCCTTACTGCGGATATCTCGAAAGTACTTGATCTTGCGAGTCGTATAAGACTCCAGGATCTCCACTGTTATTCCACATATTACTTTCTGTCCAGAAGAGAGTGTCTGTTCCTACAACTGCATACGGTCCACTTACAATTTTTAACGATCCACCTGCCTGAATCATTGTTCCAGAAGGAAAGGAGAAGGCTTGATGGCCTTGTTCACTTAACAGCTTCCAACCTGTCAAATCAACAGCGGAATCCCCTGTGTTAGAAATTGATACAGTCTCAGCGCTCAAATCAATGCTAGTAATTTTTACTGAATCTGAAGACACTGCAGGGGTATTATAAGCAATCCCAGCAAGTACACTTTGAGGAACAACAGCCACACCTCCAATAGCAGTAATAATACTACTATCAGTGAGTCTAGCTCTCACTGAAGTAGCAGCTGCAGGAATTGTTCCATCCGTAAGAATGATGGCTGACTTTGTTTGAGCTGCGAGTGGTGCACCAGCGAGGACATCGATACCCGTTCTTCCGTTAGCTACGTAGACATTACTATAGGTGAGGACAGAGTCGAAGTCTTGGATCACTTGGTTATTAGTGTCATATGCAGTGCTTCCAGCATGACGAGTTGCGCTTGGGAGCATTGCTTTTACGGCTTCACTGATGACGCCAGTTCCACCAATAACATCACTTGTTGCAATGGCAGGGTTTGCAGTCAAGTACGCTGCTACGCCAGCAGGCAGTGATTCTTTGTTAGTTAAGAGAATTGGCTGATTGGCAGCAGAGGCAATCGCCGCGATGGAGAGTGCATCTTGCAAGCCGTTAGCAACAGCAACTTTAGTTACTCCAACCATTTTTTGGGCAATATTTACAGAGGTTCCGTATTTGTCGACTCCACCAAGGGACAAAACTGTAATCTCCATATCTGTTAATTGATCAAGCACTTCTTGGCTAATGACAGCAGTTCCACTGGTCACATAAACTGTATTAACAGCCATTCTAGTGAGTTCAGCCCTGGTATCGGGATTCAATACTGTACCAGGCTCTTGCAACAGGATCGGTGCTTTCATGTAAGTTGCCAACGGACCAGCTGTTAAAGCATCCACCATGCCATAAGAAGCTGACGATGCAAGGATTGCTGTACCTGTCCAGCCTGTTTGAACAGCAATTTTTACTGCTGTTTGTGCAGCAGTTGTACCTGCCAAGCGAGGTGGGACTGTACCAGTTGCAAATGCATTAAAAGGTGTCATTGTAAGTGCCATACCAGCAATAGCTAAAGATGTTAAGGCCTTTTTAACTTTTTTCATGGTGTGAATTTCTCCTCTCGTCTTTGGGCGTATTCAATTTTAATAAACTGTTTATAAGGTTTTCCACATTTTGTATGAGTTTCCTGCCTTTCGACAGTATTAATAGAGAAATTGTAGATCTCAACGCTACTGTCAGTACTCCAGCAGGGAGTACTGACAGTAGCGTTGAGATCTTTTTGGACCTCTAAACTTGCTTCAGTGAAAAAGCAGTTTCCCTGCCTTAATGACAAGCATAACTGCAATAATCTTATCGCCTGCTTTTCCAGCTGATAGGTAGGAGACCGTAGATGAATAATTGGGGTCCCCAATGCCCCCCCCAACACCGATTTCAATCCACGCTCCCACGCAGGGAGCGACAGGCGTAACGCAAACAGGGCTTTATACGTGGACTGCATTTCAATCCACGCTCCCACGCAGGGAGCGACAGCAAAAACTGATTAATGTGAGCACAAAACATAATTTAGCCCCTTCGTTATTTTTAATTACAATTAATCACAATACAATTAGGACATTTCAGTAACCTCCACATCTGTTTGTTGGAAGTTGTCAGATAATCACTTTATGAAACTTTCTACAATTTTTCTTCATTCCCTCCAAATAAATCATAAATATTATAAATATACCAAAGATAGTAGTCAGATCAAACGCATCTGATATTTCCTGTTTTGTAGTTAAAGTTAAAGTTAAACTACAAATACGTGGTCAAATACCATCGCAATATGTCCCAGCCCCACATAACTGTAATGAATACTCCGGTAACTATAAATGGACCAAACGGAATCATACTTTTCCTATTGGCTTTGCCCAGAACGATTAATAACAAACTCAACATTCCTCCTAAAATAACGGAAAGAAATAAAGCAAGCAATGTCATTCTCCAGCCTAGAAACAACCCAATAGGCGCAAATAGTTTTACATCCCCCATTCCCATGACCTCATCGCCCTTATAAACTGTCCGAATTGTGTGGGGGTCTGACCCCAATGTCATCAGGCTATGTTTCCATAAATTGTAATTAAATATTTTACAAGATTTCCCTCAGAACGTTAAAAAATACTTGACATTTTAAAAAGACCACCACAATCAATTTGAGTACCATTTACTGGTATATCAATGCGGGAAGTGGTGGTTTTTTGAGTACAAATAAGACATTTATGGAAGCTGTTTTTCTGACGGTTCGACTTATCAATGATGTTATTTTTCTGTGTGAATCGCGAACCGAACCGTCCTACTTCACACGAGCCACTCACTGCAAGATGGATTTTAAAAGTCTCATCCTCTTCCAACTCAACTTTGTTAGAAAGTCAATTCAATTAGAATTAGATGAGTTCTTCCAAAAGATTAAAGGATCCGAAGACAGGATCACTAAGCAAGCCTTCTCCGAAGCACGACAGAAAATCTCACCCACAGCCTTTGTGAAAATGACCGACCATTTGATCTCCTGGTACTATGATGAGGATACTTTCAAAACATTCTTGGGGTATCGACTCTGTGCCATCGATGCCTCAATTTTCGAACTGAACAATTCCAAGCGCCTGCGAGCTGCTTTTGGTTATGGAGAAGGGCAATTGGTCAAACTTGCTCGTGCCAAGGCCTCAGGTATATATGATCTTCTAAATGATATGATGCTGACCTCAACCATCACTCATTACAAGATGGGCGAAAGGCAAATTGCTGTCAAATTGATTGAGAAGTTAAAACTTCAACTAGGCTTGAAAAACGATCTCATTCTTTTTGATCGAGGCTATCCAGGCAAGGACTTCTTTGCTTATTTACATAACAGTGAAATAAAGTATCTCATGCGTATGAAGCTTTCATCGATAAAGGAAGTCAATGCCGCAACAAAACCGGATCAGATCATTCAATTGCTATTTAAGGGACAAGTCATTCCGATGAGAGTGGTTCGTTTCCTGTTAGAAACCGGCGAAGAGGAAGTCCTTGTCACGAATTTATTGGATGAAACCCTAAGCCTTCAAGAATTTAAAGCGCTTTATTTTAGAAGGTGGGCTATAGAGGTGAAATATGACGAGCTTAAAAGCCGACTTCAAATCGAAAACTTTACAGGCGATACGGTGCTTTCAGTAGAGCAAGATTTTTATGCTTCAATTTTCCTATCAAATATGATAGCGCTTGCTAAACTGGAAGCCAACGAGAAGATTGCCCAAAACAACGAGCAGAAAAATCTCAAATATGAGTATAAAGTGAATGCCAACATCCTTATTGGCAAATTCAAAGATTCGCTGGTTCTCATGTTCTTGGAAGATGATCCCCAAAAGCGTACCGCGATATTTCAAAGATTAATGAATGAAATCTCAAGAAACGTAATCCCCATTCGGCCGGATAGAAGCAACTTGCGCAGGAAAGGACTTAGAGCTCATAAACACCCAATGAATCAAAAGAGATGTTTGTAACGTTTAGTTATTCTCTTTGATTAGGTAATTGATAAAAATTAACTTGAGGGGTGTGCAAAAATAATTCTAGGCATATCCCGGGTATGTTGTTCTCATTAATCATCCAAGATTGATTTGGTTTAACGAGTTAAATTCTACTTTTGGAAAAATCGAATAGATCCTAATTGTTCATTTCTATTTTTAGTCAATAATCTAAGTAGTTGTAACTTATTTACAGCATAGCCTGATGACATTGGGTCCGACCATTACTCAACACTTCCGCATTACCTCTAGTTTCCACCTATACTTCCTTTCGGATAGTCCATATTTTATGGTTGTCTGCTTCAACGTAAGGTCAGCGCCGATGAGAATACATTTTCTCCTACCGTCAAATCCTTCCCTCGCCTATCCTTTCGGTAGGTTCAGACAGTACTATGACTTGAACTGACTTCTGGATGTTCAACTATACCTCTCGGTATGGCTTACTCATGGAGAAAATTCATTCTCTGCTTGAGAGTATCATCCAGATCTCCCCGATTACGAGCAATAACTTTCATCTCATGTCACCCTACATTTACATCATGGAATTTGTGTAGTGTTGGACTTCGTTTTGCCTAGCAAACTCGTCCCTTCCCCAATGCATTATATGTAGTTTCTGTTCGTCGGTGCGAAACTTTGCTTTCAGCTTCCTTCAGATTGTGCGTCGCCACGGACACCCTTGCTGTTCAGCTAATGGTTCCCACTACAAAGCCCATAGCGGACTTTCTTTCATCGCCAAGTTATTGCCCATGTCGGGCGAACTAGGGAAGGGGCTAACCAATAAATCAGCCCCCAAAGATCTTAAATATTATCCGTAGAAAACTAAGAGTTGCAAGGGTAAGAGAAATAATAGCAACATTTCTTACTATTATTTTTGTTTTCTCTCCGGTAATTTTAAATAATCTATTTAAGCATGTGATAAAATTGTTTTGATTATTTAAGAGTAGCAAAAGTATTCCAATAACTAATTCAAAAATAACTTCAAATACGCTTATCCAAGAAATCATAGCAATTAATCTCCTTAGAAGCCTCCAGCCGTACAAGCCTGTGGACAACCATAATTACATCCAAACCATACCACAACAGCGCATACAAATGGACATAATGGTAATGCAGGACCAGTAACAAGGGCGCATGATGCAGTACAACCAAAGTATCCTACTCCAATGCTGCATAAGAAATTACATAAATCTACACATAATGTGTAATTCGCACCCGCATAAGCAGGCTTGATAAAAAATTCAGCGAGTTTTTTACCGGTCTCTTTTTTATATGTTTTTGTTTCTGAGACAATATTGCCATTAACAACAGCAGATACTTTAACATCTATAGTTGTTTCGTCGCTAGATATGGCCTGAATCATTTCGGTTAGAGATTGTCCGTCTTTAGTAAGGCACATTAAAATAATTAATAAGTCAACTTACTTTTTTAGCCAGTTTTAAAAGCTAAGCTGAGGCACTATCTGATATTTGGAAATTAGGCCTCCCTACATTATACAATTATGGTAGCCACCATAGT
>Ga0209386_1001282_pt1 | contig 10312 bp, 11 predicted proteins | sample NGEPertwo_FD_184510 | JGI IMG/M metagenome (GOLD analysis project Ga0209386, IMG submission 184510) | Arctic peat soil microbial communities from the Barrow Environmental Observatory site, Barrow, Alaska, USA - NGEE Permafrost154B-two... | ecosystem: Environmental > Terrestrial > Soil > Wetlands... | reverse complement strand
TGCTTTTGCGAGCAAACCTGTTATCTTTGCACCACCTCTCACTAATTAAATCGTGTTCCTTTCAGGGGTACTCTGTACCCCTGTTTGTGTTGCTCAAATATAGGGGTGCTGAGTAGTTACGAAAAAAGCGACAAACATATTGTGTTATCCATTCAGTGGGGTGCTATGGGAAACGTCTAAATATAGTAGCTAATTGAATTCATCTTCCAAACAATACTAATCGGTGCACTCTGTTCCTTTAACCGGGACATACGCGCCTACAACATTTTCTCCCGTGTATGAACGGTAATTGCGCCCAGAACAAGCAAAGGAACAAGGGACATAATCGTTGCAAAAAGGAGAAGGCGAAACCTAATCGTCTTGAGAAAGGGAATTTTATTTAAAATATTTTGAAAGGTTATCATTTCTAACCCAACTTCCCCACTGCATTCTCTCCAATATTCCTACCACTACACCAATAATGGATATCTGCTCACCACGTGTGGAGGAAATGGACAAATGTCTGACTCATATCTTTATTTTTCGCCGAACTTTCAGTTAATCCTTCCAGCTATGTTAAATATTACATAGATTATGCCTAATTGGCGTATTACTGCCTTAAAGAGCAACTATCATATTTACGTACAAATAGAAAAAGGCACCGGTTTCTTAACCGACACCTTGGGGAACAACGCACATACATTCAAAGATGTTCGTAACTTCTCGGCGTTATGCTTCCTAGCTTTTAACTGAGCTTTATTTAAGGAAAAAATTACTGTATACAAAATATACAAAATACAGCGCAAAATCTTTTAAATAGTCCTGTCCATTATGACCTTCGTTTTTGGCCACTTTTCAGATCGATTAACTGTCTCATAATGATATTCTCCCCATACTCCTGTATGCTCTAATCACACCATAATATGGGGAATTAATTACTACTGATTAAATTTTATCATGGTAATAAGTAAGGACGATCAAAACGTTTTTTATATGCATTATTTACTTTGAACTGTTGATTCCAGAAAAAGTTTATTAGTCCAATCTTGGTAAGTAACTTAAAGAGAATTTCCATACCCTTTCCTAACCGAATTGGCCTAGCCAATTGGCGGATATCCGTTGGATTGAACTTCCCTTCACACACCAAGTTAACGATAGTCTTTACCATCGGTTCAATCATTTTATCTTGAGCCTTATTCGGCCTCATCTGCAAACCTTCCACTCCGCCCTTAATGGCTGTCCCAAGATAAGTTCTTCCCAATCTGAGAGCCAAAAGTTCAAAATATGCCTCAAGATAGTAAGATTGACTGCTTTCAGGAAAACCAGATTGTACAAAAAAACTTATACTCCCTTTGCAGGCTTGAAGCTTCTCAATAAATGCCACGACGTGGGAAGGCATTGCATGGACATATAAGGGCATGAAGAACATTACATGTTTCTCACTTTTAAAAGCCTCTGTCCACTCCTCCCATTTATCGCTTTCCTTCAAATTACGAATCTCAACCCTATCACCAAGGGCGTCAACAGCTTTGTTCAGAATAAGTGCCGAATTGCTGCCAACCCTTCTAGGAGAACCGTTGTATATCAGTAGTTTTTCCATAGATTCAGTTGACGCAAAGTCCACAATCTGGTTTTTAGCCTTTCCTTGATTCCAGGAGGCGCAATTGAAGACTGCCATCTTTAACAATGCGATAGGCTTTAGATTGAAAATGGTAGGCAGTACGATACAAATAATCCTCAATAACCTGTTCTTCTTGATTTGTTAAGCCTTCAGTATCATAGTAAAATACCATATCAGGATAGCACTTATATCTAGCAACATGATGACATTCTCCATCTACCATTTCTATATATGGATGGTAGTGGGGAATTGTCCTGTCCAAAAAAGCTTTAGCTTGTTGCTAATAAAACCTTGGGCTGTATTCATTAGTAAAATTACAGTATCACTGTTTACATAGTCGGGATAAATTTCAGCCATTTTATCGTTCATTACACATCTACCAGGGGTCTTGAGCCAACAGCTCCAACAGCCAATACATGCAGTTATGGATTGATGTCCTAATCTAACTACCTTCAAAGTTTCCTCATAAAAATTACCGATGGCCTCATAAATTTCACCATTTTGTTTCTCTCTTAGATCAAACAAAGTTATTATTTTTCATCTCTCCTTCAATACCCTGCACCGATTGCGCCAAGCAACACCCCACCAACGTATATGATAAAATCCAACACAAATGGTAATATTTAGTTATTCAGCATAAGTCAAATGGTCTTTCAGGTCTTGGTAAAAGTTAGCCTTAGCAGTATTATAGTAGGGTAGAACCCATAAAAATCCTATGCCTAAGGTAATAATTCCAACGAGAAACCAGCCAAAAAAGCTTAACCATAATCTGAACAGCTTTCCTTTAAAGCCAGTCATCATTTGTTTGCTTTGGTTTAAGGCCTCGAATGCACTGAAATTCGTGTTATCAGTCATAATATATTCGGCGAAACATGTCGTTTCGCGAAGGGTTCTGGAACCTACGCGAAACGACAAAAATAACGACCCACAAGCGTTCCGCCGAGTAATGACAATGCAACGTTTATGTTATGGTACTTATTGTTGCCCTTGGTTAAAGTAGCTAGAATCTACCGGGAATGACAATTACATGAATCTTTCAAGTAATATGTCTTCTACATTTCTCCTTCCATCGATCACTGCAAGCACCCATACCTTATTTTCTTCAGTCTTATAAATAATTCTCCATGGCGCGCTAATTAATTCTCTGTAAATCAGGATACTATGATATCTTAATTCGGGAACAATTCGTCCTTGTAAAGGCATCTGCCATAAGTTATCAGTTTTTTGTTTAATGGCTAGATAAACTCGTCTTGCTTGAATGTCACTATATACTGCAATATATTCTATTATTCTTTTCAAATCCATCTGGGCTGTTTGTGTCCAGAAGACATGATATTCGCCTATAGTCATAATTTTATATTGTCATAGTTATCTAATTCACGATCTAAGCCTGAAAAGAAGTCTTCCTGTGATAAAACTTTCCCATCAACAATATCACTTTCCCCTTGGGTCAGTAATTTTAACAAACCAATAGCCTTCTTCATATTTTCATAGGATTCAGTATCTACTAAAACAGCCCTAGCCTCTCCATTTTGAGTTACATAGACAGGTCTGCGGGTCTGATTCACCTGTTCGAGAATCTCGGCAGCATTGGCTTTGATATAAGAAATGGGTCTAATATCTTCTTTAGTATTCATTCAGATAATCCCCCCTATACAAATATAGTACCAAATTTAGTCCTAATAATCAAGTAATTTTACCCGCTTCATCGTTTAAGAATATAAGTCTAACTCATGGCAATTAACCCACGTCAAGTTGTGAACACTTAAAGTGAATTCACCCGAAATCCACTTGCACCAGAAATCCGTTAAGGTACTTATCGGAAAGCGGATTGGTTTCAAGTACATCGGGGGATGTAAAACTGTGAACAGGTATCCCTTCTAAATTCCCAAGGACAGGTAGAATAGCTCTCATAACCTTTATCTCTCAGAGCACTCCAGTGATACGTAGACAAATTCCCGCTGTTTTGCCATTGAGTTGTGAAAATATCGAATTGCATACTTGTGGCGCCTACCACAATATTGATAAACTGTTTCCACTCCGCCAACAGTTCTTTAGCTTGTTCACCAATTGGATCACCCGTTCGTATTAATATGTGCTACCCATTTTATAAAGAGAACCCTATTTCTTTCATACCAGTCATTACACACAAGATATTTATGGACATGAATATCTTGTTCATCAGTCCAATAACGGTCGTAACCGTTTATTTTTCGTTGTTCAGAGAGGGAGGTACTCTTCTTTATTCGCTTTAGAAACGGATAGTTCAAATTGAATGTTTGCTTGCAATAGCTTTTACTGCAAAGCATAGCCACCATATCCTCTGATATAGCATCTTCCTGGACAAGTTTATGTGTTGTATTCCTTACAAAAGCACCAATTTAAGCTCTGTCTCTCCGGTCTTTTGCTTTGGACTAACTTGTCGATATCGTGTTTCTTCCTCCGAAAATTTGGTTTTACCTGCTGAACTATTTGCCCTATTTCTTCTATCATCAATAGAAACATCCATCACATTACTAGGAGGGTCTTTAATCTTGTCATCAAGCTGATTCATCCGGTCTTCCAGAACAGCTATGACAGCTTTAAAATCAAAGTCCCCACTTGTATCTTCTGGCATTTCAAAGGCTAACGGTTCGAAGTTCCAATTACCATAGATTTGCATAAACCAAATACCTAGCTTATAAGCAAGTTGAAGCAACGTCTCCGATTTTTGGGTTGATTCATAAGAGTTATGAACCGCATCATTTCGTGATATTCTTATATCATAGAGAATATTTTGGATGTCCTTCGGAAGAAGTCCTAGACTTATTAGAAATTTAATGCGATTAGCTTGAGTATTATCCTCTTTGAGTTCGGGTATTGTTTCTAACTTAAACATAAGTTGAACAATAGACTCAGCAAATAATCCTAATTTAATAAGTCAAGAATTTGAATCTGTATATAGATATTTTTCAGCCATACTCCCAAGAGATGTCATTGATGGCCATTTCTCCTTAAGAAAGGAGAAGTTTGATTTCATAAATATATCAGCTCCCTTTTGGTACGCCAAGTGCTGTCTGTCGTCCACTGCATTTTCTTCAATATTCCTACCGCTACACCAATAATGGATATCTGCTCACCACATGTAGAGGAAATAGACAAATGTCTGACTCATATGTTTCTTTTTCGCCGAACTTTCTGTTAATCCTTCCAGAAATGTTGAATATTACATATAATATACTAAATTGGAGTATTACTCCCTTAAAGAGCAACTATTATATATTTACGAGCAAATAGAAAAAGGCACCGGTTTCTTAACCGACACCTTGGAGAACAACGCGCATATATTCAAGGATGTTCGTAACTTCTTCGGAAACATCCTTGTTGTTCCTCTTATGACCTACGCCGACTTGACTACGAGTTACCAGGACTGACAGTAAAAGTCATCTAAACCTTCACCGTCTTCTTCATTACAAACCCGGGCAATGACTCCTTCATCTTCCAAACAATACTAATCGGTGCCGTGCCATAGTGGCTTTGAAAGTCTGCGAATCCAATACAGGTATAGGGTGATGTAAACTTCGTCTCCTCTTTATACTCCCTGACAAAGAACAACACATTTCCACCATTGGTTGATTTGTGAAGATACCTCTGTCCTGTTGTTGATTCCTCCGTCGTTCGACTCTGGGATTGCCAATGAAATAGCTCTTCATTAATCGAATAATCCTGATACATCGTGGAAGGGGAATAATTTTTCTCTGACTTTTTCAAGGTCACAAAAAACACATCCAGATTCTTCTCCGCCAGGTAGAGAACGCCTTCCCTGAACGAGCTCTTCTTTTTCTCCGTATGTTTCCCCAGCGCCACTAAAATCTGGTCCAACGTATACGCGCAGTATAAATCCAACGGGCTTTCATTCCCGAGTTCGTCTAGTGACTTGTCCACAAAATCTATTTTCACATACTGGTATTCCAGCAAGTCCATGAGTTCGCCATATAGTAAAGAATCGTCAATCACCCAATAGATGGCCTCTTCAATAGAAGCAAAACGTTTGCCCAGATCCTCCAAGCCCTTTCCCCACACCGTATAGTAAAACATGGAGAGCATTGTTCTTTCCACCGCTGACAAAGATTGCAGCAAGACGCCTTTGCTCATCTGGATCTGGGGTAGGATCGTCTGGATAAAACGAATCCATCGCCTGGAATTTATAAACACAGCCGTCCCAGCGCTGATGCTAGTAAGCGCCCCCTCTCCTGATCCACGCTATATCCCTTGAGTAAACCAGCCTGCTCCGCCAATCCCACCACAGTCACCTTCTTACTATAGAAATCTTGTGGTGTGACATGGTAACCCTCAAAAAACTCCCGCACATTAAGCTGTCCTTTAATTTCCAGGAAATCATGGAGTTTGCCGATCAGGTTTCGTTTAGTATTTACCGCATTGCGAATGTTCGCCAAAATATAGTCCTGCGCTTGCTTTTCCAATTGGATAGAGCATCCTCTCGGTACATTGGCAAAGCCATTCTTGATTTCATGCTCAACCGTTTTCCGAGTCCTCGATAACAACGCTTTGAACCGGTCTTCAAACGAATACTTCTTGTGAGCTTGTCCCACGAAATCCAATACCGTCAGGGCTTCTTTCCCCTCGCTTAACCTTAAGCCACGTCCCAACTGTTGCAAAAAGACGGTCAAGCTTTCTGTAGGGCGAAGGAAAAGAACCGTGTTTACCTCGGGAATATCGATCCCTTCATTATAGATATCCACCACAAAGACAAACTTGATTTCCTTCGTAACCAGGCGACGTTTCACGTTATCCCTGACATCGTCCTTCGATTCCGCTATGAGAAATTCCGAGGGGATTCCTGATTTGTTAAAGATATTGGACATGAACTCAGCATGCTTTTTGGTCAGACAAAACCCAATTCCAATGATGTCTGTAAGTTCTAGGCAATACCTTTCAATGGCCTTAATGACATTGCCAACACGTTTAACCGCGACCGCTTGCTCAAATACATAGAGGTTTTCAATTTCTCGCTCATCATATTTTCCAGCAACCCAACGAACATGACTTAAGTCAACATCATCGGTCACGCCAAAATAATGAAAGGGGCTCAGCAGTTTTCGTTCAATCGCTTCCCATAACCTTATTTCGGCTGCGATCCTACCTTCAAAATACGAATAGATGCTTCGTCCATCCGCTCTCTCCGGTGTTGCCGTCAGTCCCAGCAAAATCTTCGGTTGGTAGTATTCTAAAAGATCTTGATAGGATGGCGCCGCTGCATGGTGGAATTCGTCAATCACGATATAATCATAGAAATCAGGCGTGGTGATCTCTGTAAGTTCTTTGGAATTAAAGGATTGGATCGATACAAACAAATGATCAAAGCTATCGGGCTTTACGCCACCGACCATCATCGAGCCAAAGTTTAGGTCTTTGAGGATACCACGAAAGCAAGCCAGGCTCTGGCTTAATATCTCTTTCCGGTGGGCTACAAAGAGCAGCCTATTCCGTTTGTCCGGATTAGCCTTACAGTAGTCTCGGTAATCGAACGCGGCAATGACCGTTTTACCAGTACCCGTGGCCGCTACGACCAGGTTCTCTTGGCATGAAGGCGCGTCCGTTCCGTATCATAGGAAATATGTATTTCCGTATTGGTCAGTTTACTGAGCTGTTCGACTGCTTTAAAATCAGTGGCTCCAAGATAGGAGGTCGTAATGATCCGAAGTTTACCACCATTAGCTGTAAACTGCGTGAGTTCATTGATGATCAACCTCAAGCCACTCCACTTGATAAACGACACCAGGAAATCAATCCTGTGACTGCTTAAGATTTCCTTCTTAAGCTCTGAAACCATGCTTGGCTCATGAACCGCCCCGGTAAAGAGAGAGTTCTCTGAAATAGACGTGTCTGGTCTCACAATCTTTTCAGCACCGAGCAAAGCAGTTTGTTTGCTTTCTTTCTTGTCCACCAGAGATAACAACATCTGCGCATCTTGCCGTATGAGGAAACTCTTAATCCTTTTCAAGGTCGCTTCATCCTTTTTAAAGCTGAAGCTGCCTCTTTGTATACACTCTGTGATGTACTGTAAAATTCCATTACAAAGATTAACTCGGTCTCTGACGACGGTATCTCCATCATCAATGTAATTAAAAATCTCGCGTAGAATTCTAGTCAAGTAATCCGCCAGAATTTTAGAAGACTCCGCCGAATTCTTTTAGCGACGAAGATATTTTCTTCCACTGTCATATTGAACTTAGCCTTCATGCCCCAGTATCCCCTTTTTGTTCAATTTCGTATGCCATTAGTTCTTCTTAGTTGCCTGTTAATATAATATCAGATACTCTCCAATAAAACTGGTCGAATATGTAAAAAACTTTTCGTAACTGATCCATTAATATTAGTAAACTAATTCTAATGGGATATAATTAATCTGAACATGAGCATACGATTTTCGCATATTCTAAAAAGGAGACGATTAACAGTATGAGAAATGATCAATCTTGGTTTTGGACCGAAAAGTGGCAGGCTGAAGAACAGGAAGTTGATGAAGAAATAAAAACCGGACAAATTTCCTCACCACAGAATGCAGAGGACTTTATTAATGACCTTGTAAAATTTCATATGGATGACAAGGCTTGATCCCCTTCGTATTCTCTTACCTTCCTATAAAACGTAGATTTAGTTAACCCAAGCAAATCCGTTGCCTTAACCCCTGTGATCTCATTCGCTTTCCATTGCTTATAAACAGCCAAGAACTTATCGTCAATCTTAATAGTGACGGGTCTTCCAATTCCCTTTCCACCGTTTCTTAATTTCAAGGCTGCAATACCTTCAGCTTGTCGTGATCTGATCTTATCTCGTTCTTTTTGGGCCATGTACGAGAGTAATTCAAATACGATATTACTAATAAGATTTTTCTCTAAGGAATCCTTACCCACAGTATTTAGGATCGGCGTATCAATCACAATAATATCAACGCCCTTTTTAAGGAGCGTGTTCCATTCTTCCTTAATCATGTTCATATCACGACCAAGACGATCCAGTTCTTTCACAACGAGCGTATCACGGGCTCGTAATAACGTATCTCTCAGCGACATATAGCCAGCTCGGTTAAAATCCTTACCACTGGCTTTATCTGTGATAATATCGCGTTCGTTTGCAACATACTTTTGTAATTCTAACAGTTGGCGATCCAGATTTTGTTCCTTTGTACTTACCCTGGCGTAGCCGTAAACTTTATTCATAATTCCCTCCCATATTACTGAACTCCACACCGAAAAAACTTGGAGGTAAGTCTCTCTCGTTAAGACCGTCCGCTACAAATGTTATCGAATATTTTACCTAATATCATTATACTATGAGCGTTCTAAAAGGTCAATAACATTATTAGAACGTATTATATTAAACTTATATACCTTATAACACCAATTGCCTATGTTAGAAACGTTGATATACCTACATTCCTGAAAAGGTAATAAGTGTCTTAAATGGTGTACCTTGTGATTTTCTCTTTAATGGTAAAACTTGACTTATCTAATAGTATTACTTATTATTAGAGTAATACTATTAGAGTGGAGGAGCATTTGTTATGGCGAAACAACTTATCTCTGGCAGACTAACCAGCAAGGGACAGTTAACTATTCCAGTTGAGCTCAGAACTATTTTAAACATTAAAGAGGGTGACCGATTAGCTTTTGTATTAGACGAGAGCGATAGAATTATCGAAGTACAACCTAAAACAAAAAAGTCAATCCGGGCAGTTATGGGAGCATTAAAGCCTACTTTTGCCATAGATGTAGACGAGGCAATTGATTTGGCCACAATAGAACGAGCGAGAGCGATTGTCAGCAAGTCAAAGGAGTCTGAAGATGAATAAACCGATGATAGCTGACACCAACATACTTATCCGCCTATTCGTAAAAGACGATGAAGCTCAAGTCGAACAATTGGTACAACTTATCGAAAAAGGGGACACTACGTTCTATATTCTATCACCCGTGCTAATCGAAGCTTATTGGGTCTTGAGCAAATTTTATAAATTTGAAAAAGAGGCAATTTTACAAGTCTTTGAGGACTTTGTTGAATCTGATGGAGTTGTGCTCGATGAAGACAGTTTAATGCAAAGGGTCTTAGTCAGTTTTCGTGAAGTTAATGTAGATTTCGTAGACGTTTATTTAGCCGAAAAATCAAGGAGTTTAGTGCTGCCAATATTGACGTGGAACGCTAAAGACTTTAGAAAACTAAACTGTGTATTTTACAGACCCCAAGATATGAACGATCTAGATATGCAGAACGACCTTAATTAGGTCATTATAATGTATTTAACCAGTCACTCCTGGACAATGTCCACTAATGCAGTTTAGCGGACATTGTCCAAGATAATCACCTTATTTTGGCTTAGCGTATAAAAAGGTTAAAATGTTGTCCCTACCCCTTGAAGGCATTGATAAAAAGGCGAGTCTACAGGCTGAAAAGGGTAAACTGACTTACTCAACCAAAGATGTTGAGGCTATAAAAGACCAAAATCGCTCCCTGAAGGTGGCTGGGTACAATAAGGACAGCCGAATAAGTGAGCTCAAGGATAAGGCGTCACGGGCTCGAAATAACCTCCTAGAGGCTCGATCCGACCTTAAAGGTGTTAAAGTACCCCTTGAACGTCTAAAAGACCTTGAGAGTGAAAATAAAGCGTTACAGGCGTATTCTGACAAGCGCCCTGCCATGCAGAAGGACATG
>Ga0209386_1001280_pt1 | contig 10320 bp, 6 predicted proteins | sample NGEPertwo_FD_184510 | JGI IMG/M metagenome (GOLD analysis project Ga0209386, IMG submission 184510) | Arctic peat soil microbial communities from the Barrow Environmental Observatory site, Barrow, Alaska, USA - NGEE Permafrost154B-two... | ecosystem: Environmental > Terrestrial > Soil > Wetlands... | reverse complement strand
CAGCCTGCTTAATTTAGCTTTTATCTTATCATTCTCCAGATATCTGAGAATTAACTTATTTTCCTTTACCACCAGGGAACCAATTCCTAACTTTCTTAAAAATATCTTCAGATATATTATCTCTAATAAATTCCTTAGTTCCCGGGGATAAATTCCATACCTGTCCCTCAACTCTTCTTTTGCCCTCTCCAAATCTTCTAAATCTTTAATTTCAGCCAATTTCTTATAAATTAAGACCCTCTGTTTTAAATCAGGGATATAACCTTCGGAAATATAGGCATCTATCTTTACATCGATAACCGGGGTAATCTCTTTCTTCTTTTCTTTTCCTTCTTTCTCTTCCCGTAATTCCTTAATCGCTTCTTCTAATAAACGGCAATAAAGATTGAATCCCACCTCACCTACAGACCCGTGCTGTTCTTTTCCTAATAAATTACCTGCTCCTCGAATCTCCAAATCTCGCATGGCTAATTTAAAACCGGAGCCCAACTCACTGAACTCCTTAATGGCCTGTAATCTCTTTTTTGCGGTACCAGAAATAGAGCGATAGGAAGGATAAAGAAAATAAGCATAGGCACGCCGGTCACTCCTCCCCACTCTCCCTCTTAGTTGGTAAAGTTGAGATAAGCCGAATTTATGGGCATCATCAATAATAATAGTATTCACATTAGGAATATCCAAACCAATCTCTATAATGGTAGTGCAGACTAAAATATCATATTTCTTTTCTAAAAAATCAATCATTATATCTTCCAACTGTTCTTCTGCCATCTGTCCATGAGCAATCCCGATCCTGGCCTGAGGAAAGAGCCGACTCAAATCCCCTGCTATTTTCTGGATACTCCTTACCCGATTATGGACAAAGAATATCTGCCCCTCCCGGTCCAATTCTCTTCTTATAGCCTCTGTTATCACTTTATCATCTTTCCTGCAGATATAAGTAGCGATAGGAAACCTATCTTCCGGGGGAGTGTTTATCACACTTAAATCCCTAACTCCAATAAGCGACATATGCAGGGTACGGGGGATAGGAGTGGCAGTCAAGGCAAGAGAATCAATACTTTCTTTTAATTTTTTTATTCTTTCTTTATGAAGGACTCCAAAACGCTGCTCTTCATCCACGATTAACAGGCCTAAATCCTTAAACCGAATGTCACTTTGAATTAATCTGTGGGTCCCTATAATAATATCTACCTTCCCTTCTTCCAGGTCTTCAATAACTTTTTTCTGTTCCTGTCTGGTTCTAAAGCGGGAGAGCATATCTATGTTTACGGGAAAGGGGTTCATTCTTTCACGAAAAGTATCATAATGTTGTTGAACCAGGATGGTGGTAGGTGCTAAAATTGCCACCTGTTTTCCGTCTAATACCGCCTTAAAGGCAGCTCTTATGGCTATCTCGGTTTTGCCATAACCTACATCTCCGCAAACTAATCTCTCCATAGGTTTAACCATTTCCATATCAGCTTTAACCTCGGATAAAGCCTGCAATTGGTCATAAGTCTCCTCATAGGGGAAAGACATCTCCAGCTCTTGCTGCCAGTTATTATCTTTGGAGAAGGCAAAGCCCTTTATTTCTTTACGGGCAACATATAAATTATAAAGCTCCCGGGCTAATTTTTGAATTGACCTTTTTGCTTTTCCTTTAGCCTTTCCCCAGGAGACTCCTCCTAAACGGTAAATCTTGGGGGTTTTATCTTTGATGCCTATATATTTATGAACTAAATCAAACTGGTCTACCGGGACATACAGTTTATCCCCCTGGGCATATTCGATTAAAAGATAATCCTGCTTTACTCCTTTGACGGTTAAATTTATAATCCCTCTATATATGCCTATACCATGTTCAATGTGTACTACATAATCTCCTGAAGAGATATCCATTATAGTAGAAAAAGGTTCGCTCTTACGCCTGGTTAATCTATATCTTTTATTCCTTTCCTTGCCAAATATTTCCCGGTCGGTTATAAAAACTGTTTTAAGATTGGGAAGTCTGAATCCATAATTTAGATAACCATAAGAAATAAAGATAGTTGATTTTAAAGCAGTATTTTCTTCTATCCTTCCTGTAGTAAATCTTTTTACCCCTCTTTCCTCTAATATCTCTCCTAAGCGCTGGGCTCGTCCTTCATTTCTGACCAGAATAATAATACGCTGTTTTTCTTTCTGCCATTTTTCTAAATCTTTAGCAAACAGGTCTAAATTCCCAAAATAAGAACTGATCTCCTGTCCATCTAAAATAAATTCTCTGATATATTCTTTTTTCTCTTCCTGATTGCCGGAAATATCTTCTTTGTTTTCCTCCGGAAGATAGGTAAAATTAATTATTTTTTTTGATTTTAGTTTATCACATATCTCGGAGTTAGTGATGAAATAAGAAGAAGGTGAGAAGATTAATTCCCTTTTATCTTGCTCTATTTTTTGGTAAATGCTTTCGACTTCTTCCTGAAACTCTTCCGTTTTTTCTTTAATTAATTCCGGCTCGTTTTGTAGTACTATCAGGTCCTGGGGAAGATAATCAAATATAGTGTTGTAATTATAATTAGACGAACCATCGGTAATTAATTCCCGGGAAGGAAGAAGGGTATAATCAGTCAATTTAAGTATCGACTTTTGAGTATTCAAATTAAAATATCTGATCGATTCTATCTGGTCTCCGAATAATTCTAATCGAAGAGGATTTTCACTGGTTACCGGGAAAAAATCGATAATTCCTCCCCGGCTGCTAAATTCACCTTTTTCTTCGACTATCTCTACCGAGTGATAATTTTGGTCTAAGAGATTTTTTAAAAAATCTTCCTTTTTTAAGATATCCCCTATTTTAAATTTCCAACTCGTCTTTTTAAATTTTTGTGGAGAAGCTAATTTGGGCAGGAGGGCTTTAATATCAGCAATTAAAATAATCCCCTTTATGTTCTGGTCAATCGCAGAAAGATGTTTCAAAATATTTATCCTTTGCTGGATTATCTGGGGATCGGAACTGATGTCTTCGTAAGGAAGGACATCAAAAGAAGGGAAAAGAAAAATATTCTCTTCCTCGCCTTGAGGTTTATTTATAAAAGTGCTTAAATCCTGGTATATCTTTAAGGCATTTTCCTGAGAATCGGTAATAATAAGGTAAGATTTTTTTATTTCCTCTTTTGAGGCTAAGGCAGCGATAAAGAAAGAACGGGCGCTATCCTTCAAGCCGGAAAGTAAAATTTTGTTAATCAACTTTCCTTTTATTGTTTTTATTATTTCTTTAAATTCCGCGGATTGATTCCATAAAGACAATATTCCCGGTAAAGTCATTATTAATCCTTTCAGGATTGGTTACTATTTTGCCAATATCGAAGCTAAATCATAGAGATTTTGTTTAATAGTTTTTTGCTGACTCAGGACTACCTCTAAATCAGTTGCTTCAATCTTATTTCCGATTAAGCCAACCATTTTAGAGGTTTCACCTTTTAATAGATGTTCTACGGCTGCTGCACCTAAACGGCTGGCCAATATCCTATCAAAAGCAGAAGGCGAACCTCCTCTTTGTAGATAACCTAAAATGGTAATCCGTGTTTCATAACCAATCTTATCTTCTAAATAGTTTCTTACTTCATCGGTTTTCCCTACTCCTTCGGCAATAACAATAATACAATGGGCCTTTCCTCTTTGATAACCCTCTTTTAATTTTGAACTAATTTCTTGTAAATTATAGGGTATTTCCGGAATAAGAATTACTTCAACTCCACCGGCAATTCCGCTCATCAAGGCTAAATAACCTGAATTTCTTCCCATAACTTCCACTACAAAGGCCCTCTGATGAGAAGAAGCTGTATCTTTAATTTTATCAATGGCATCAATAACTGTGTTCAAGGCGGTATCTACACCTATAGCCATATCTGTTTTAGGCAAGTCATTATCGATGGTAGCCGGAATTCCGATAGTCTTCAGTCCTAAAGCGCTCAAATCTCGAGTTCCTCGTAAGGTACCATCGCCCCCAATAGTTACTAACCCATCAATATCGAATTTCCGGAGTTTTTGTAGAGCGATATCAAGACCTTCTTTAGTCTTAAATTTCTCGCTGCGTGAGGTTTTTAGGATAGTCCCTCCTCTTTGCAAAATTCCACCTACCGATACCTGATTCATAGGAAAAATTTGTCCTTCCATTAGTCCGGCAAATCCTCTATTTACAGCAAATACCTCTAAATTATGGAATATTCCGGTTCGTACCACTGCCCGAATAGCAGCATTCATTCCCGGGGAGTCTCCCCCACTGGTAAGAACAGCAATTCTTTTCATTTTCATAACAGTTTTACCTCCAATTTATCAATTCACCGATTGACCGATAAAATAATTGACCAATTGACCGATTGACCGATTGACCGATTACATTGGTTAACCGGTTATCCGGTTTGCCGGTTAATTAAATTTATATATGTGGGTAGAAATGCTCTGGATTCCTACTTGCGCAGGAATGACAGAAGAAACAGACAGGTTTGATAAATTAAGATCCTATCTCTTTCTACAAACTAGAAACTTGTAACCTGTAATCCAAAACTCGTTACTTTTTTACACATTACTTCTTCGCGCAATACGCGATACGCGATACGAATTTTTCTACCGGAGGATTCTGGCTGCTTCTTCCGGAGAAGTAGTATTAATATAAAATCCCGTTCCCCATTCAAAACCGGCTATTTTGGTCAGTCTGGGAATTATTTCTATATGCCAGTGATATTTCTTATCCAAGTCCGGCCATTCCCTGGTAGAAAATTCTTCAGAAGGTCCTGTATGAATTATAAAATTATAAGGAGAGTTATTTAACTTTTTCTTTATTTTAGATAAAGTATCTTTTAATATTCTGGCTAAACTTAAAATATCATTATCGTTAGTTTTCTCGTAACAAGCGTTATGATATTTTGGAAGTATCCAGGTTTCAAAGGGTAATCTAGCAGCAAAAGGCGAAATAGCCACATATTTTTCCGTTTCTTTTATCAATCTGTCTTTAGATTTTATCTCCTGTTTTATGTAATCGCAGAAAATACATCTCCCGTTAAGGTCAAAATATTCTTTAGCACCCTTTAACTCTTCTTTTATCCTTTGGGGTATGATAGGAGTGCCGATAAGCTGAGAATGAGGATGCTCTAAAGATGCTCCTCCATCGATACCGTAATTTTTGAATATTAGAATATATTTTATCCTTTTATCCTTAGATAAATCTAAATACCTTTGCCGATAAGTTTTTAAGATTAAAACGATGCTATCAATACTTAAATTATTAAAATCTTTATGATGATGAGGAGTCTCAATTATTACTTCGTGAGCTCCCAGACCGTTCATCTTTTTAAACATTCCTGCTTCTTTCAAGATTATTTCCTTCTCCTCCATCTTTAAGGCAGGATATTTATTTGCTACCACCCTTACTTTCCATCCCGGTTTGTTTTCCATAGTGCCTTCTTTCCGAAAAGCAAATATTTCAGGAGGCGTTTTACTTTCGTTCCCTTCACAGAATACGCAGTTATCTTTTTTCTTTTCCTCTGTTTTTATTTTATAATCTAAGGGTCTTCTACCCCTCTCTGTAGAAATTATCACCCAATTATCGATTATAGGATCTTTCCTCAATTCAGTCATCTCTGTTCCCCCAGGTTCGAAAAATAAAATTTGTATTTGAAACTAACAACTAATTCGTATCTCGTATAAAATACAGTGATAAGTGATGAGTGATGAGTGATAAGATTAAATTTCAGAAATCATAAAAACGAGTACTTATTACACATTACTTATAACTGTATTTCTATACTAACGACTAATTTCTACCGATATTGTATCTAATTACACTTAGTTTGTCTATAAAAAAGAGACATGCTAATACATGTCTCTTTTTTATAGATCACTATTTTACAGTTATTTTTTACAACTATCTAACTTTTATTAACTATAGCTCCAATTTTCTATTGTATTTTCTCATAGCTTTTTCAAAGCCATCTTCTATTACTGTCTTTATTGCCTCAGTAGACAGTTTTATAGTTTCCTTTATTCTATCCTCTTCGTCACCATTAAAATTAGAAAGAACACAAGACACGCAATCAAAATTAAAGTTCACTGAGGGATTGCCAATCCCTATTCTTAAACGGGGTATGTCTTCACTGTGTAAATATTGCATAATCGACTCCATCCCTTTGTGACCGCCGGCACTCCCTTTTTTACGAATCCTTACCTGGCCCAATTCCAAATTCAGGTCATCATAAACTATCAATAAATCTTGAAGGGATATTTTGTAATAAGAAAATACTTTACTTACTGCTCTTCCGCTTAAATTCATAAAAGTTTGCGGCTTTACCAGCATTACTTTATGATTATTTATCCTTCCCCGGGAAATTAAAGAATAATAAGATTTTACTTTTTTAAATTCTATTTCTATATCCCGGGCTAAACTATCAACTACTCTAAACCCTATATTGTGCCTGGTAAATTCATATTTCAAACCAGGGTTACCCAAGCCAACCACGATCTTCAATAAAACTCACTATCCTTTATTGTTCTATTCTTTTTTAGGTGCAGAGGAAGAGGGTCCTTCTTTTGTTTCTGTTTTTTCTTCTCCCTTAGCTTCTACTCCTTCTACTTCCTCCTCTTCAACTACTTCTTCTATCTTGGTAGGTTGGAATACTGCGGCAACAACTCTATCTGATTCAGTTAATACTTCAACGCCCTCTGGAATTATCATATCTCCGACAGAAATATGATCGCCTATTTTAAGGCTACTAAGGTCAACTTTTAAACTATCCGGCATTTGAGAAGGTAAACACTCTATTTCTACTTTTCGTAATTCAACCTGCAGAATACCACCCTCTTTTAGGCCGATAGGTTCGCCAACCAATTCAATATCTACTTCTAAAGTTAATTTTTCTTTTAAAGTTACTCCATAAAAATCAATATGAACTATCTGCCTTTTTAACGAGTTATACTGAAGATCTTTAATTATCGCCAATCGGCTAACTTTTTCCTTCCCATCATCTATCTCTAACTCTATAAGTCCGCGCGACTTAGCGGATAATAATTTTAGCAATTCATGATTTCTGACCTTTAACACTAAATTTTCTTTATCATGAGGGGAATATAATACTCCAGGGACAATTCCCTCTCTCCTGTATTTCTTATTAATTTCCTTCCCTGTAACATCTCTTAATTCCACTTTTAATTTTGGTTTTTTCACCCTCTTAACCTCCGTTTTAGTATTTCGTATGTCGTATTTCGTAAATTATCGTATCGCGTAAATAGTCGTTAGTATTTAGTGAATAGTATATAGTTAATATTAAATAAAAGCAAAAAAAACTGAGTACCTGTAAATTCGATAACCAAAAAGCTTTTACAAAGAATTTTAACTAACGACTAACGACTAATTTAATTGGTTAATTAAATTTTATTCCGTTTAAATAAAGTGCTTATTGATAAATTGTTATGAATTCTATTTATGGCTTCGGCAAATATCTTTGCTACCGATAGAACCTTAATGCCAGATAGACACTTATCATCATCAACGGGAATGGTGTTGGTTACCACTACTTCCTTAAATTGACCATCATGGAAAGATTTTTCTAATCTTCCTTTTGCAGGACCAGCAAACACAGGATGAGTAGCACAAACATAAACTTCTTCTGCTCCGGCATTTAATAAAGCCTGGCTTCCTTTTATTAGTGTACCAGCAGTATCAATGATGTCATCGACTATAATAGCGGTCTTACCTTTTACTCTTCCTACTATATGCATTATTTCTACATCATCAAAAGACGACCTATATTTATCGATAATAGCAATCGGTTTTTTAATGCGCCCGGAAAATTCCCTGGCTCGAGCAGTTCCTCCTACATCAGGGGAAACTACCACTACCTTATCCAAATTCTTCTCTTTAAAATAACTCGATAATATACTTACAGCTTCCAACTGATCTACAGGAATATCAAAAAAACCCTGGATCTGCCCAGCATGCAAATCCATAGTAAGTACTCGATTAGTTCCCGCAGATACCAATAAATTTGCCACTAACTTTGCGGTAATAGGCTCACGAGGCTGGGTCTTCCTCTCCTGTCTGGCATAACCATAGTAGGGTATTACCGCGGTAATTCTTCCCGCTGAAGCCCTCTTTAGAGCATCTATCATAATTAGTAATTCCATAAGATATTCATTGGCGGGCGGGCAGGTAGATTGAATTATAAAAACATCCTCACCTCTTACGCTTTCCTCAATCTTAACCTTAATTTCACCATCAGGAAATCTTGAAACATCTGCCTGGCCTAAGGGTACATTTAAATACTTACATATCTCTTCTGCTAAATCTTTATTGGAATTACCAGCAAAAATTTTTAATGTTCGTGTCTCATCAGGTATCAAAATATTATCATCCCCACTTTTTTAAAATATCATTTTTAGAATTTTAACTTTTATCTTCTTTTTTTTCTTTCTTCTTCTTTTGCCATCCTAGAATATTTTTTTGCCTGGAACGGGCAATGGCTAAATTTTCTGCCGGCACATCCTCGGTAATAGTTGAGCCAGCTCCGGTATAAGAATCTTTCCCCAATTTTACCGGTGCAACCAAAGAATTGTTGCTTCCGATAAATACTCCATCTTCTATGATGGTTTTATTCTTCTTTTCTCCGTCGTAGTTGCAGGTTATAGTCCCCGCACCAATATTAACCTTTTTACCAATTGTGGCATCACCCAGATAGGTTAAATGAGAGGCCTTACTGCCTTCACCTATAATAGTGTTTTTTAATTCTACGAAATTTCCTATCTTTGCCCCTTTTTCCACGACATTTTCGGGTCGTAAATGAGCATAAGGACCAATATTTGCTCCGTCTTTAACGATACTACTTTCTATTATTGAAGCCCAAACTCTAACTCCCTCTCCTATATCAGCATCAATTAGATGAGAGTAAGGTCCAATAAAACAATTACTTCCGATTCTAGTATCTTTTTCAATAATAGTGAAAGGATATATAATGCTATCCTGACCGATTTTAACTCCCTGCTCTATAAAAGTACTATTAGGGTCAACTATAGTTACTCCTTGAAGCATCAAGCCCTGAAGAGTTTTTTGATATACTTTTTGGGAAGCATCAGCAAGATCTAATCGATTATTTATTCCTAATATTTCCGAATAATCTTTTACTATTATATTCCCTACAGTTAATCCTTCCTCTAATAATACCTTTACAGTATCAGTTAGGTAATACTCTCCTTGTTTGTTATCTTTGGTAACCTTCTCTAAAGCCTGAAACAGTTTTTCTTTATTAAAACAGTAAATTCCGCTGTTTATTTCGGTTATTTTCTTTTTCTCCAGAGATAAATCTACCTCTTCGATTATCCCCTTTAATTCACCTTTTTTATCTCTGATAATTCTACCATAACCTTTAGGGTTTTTTAAAATAGTAGAAAGCAGGGTGCAACAAAAATTGTTATTCTGGTGATATTTCAAAAGCTTTTTTAGAGTTTTAACCGTTAAAAAGGGGACATCGCCGGATAAAATCAGTACATCACCTTTGAAACCAGACAATAATTTTTTGGTTTGTAAAACTGCATGGGCAGTTCCTAACTGCTCCTTTTGTTCTACAAACTCAATTTTATCACCAATTAATTCCCTTATCTTGTCGCTTTTATAACCGACTACTAATATTTTTCTTTTTGCTTCGAGTTGACTAACCGTGTCTGATACATAATTTAAAATTGGTTTTCCTGCAAGATTATGAAGGACTTTAGACAGATTAGATTTCATTCTCTTGCCATTACCTGCTGCCATAATAATTACAGCAGTATCACTCATAATCATACCTCCAATTTTTATTTTTGTTCAAAAATAAAAAATTAGTTACCCAGTTACCCGGTTTGCCAGTTTACCAGTTATAAGATATAAGATAAAACCCCAGGACAGACCGCCTGTCTACAATACTATTTCCGTTTCTTTCTTATGTCATTCCCATGAAAATGGGAATCCATCTTAGTCATTGAGAACAAAATGAGTACGCCAATCTTATCTAAAAACTGAAAACTAAGAACTAAAAACCAGTTTTATATCTTGTATCTTTTAAACTGAAAACTGTAAACTGAAAACCAGTTTTGTATTTTAACTAAGTAACGAAGTAACAAATCAATATGGCTGGGGCGGAAGGGTTCGAACCTTCGAATGCGGGATCCAAATTCCCGTGCCTTACCACTTGGCTACGCCCCAAACCGGTATTTTTTATTCTTTTAACTTACCTAGAATAGGCCTTCCTCTTTCTTCTCGCCCTCTTCTTCTGTTGCTGTTTCTTCTACTGTTTCTTCTACTTTAGGTTCTACTTTAGGTTCTACTTTAGG
>Ga0209386_1001279_pt1 | contig 10323 bp, 8 predicted proteins | sample NGEPertwo_FD_184510 | JGI IMG/M metagenome (GOLD analysis project Ga0209386, IMG submission 184510) | Arctic peat soil microbial communities from the Barrow Environmental Observatory site, Barrow, Alaska, USA - NGEE Permafrost154B-two... | ecosystem: Environmental > Terrestrial > Soil > Wetlands... | reverse complement strand
CAAATCTAGAATTGTTAAAAGGAAAAGTCATTGCGGTTATGGGATATGGTAGCCAAGGGCATTCACAGGCTCAAAACCTTAAAGATTCAGGACTGAACGTTATAATCGGACTTCGTCCGACGAGTGCTCGCCGGAAGCGTGCAGAAGATGCAGGATTTGAGGTTATGACGGTTTCAGAGGCAGCCGCGAAAGCAGATGTTATTCAAATTTTACTTCCGGATGAGACGCAAAGCAAAATTTATTATGCGGAAATTGAAAAGTATGTTACGGCTGGAAAAACGCTCGTCTTCTCTCACGGCTTTAATATTCACTTTGGTCAAATTGTTCCTCCAAAGGATGTCGATGTCATCATGATCGCCCCTAAAAGCCCAGGACACCTGGTGCGTCGCACCTATACAGAAGGCGCTGGCGTGCCAGCCTTAATCGCGGTCCATCAAGATGCCACCGGGAAAGCAAAAGACTTAGCCCTAGCCTATGCCAAGGGAATCGGATCAACTAAGGCTGGTGTTTTGGAAACTACCTTTGGAGAGGAAACGGAAACGGATTTATTTGGAGAACAAGCCGTCCTTTGTGGAGGAGCGTCAGAACTGGTCAAAGCTGGTTTCGATACATTGGTAGAAGCAGGCTACCAACCGGAAATCGCCTATTTTGAATGCTTGCATGAACTTAAACTAATTGTTGATTTGATGTATGAAGGCGGCATAGGTTGGATGCGCTATTCTGTCTCTGATACCGCACAATATGGAGATATGACGGTGGGCAAACGAATCATTAATCAAGAAACTAGAAAAGAAATGAAAAAAGTTCTTGAAGAGATCCAAGATGGCCGGTTTGCTAAAGCTTGGTTACTGGAAAGCCAAGCAAATCGACCAGCCTTTAACGCTATGACTCGCATCGAGGAAAACCACCCTATTGAAAAAGTTGGGGAACAATTAAGAGGAATGATGTACTGGCTGAAAAAACACGAATAAATGGAGGTTAGCGAATGCGCCGGATCGAGATCTTTGATACTACTCTGAGAGATGGCGAACAATCGCCAGGAGTGGCCCTCAACTCTGATGAGAAATTACAGATCGCTCGTCAGTTAGCTAAACTAGGCGTTAATATTATTGAAGCTGGGTTTCCAATCACCTCCTTGGGAGATTTTGAGGGAGTGCGTCTGATCGCTAAAGAGGTTAGGACTGTAAGTATTGCAGCCTTGGCACGAGCTAATGCAAATGATATTGAGCGTGCTTGGGAGGCTATTTCAGTGGGAGAGAGCCCGCGCATTCATACAGTACTTGCTACTTCCCCAATACACATGCACTATAAACTGCAGAAGTCTCCTCATGAAGTTTTGGAACTAGCGGTGAAGGCCGTTACGTTGGCAAAATCAAAGGTGGGGGATGTGGAATTTAGTGCAGAAGATGCATCCCGCAGCGATGTTGATTTTCTGGCTAAGGTTTTCTCAGAGGTGATTAAAGCAGGAGCAACGGTGCTCAACATTCCGGATACCGTTGGTTATTCAACTCCTGAGGAATTTACTGCCTTTGTAAGAGCGGTTATGGAACGAACGACGGGTATAGAAAAGGTCAAAATTAGTGTACATTGCCATAATGATTTAGGCCTAGCGGTGGCAAATTCACTGGCGGCGGTTGGAGTTGGTGCTCATCAGCTGGAGTGTGCAGTCAATGGGATAGGGGAGCGTGCTGGAAATGCGGCATTAGAGGAACTGGTGATGGCACTGCACACACGTGGGGATTTATATGGTGCGGATACAAGTATCGTAACCAAGGAACTCACTAGAACAAGCCAACTAGTCAGCCGTCTAACCGGCATGACGATTCAACCTAACAAGGCTATTGTAGGTAAGAACGCTTTTGCCCATGAATCAGGTATTCACCAAGACGGAGTGCTTAAAGAGCCATCCACTTATGAAATTATGCTACCGAGTTCGGTGGGCTTACAGATGAGCTCCATTGTTTTAGGAAAACACTCTGGCAGACATGCAGTTCGTGAACGGTATGCCGATCTAGAGATTGATTTAGAGGAAAGTCAATTCGAAGAGGTGTTTTCTCGATTTAAATTATTGGCCGATCGAAAGCGCGAAGTGACTACCGCCGATTTGTTCTCCTTAGTGGATTTAAAAGAGGATAGAGAGGATGAGATTCGCTTAGATTATCTGCAGGTATCTAGCGGAACGCATCTTACCCCCACAGCAACAGTTGGGCTCATGTATAAGGGAGATCGTTTTGAGGATGCATCGTGTGGAGATGGTCCAGTTGATGCTGCCTTTAAGGCCATTGATAAAGTCCTAGGAACTGAAGGTAAGCTCATTAACTATTCGTTACAGGCCATTGACGGTGGAGAAGATGCACAAGGAGAGGTTACAGTTACCGTTAAGTTTGGAGCAAATATGGTGGGTGGTCGTGGAGTGAGTACTGACATTATCGAAGCAAGTGTGTTAGGCTATCTCGAGGCGGTTAACCGGGCGTTTGAAAGAGGCTGGATTAAGATTCACGAAAAAAATGCGAGCTAGAGGGAGGGAGTAAGAGCAATGTCTATGACCATCACAGAAAAGATTTTGGCCCAACATGCTGGACTCGATGAAGTAGTTCCAGGGCAATTGATCACCGCGAAGCTAGATCTTGTCTTGGCAAATGATGTAACTGGCCCAATAGCAATCCAAGAGTTTGCTAAATTTGGAACGAAGAATGTGTTCGATTCTAAAAAAGTTGCGCTTGTTCCTGATCATTTTGCGCCCAATAAAGATATTTTATCGGCCGAGCAATGTAAAGTCATGCGAGATTTTGCTAGGCAACAGCAGATTGAACATTATTTCGAAGTGGGACGTATGGGGATTGAACATTGCCTTCTGCCAGAACAAGGACTCACCTTACCAGGAGACCTGATTATTGGCGCGGACTCTCATACCTGTACGTATGGAGCAGTAGGTGCGTTTGCCACGGGGGTAGGAAGTACAGACCTGGCAGCAGGGTTAGCCACCGGAGAAGCTTGGTTTCGTGTTCCAGAATCCATGAAGTTTATTTTTAACGGAACCCGTTTTCAAAAATGGGTCGGTGGGAAAGATCTGATTCTTTATCTTATCGGGAAGTTGGGTGTGGATGGGGCTCGATACAGAGCAATGGAGTTCACAGGAGAAGGAATTGCGGCATTATCCATGGATAATCGCTTTACAATTTGTAACATGGCCATTGAGGCAGGTGCGAAAAATGGCATTATTGCACCGGATGACAAGACGTTTGCTTATCTTGAAGGGCGGGCGTGTCACTCGTATCCACTCTATTACAGTGATTCAGACGCTCGTTACCTGGAAATTCAGGAGTTTGATGTCACGGAAATTCCCTTGCAAGTGTCCTTCCCTCATTCCCCAGAAAACGCAAAATGTGTAAGGGAAGCCAGTGGAATTAAAATCGACCAGGTTGTGATCGGGGGCTGCACAAATGGTCGACTGGAAGATTTGCGTATGGCTGCAGATATTTTGCGTGGTAAGAAAGTACATTCAGAAATTCGTTGTTTAGTTTTCCCAGGAACACAAACCATTCTTCGGGATGCTATGCGTGAAGGAATTATTGATACCTTGATTGAGGCGGGAGCTGCGGTTAGCACGCCGACGTGTGGTCCTTGTCTAGGTGGTCACATGGGAATTCTGGCAAAAGGGGAGCGGGCTGTGTCTACTACAAATCGGAATTTTGTAGGACGAATGGGGCATGTGGAAAGCGAAGTATACTTAGCAGGTCCCGCAGTTGCAGCAGCGTCAGCGATTAAAGGCCAAATTGCTCATCCAGAGGAGGTGTCTTAGATGGGAAAAGCGTGGAAGTTTGGGCATGACATTGATACGGATGTCATTATACCAGCACGATACTTGAATAAATCTACACCTGAACATCTCGCGACCCATTGCATGGAAGATGCTGGCACGTCATTTGCGCAGGATGTTAAAGATGGGGACATTATGATTGGTGGGAAAAACTTCGGTTGCGGTTCCTCACGAGAGCATGCTCCGATCGCCATAAAGGCTTGTGGTATACAAGTGGTGATTGCAGAGTCGTTTGCGCGTATCTTTTATCGCAATTCGTTAAATATTGGGTTGCCCATCATGGAATGTCCGGAAGCTGTGGCAGGAATTTCGCAAGGTGATGAGATCGTGGTGGATCTTGCTACGGGGACCATAGATAATAAGACGACGAATAAGCATTATCAGGCACGTTCCTTTCCTCCCTTCATGCAGGACTTGATTCGTGCGGGTGGACTTATTCCCTATATAGAAGGGAGAAAAAAGAATGCCTAACGTTTTAGTTCTCCCGGGAGATGGCATAGGAAAAGAGATCACGCCAGAAGCAGTCAAGGTTTTACAGGCGGTGTTAAAAGGTTGCTCTACCACTCTGAATTTTGAAAATGGTTTAATTGGCGGAGCAGCTATCGACTCAGTCGGCAAGGCGTTCCCTGATGAAACACTAGCAGCGGCTCAGGCAGCGGATGCGATTCTAATGGGATCAGTGGGCGGGCCACAATGGGATACCCTTCCAGCACAGGAAAGGCCCGAGCTGGGAGGCCTTCTCAAGATAAGAAAGGCATTAGGTCTTTACGCCAATATTCGGCCTGTGAAAGTGAGCCCTATGTTGGTAGAGGCTTCTACGCTTCGGCCTGAGGTGGTAAAGGACGTTGATCTCGTCGTTTTGCGTGAACTGACAGGTGGACTCTACTTCGGGGAGAAAGGCAGAAAGACTAATCCGACGAGTGCTTATGACATTCTGATCTATTCTGAGGAAGAAATTTTGCGAATTGTAAAAATGGGCTTCCAAATGGCCGTACAGCGACGGGGGAAACTTTGTTCAGTCGATAAAGCGAATGTGTTGGAATCATCCCGTTTATGGCGTGAAATCACCATAGAAATTGCCAAGGATTTCCCTAACGTTGAGTTAACACATATGTATGTGGACAATGCGGCGATGCAATTAGTGCGCTGGCCGAGTCAATTTGATGTCATTGTTACTGAAAATATGTTCGGAGATATCCTTACTGATTTAGCATCTATGCTGGGAGGGTCAATCGGTATGGTCCCTTCAGCAAGCTTAAATGGAAATAAAGGACTCTATGAGCCGTCCCATGGCTCGGCACCAGATATAGCAGGGAAAAATATTGCCAATCCTTTAGCAACAATACTGTCAGGAGCCTTAATGCTGAGGTATTCGTTTAATTTAGAACAAGAGGCTCAAATGATTGAGCGTGCCGTGGAAACAGTCTTAGCAGCGGGATATCGGACTCGGGATTTAGCGAAACCAGGTGATAAAGTATTGGGAACTCGGGAAATGGGAGATGCGATCGTTGAGGTACTTAGTCGGAGATGATTTTCGGCAATTCTTGAAATTATTACAGGAGTGTATTAGAATAAAGGTAACCCCATAGGGGATATTGCTTTAATAATTTTGTAACAAACCGATTGCATAGGCAATAAAGGTAGTACAGTGAAAGCTCCTTTTGTCCCTTTAATAAGGATGAGAGGAGCCCTTTTTTACCATAATATAAATGAAAGGATGTAGTGTATGAATTATAGTATTGGTTTTATCGGTGGAGGGAATATGGGGGAGGCTATTATTAGCGGCCTAAGGAAGTCAGATGAGACTATCCAGATTCGAGTTAGTAATCGTACGAATAATAAAAGGCTTAAAAATTTAGTTGACAAGTATAATATTACAGCTTGCAAGCTTGAGGATACTGTGCAAAACTCTCGTGTATTGATCATCGCAGTGAAGCCTAAGGATGTTCGGGGAGTTCTTGAACAGCTAGCGAATTATAAATTGAACGATAAATTAATAATCAGTGTAGCCGCCGGAGTCCCCTTAAGGGTATTTTACGAGTATCTTCCTGGTGTTGCCATAATCCGGGCGATGCCGAATACTTCATCTGCAGTTCTTCATTCGATGACGGGACTGGTGAGTGGAGAAAATATCATAGCGGAACATGTTAAGATGGGAGAACAGATATTTTCTGCCATCGGGAAGACGATGTGGATCCCAGAAGAGAAAATGAATGCACTAATCTCAGTCAGTGGAAGTGCACCAGCCTATTTTTATCTATTTGCCGAGAGCTTAATTAAAGCAGGAGTTCAACTGGGGCTTAGCGAAGAAGAAGCGGGGATACTAGTGCTAGAAACCCTAATTGGTGCGGGGAAGATGATGGTTGAGAGCGATAAATCGCCTGGGATGTTGCGGGAAGCTGTAACATCTCCTAATGGGACCACATTTGCAGCACTGAAAATATTTACAGACAATAAATTACCACTAACAGTGATCAAGGCAACTCAAGCCTGCGTTCAGCGTGCAGTAGACATGGAAGGAGAAAATTAGGAGTGATAGAAGAAGTGGGTCAGGTTCGGCGAGTTGTCATAAAAATAGGAAGTAGCAGTTTGAACAATCCCCTAGGCGGCTTAGATGATCAAGCTATCGCAGAAGTAGCAGCCGTCATTGGCATCCTGAAGCAACAGGGTGTGGAGTGTATTTTGGTTACTTCAGGTGCGGTCGCCGTCGGTATGGGTCAGCTTGGGCTGACTTTGCGTCCGAATGATTTACCGGGAAAGCAAGCGCTTGCAGCTGTTGGGCAGGGGATGCTTATCGAGAGGTATGCTCGCAAATTTGAACAATATAATATTGTGACGGCTCAAATTCTCTTAACTCGTGTTGATTTAGCCCTTGCGTCTCACTATAGAAATGCACAAAATACTATAGAGAGATTACTACGACTAGGAGTCGTTCCTATTATTAATGAAAACGACACAGTTGCTGTGGAGGAACTGTGTTTCGGAGACAATGATACCCTTTCTGCCTTGGTGTCAGGGCTCGTTGGTGCAAATTTATTAGTAATTGTGACTGATGTTGATGGCTTATATTCGTCTAATCCAAAAATAGATCCTTTGGCTCGACTCATTAAAGTGGTTCCTGATGTATCTGCAGTAGAATCTATGGCAGGTGGGGCAGGAACGCTCATGGGTACCGGCGGTATGGTTACAAAACTGAGGGCGGCAAAGATTGCTACAAGTTTTGGAATCGGTATGCTGCTCTTGAATTTTACAAGGATTAGAGAGCTTTTGAATATGACAAAGGGTCAGGATGCCGAGGGCACTTATTTTCTTCCCGCAGTGCATGGTCTTGCGAGTCGAAAACGTTGGATCGCTTATGCAAGTTTCGTTGAAGGAAGTATTCAAATAGACGACGGTGCAGCAAAGGCTCTCGTAGAAGAGGGCAAAAGTTTATTGGCTATAGGGATTGTAACCGCTGAGGGGGTCTGGGAACGAAAAGAAATCATTCGTATTGTTAATATGCGAGGCGAAGAGATTGCTAGGGGGGCCTCAGAGCTGAGCAGTGCTGAGGTGCAGGAGGTCAAAGGACTTCATTCTGAAATGATACTCGTTCTTTTTCCAGATTTCGAAGGAGACGTAGTAGTTCACCGCGATAATATGACACTCATGGGGGACACCTGTATAGAGATCTAAAAAATTTCAAATTACCTCACTGGGTGTTTAGCTAATCAGAGAGAAAGCAGATATAGTATAGTAAAACGAACGATAGAAAGGGGATTGCGATGTTTAACCCGGAATTAATAGAGATTGGGCGTAGAGCCAAGCAAGCAGCTCGTCAATTGGCCTTTGCTAGTACAGAGTCTAAAAATAACGCCTTGCTCGCTATGGCGGCAGCCCTCATGGATAATGAGCAAGAAATCCTCAAGGCTAATAAACTGGATGTCCAAGCTGCAGAAGAGAAAGGACTGAAGAGAAGTCTTGTCAATCGTTTAAGCCTGACATCGGCAAGCATTGCGCAAATTAGTCAATCTCTAAAAGAAGTGGTGGCCTTGCGAGATCCCGTGGGAGAAGGGGAAGTGTGGACTCGTCCAAATGGACTGCGTATTCAGCAGACTCGCGTTCCTCTAGGCGTTGTGGCGATGATCTATGAAGCACGCCCTAATGTGACTGTGGATGCGGCTGCTTTGTGTTTGAAATCGGGTAATGTTGTGATACTGAGGGGAGGATCTGAGGCCTTAGAGAGTAATAAAGTTCTCGCCAGCGTGATCGCGAAAGCCGCACAAGAGAGAGGCCTACCCTCAGGATGTATCCAATTAATTACAGAAACCAGTCGTGAGTGGGTCCAACAATTGATGAAGATGAATGATTATGTGGATGTCATCATCCCAAGAGGGGGGGCTGGGCTGATTCAGACCGTGGTGCAAAATGCCACCGTGCCCGTGATTCAAACTGGCACAGGCATGTGTCACGCATTTATTGATCGAGATGCTGATTACGAAAAGGCAATTCCCATCGTTATTAATGCTAAGACTCAAAATCCTGGGGTCTGTAACGCCCTAGAAACCATGCTTGTGGATGAATCGATTGCTGAAGAGTTTCTTCCTTTGATCGCGGAAGAACTCAAGAGACACCAGGTCACAATAAAAGGGTGTCCAAAAACTTGTGCGATAGTGCCTTTTGCCGTTCCTGCTATTGAGGAAGACTGGGGGGCAGAACATCTTGACCTTATTTTGAGTGTTAAAGTCATCTCGGGGCTCGATGGGGCATTAGATCACATTTATCAATATGGAACGAAGCATTCTGAGATTATCATCACTGAGAATTATTCTAGGTCACAAAGGTTTTTGAGGGAAATTGATGCTGCCGTAGTTTATGTGAATGCCTCGACTCGCTTTACGGATGGAGCGCGTTTTGGCTTTGGAGCGGAGATCGGGATTAGTACTCAAAAATTGCATGCCCGAGGGCCAATGGGGCTGAAGGAATTGACGACAATTAAGTATATGGTTTATGGAGATGGACAAATAGTGTGAGTGAGTTCTTAGCTAGGCCAAAAAAATGTTGCGGCTTGATTTAGTGGTATAATAACAAATTCTTCAAAGAAAATAACTATACACCTTTACATTGACGTAGCGTAAAGGTGTATAGTTATTTTATCAGGAGGTGATCACATGGAATATGCAGTGCAAACATTAGCTCAGATGGCAGGTATAAGCACTCGAACTCTGAGATATTATGATGAGTTAGGTATTCTTAAGCCGGCAAGAATTAATTCATCAGGGTATCGCATTTATGGGCAAGTTCAAGTTGATCGGTTGCAACAGATTCTTTTTTATCGAGAGCTTGGTATGAGCTTAGAAAGTATTAAAGATATTGTGACCTTACCATCGTTTGACGGAGCAGCGGCACTGAGACAACACCATGGGAAGCTCCTTGTAAAACGCGAGCAATTGGATGTTTTGATTACCAATGTTCAAAAGACCATTGCACTTAACGAAGGGAGAATTACGATGACGGATAAAGAAAAGTTTGAAGGTTTTAAGCAAAAATTTGTGGATGATAATGAAGCAAAGTATGGCAAAGAAATTCGCGAAAAATATGGGGATGAAACGGTTAATAAGTCCAACCAAAAAGTCAAAGGAATGTCTCAGGAGCAACATGATGAGGTGACGAAGCTTGCTACAATGCTTAAAGAAACCCTTCATGCTGCGTTCAAAACAGGCGATCCTGCTGGCGAATTAGCCCAAAAAGCAGTAGGTCTTCATCGTGAGTGGTTGTGCTTTTATTGGGATGGCTACACGAAAGAGACGCATGCAGGACTGGCTCAGATGTATGTCGATGATCCGAGATTTACGGCTCATTATGATGAGAAACAACCTGGAACGGCAGAGTTTTTAAGGGATGCTATACACATCTATACTGGAGTGAACTCGTTCAACTAAAGGTGAACATCGAGACTTCGGTGGGGGAGTCTACCCCCACCGAAGCAGAGTGACGGGGTACCACTCCCACTTGCAGAAGTGGGAGTCTAACGATTGGATCAAAAAATAAGCTTCATGAAAGCGGCCGCGATGCGGCCACTTTTGCTATAAGGTTGACAAGAACACTCACTCACTTTAACCCGCCCCGCCTAATGGATTCTCGAGTGAACGTCAAATTCGCGAAACTCACCTTTGGCTTGTCCAGTGCGCAAAATTTCGGTTGAAAATAAAGGCGGAACTCATGTGGAATATATGAACAATATGGTAGGTAATTCCTCGAAGAGCTCTAACGTTATATGACAGTCCAGACCATTAGAGTTTATTATAAAGAAAAAATACGATATAATAAGCCTAATTAATCAATTTTAATGAATTAAGGTCATTTTTACTTAGGACTCATTCTGCTCCTGTGATAATTTATTGCGCAACTTTAAGAATCAGAAAGATGACTTGCTGGGTTTTGTGACGGTCGTGTCGGCGTGTGTGTGGGTGAATAGTAAAAACAAGTAGCAGGCTGGGCCTATATCCGTCCCTAAGATAGCATCT
>Ga0209386_1001278_pt1 | contig 10331 bp, 10 predicted proteins | sample NGEPertwo_FD_184510 | JGI IMG/M metagenome (GOLD analysis project Ga0209386, IMG submission 184510) | Arctic peat soil microbial communities from the Barrow Environmental Observatory site, Barrow, Alaska, USA - NGEE Permafrost154B-two... | ecosystem: Environmental > Terrestrial > Soil > Wetlands... | reverse complement strand
ACACGATGTTCGAGGTTAGAGCACCGCCATGGATGGCAAGGTGCCGGGAGGGTCTGGGTGTCCCTGTAGCCATGGATGGCGAGAAGGGACCAAAGATCAGGACGATCTGGGTGTCACCGAAGCCAAGACTCGAACACGATGTTCGAGATTAGTAGCATCGCCATGGATGGCTAGATGCCGTGATGGCGGGAGGTGACCAAAGACCATGGATATTTAAAACTGTCTATTGGTACGTTTTTCCTAAATTCTTATTTGGACCAGATCTACATATTAGCATTTTCAACTCGCGTTGTCAATAACTAATTAACTCGGATTTGATCGAATTGTACGAAGTTTTAACCCTTCGCTTGTTCAACCGTTGTGCTCCTTCGTAGCACTCAGAAATAATACCATTTTTGATGTGTACTGTCAACATATTATAACTTCAATAGTGCTCGAGTTTAATAAAGTAGGGCAAGCACTTCTTTATTAAGTCGCCCACCCTACCCGTATTAGGCATTGAAAATAAAATAACAAGTCAAAGATGCCAAGGATATTTTGCGTCAGACAAGGAGGTATGTCTCCAGAGGCCCGATGACAGAGGCCAGAGATCGGAAAGGTAATACAACGATCTGACACTTCCGGCTTCTGACGTCTGGCTTCTGAGTTTAGGTGAACATGCCGACGCAGTATGACACAAAATAGACTGGCATACTGACTTATTATTTCTTTGAATGTGCCTTAATTCTAATCCCCTTACCTGTCCCTGCTACCACTCATTATATTTTGGCCTGTTTCCAAAGCAAGAGCCAGATGTTCAAAATAGTCCACCCCAGTGACAGTCTAAGATTTTAAGCAGACTTGTGCGCTTCTTTGCGATTTGAGCCAATAGTGATTTCTTTTCCTTCTTTACGCATTTTAGCAAATTCAGCTGTTGCTGTGTAAAGTGCGTCGGTGGATGAGTTAAGTGCCGTTTCGCAAGAGTCTTGCAAAACACCTACGACAAAGCCTACACCAACTACCTGCATAGCAATATCATTTGGGATCCCGAATAAGCTAGTGGCTAGAGGAATCAGTAATAGAGAACCACCAGCTACGCCTGAAGCACCGCAAGCACTTACAGCCGCCAGTACGCTGAGAATTAATGCCGTAGCCATATCTACTTGAATGCCAAGCGTGTGAACCGCTGCAAGTGTCATAACAGAAATGGTAACAGCTGCACCAGCCATATTAATGGTAGCGCCTAATGGAATGGATACCGAATACGTATCCTTGTCTAACCCTAAATTTTCGCACAAGGTCATATTAACAGGAATGTTTGCAGCTGAGCTACGTGTAAAGAATGCTGTAATACCACTTTCCCTTAAGCACTTAAGCACCAGAGGGTATGGGTTTTGACGAATATTCACGTATACAATGATTGGATTGACAACAAGAGCTATAAAGACCATACAACCAAGTAAAAGTGCAAGTAATTGCCCATAACCCAGTAAGGCCCCAATTCCATTTGTAGCAATAGCATCAAATACGAGTCCCATGATACCTAATGGTGCAAATTTTATGACCCATCTAACCATAGTGGTTACTGCATCTGATAAATTTGAAATCATCGTTTTTGTAGTAACAGACGCGTTTTTTAAGGCAAAACCAAGAAGTAACGCCCAAGCCAATATACCAATATAGTTGGCATTAAAAAGTGCTTTTACTGGGTTATCAACCACATTCATCAGTAATGCTTTGAGAACCTCTACAACACCTCCAGGCGGCGTCACATCCTTAACACCCGCTGCAAGTGTTATCGTTACTGGGAATATAAAGCTTGCAACAACCGCCACAAGTCCAGCTAAAAGTGTTCCTAAAAGATAAAGCACGATAATAGATTTCATATTAGTTTGATGACCACTCTTGTGTTGAGAGATGGCCGACATGACTAAGAAGAAAACCAATATAGGTGCAATCCCTTTCAAAGCACTTACAAATAAAGTACCAAAAATTGCGATTGGTTTTGCTGCTTCTGGAATCGTGACAGCCAAGATAATACCAATAATCAGGCCTATAATTATTTGTTTTACCAGGCTCAATTGATTCCACTTGTTCATTAGATTTTTCATAAGCATTTTCCCTCCTATAATTTTAGATAAAACCGAAACAACACAATCACTTAGATGTGCGAGTACCGGGCACGACGCTGTTGTTTTCGACTCGGTGTTGTATCTTTAACCTGAGATTTCTCAGGATTAAGCCTACTTCATTTAAAGGTGAACTACTTGTTGTGTCCAGCGTTCCGCGATTTCCTTACCATGTTCTGATATTACTAATAATAGGGAATATCAAATTATATAAGTTAGACGTTCAGGTTAGGAAAATGGAATTTCGAGTAAGTACCGAGGTCTGCCATGTCGGCAGACCTCCCAAATAGTTTTAATAACTAGCTGGCATTCCGTCTTAACTTTTGCTGAAGCTTCTGCAGCATGTCTGAAGTCATATTGTCTATATCATAGTTACTCGCAAAGTCCCATTCTTCAAGAGCGGCTGTGGGATCCATAGAATGTGGCCAACTATCTGCGATGCCTTGACGGACAGGATCAACCTCATAATCCATTTTAAAATTGGAAAGATGTTTTTTGATAGCTTTAGCAAAATCTTCTGGCTGAGCACTCATTGCAGTGATGTTAAAAGCATTTCTATGGATAAGCCTGGTGGGATCAGCCTCCATTAATTGAAGGATGGCCTCTAACGCGTCAGGCATATACATCATATCCATATAGGTTCCTTCCGAGATGTAGGAGGTATATTGCCCCTTGAGTAAAGCTGCATAATATATCTCTACTGCGTAATCAGTTGTTCCGCCTCCCGGCGGAGTGACATAGGAGATTAGCCCAGGGAAACGGACGCCTCTGGTATCCACTCCAAACTTGAGGTAGTAATAATCACATAGTAATTCACCTGCCGCTTTGTTAATGCCATACATGGTGGTTGGCCTCTGGATTGTTACTTGTGGTGTCATATCTTTGGGGGTAGAGGGACCGAATGCACCGATTGAACTGGGCGTAAAAAATTGGCACCCAATTTGTTTGGCCGCTTCCAGAGCATTGACCAGCCCTCCCATATTTAAGTTCCAAGCGAATAGAGGTTTGGTTTCCGCCGTAGCTGACAACAATGCCGCCAAATGAATCAAGGTGTCCACTTGATACTTTTTGGCAATATCAAACACGGCTTGAGCATTGGTCACATCCAGTGCTTCATACGGGCCAGACTGGGTCAGCCAGAATTGCTTTTCCTGTCTAATATCAGTTGCTATGACGTTGTCAGTTCCATAAACTTCACGCAATTTCGGTACAAGTTCCGAACCAATTTGCCCAAGGGCGCCGGTCACTAATATTTTTTTCATAAAATTACCTCCGCTCTTCAACATCAGTATTGAACGTCTTCTACAGTATTTTCATTTCAAGCCCTACTTTTTTGTAAACGGCTAAAGCCTTATCCAACATTTCTCTGGTATGGGCGGCTGTTGGCATATTTCTCACCCTACCAGTTCCTTTTCGGACCGTAGGGAAGATGATAGCCTTAGCATAAACTCCATTTTCATAGAGCTTTTTACTGAATTCTTGGGTCTGATTTTCATCCCCTATGATGCAAGGTGTAATGGGGGTTTGACTGGCTCCAATATTAAAGCCCATAGCTTTTAGTCCAGCTTTCAGGTAATTCCCATTTTGCCATAGTTGCTTTTGTAATTCCGTGCTGTTGGATAAAATATCTATTGCTGTTATACAAGCCGCCACATCCGCTGGGGTTAAGGCAGTAGAGAACAGGAAGGGCCTGCTTCTCACTTTCAGCCAATCAATCAAATCTTTTTTGCCAGCCACGTAGCCACCAATAACACCCAAGGCTTTGGAAAGAGTACCCATCTGAAAATCTATTTTATCTGATAAGCCAAAATGTTTAACAGTTCCTACGCCGTCTCCCAACACCCCAGACCCATGCGCATCATCAACATAAGTAATCAAATCAAGCGCTTCTGCTACTTCCACAATCTCCGGCAGTTTAGCGATGTCACCATCCATAGAGAATACCCCGTCGGTAATCACCATGATTTTCTTGTACAAGCCAGATTCTTTAGCCTGAATAGCTTTTGTTCTCAAGTCAGCAATATTGGAATGTTTAAAGGCAATAACTTTTGCTCGCGATAAGCGACAACCATCAATAATGGAGGCATGGTTTAATTCATCAGACAGGATCGCGTCGTCCTTATCCATAACTGCAGAAATAGCACCCATGTTACAATTGAAGCCCGATTGAAACGCAATCGCCGCTTCGGTATGTTTGAATTTAGCGAGTTTTTCCTCTAGCTTGACATGAAGAACCATCGTCCCATTAATGGTTCTTACAGCACCTGCACCGACACCATACGTTGTGATGGCTTCAATGGCTGCTGCTTTTAATCTTGGATCAGTCGCTAAACCGAGATAGTTATTTGAAGATAGGTTGATGAGTTCTTTTTCGGAAATTGTGATGATAGGGCCATTCGAGCTTTCTAAGGTATCCATCACGTTGTATAATCCTTTGCTTTTTAAGTCCGTTAGATTTTCTTTTAAGAAGCTCTCTAAAATTTTACTATCCACAATAATCCCCCCATATGTTGTCCACGCAACGAACTACCGCGCTTCGTTCCGAACCGCTTCTCATAAAAACCAAATGTCCTTCTCCTGTAGACATTTGCCAAATACTAAGTCTAAATATTCAGTTTATACCTTTATAGTACCATTATTTCTATGTAATGTCCACCCCTTGGAGACATAAAAAATTATATTTTATTAATATATTCATGCTTCTACTTCAATATTGACTCATATCTTATCCCTAATAATATAACTAAGAACCAAAAAAAAGAATCCTAATAAAATTAGAATTCCTTAACTGTGTTATCAAAGAGTAGTACGTTCCCTACGACTTGATCTTGCTATTTATAATTTTAATGTTCTGAATAAAGTCAGCATTTATAAGTTGGTTCCCTTGTTTCGTTTTTACTTCAAGCCAGTTTTCATTGACCTCAATAATTATTCCCTTGACGTTCGTGTCCCATGACCCTGAATTTATGTGACAATTCTTTCCAAACAATATTAAATTCATTGATGCTTCATGAAAGAAAAAACGCCTTCATTGGAAGGCGCTTAAGCGCAGAAGGTTCTAATAAATAGGAATAATTTTAATTCGAATTATATCTAAACTAAATGCCTTCTGAAGAAAAGCTCATTCCAACTTTTTCTGCTTTTCGATCCCGCAACAAATCTCATTGCAGAATCAATCAGGCTCTTTTTATTGCTGGGATAGCCAATTGGTGTAATACAAGGCAATATCTCGTGATCTCTTTGCTCGATTGCTTTACTAAATTCACTTTTCTTGAGAGCAAGATCACTTTCAATCAGATTGAATCTTACATTCCTTCCAAACGGTCTGTTAAGTATGGAAAATAGTTCACGCAGCTTATCTTTAGTCTCTGGCAGCAAGGGCTGTGCCAAATAAGTTCGGACTGAAAGTCTCTTTTTAATTATTTCTGTGATCGAGGTTCCAAATAATTGTTCATCAGACATTTTAAACCTCCAAGACTATGATTCAAAACTAACCCCTGTTGCTCAGAACGTAGGCTCGTCTTTACTCCTTACCACATTGCAATATGACCATCCGCTCTCGACTCAGTGCCACCGATCAAGATCCCTTCAGTGGTTCTCCAGATGATCTGACCTCGCCCAAAATTCGAAGTATCCATAGACCAGCGAATGTCATGTCCCCTACGCACTAGTTCTTGGACAATAGCCTCAGAGAAGGAGTGTTCAACCTCAATGGTTTTTCCATTGATCCATCGCCAACGGGGCGCATCAAGAGACGCTTGAGGGTTCAGATGATAATCGACTGTGTTCATGATCACTTGGACATGCCCTTGAGGTTGCATGAACCCTCCCATGACTCCAAATGGACCCACAGGAAGGCTATCTTTAGTTAAGAAGCCGGGAATGATTGTGTGGTAAGGCCTTTTACCCGGTTGAAGGCAATTAGCATGATTCGGATCTAGAGAAAAGTTGCTTCCACGATTATGAAGACTAATTCCCGTTTCTGGGACCACTAAGCCAGAGCCAAAGCCCATATAGTTACTTTGGATATATGAAACCATGTTTCCATCACCGTCCGCAGTTGCCAAATAGACAGTCCCCCCTTTCGGTGGATTGCCAGGTTCAGGAAGAAGCGCCCTTTCTCCAATTAGCATCCGGCGTTCCTCAGCATACTCATCCGATAGAAGATCTTGAATACTTAGGCTCATCTGAGAGGGATCAGCAATGTATTTCAACCCGTCGGCAAAAGCCAGCTTGAGTGCCTCGATTTGCCGATGATAGGAATATGCACTCTCTTTGGTCTCGAAATCAAACCCTTTTAAACTATTTAAGGCCATTAATGCCACGAGTCCATGTCCATTCGGTGGAATTTCCCAGACCTCATACCCACGATAATTAATAGAAACCGGGGTTACCCATTCTGGTCTGTAGGCCGCCAAATCATCCTTTCTCAGAAAGCCTTCATGCATCTTAGAAAATTGATCGATTTTATCCGCGATCTCTCCACTATAAAACGATCTGGCTTTTGTTTCCGCAATCGATTGTAACGTGCGGGCGTGATCTGGAGAACTCCATAGCTCACCGGTTTTTGGAGCACGACCTTGGGGTGCAAAAGTCCTAAACCAGTTTTCAAATTGCTCGTCTTTAAGATCCTGAGCGTATCTGTCAAAGGCGATCTTCCAATTACTTCCCACCGTCGGTGAAACGGGATAACCTTCTTCAGCATACGCAATCGCAGGTGCCATCACTTCGGTCAGAGGAAGCTTACCGAAACAGGCCGATAATTCGGCCCATGCTGCGGGCGCCCCAGGAACGGTCACGGGAAACCATCCATGGGACGGCATTTGTTGGTGTCCCGCTTTTTCTAAGGCTTCCAAGGTAAGTAGTTGAGGTGCAGGACCGCTGGCGTTAAGACCATAAAGTCGGCCCTTGGTCCATACCAAAGCAAAAGCATCCCCTCCGATTCCGTTGGAGGTGGGCTCTACCACAGTAAGGCATGCCGCGGTGGCAATCGCCGCGTCAATCGCATTTCCACCTTTTCTTAACACCGACAGCCCCGCTTCAGCTGCAAGTGGCTGAGACGTGGCTACCATACCATTTTTGGCGTATGCAGTCATCCTACGAGACGCATAGGGGTTATAATGTGGATCAAAATTGAGCATTTTGTTCAGCCTCCTCTAGTGAACTCGTTCAACTAAAGTTGAACATCGAGACTTCGGTGGGGGAGTCTAACGATTAGATCAACAGTCAGTTAATGACGTCGTTTTCCTAATTCTGTTGATAATTTCCACAGAGAGTACATAATAAGAATAGCATAAAGATACATACTGATCTGTATGGATCCCCAAGTGAAGTTTCCGAGATTTATGCCGATGAGTTGGCCGGCTAAGGCGGCAAGCATCCCAATAACAATTGAGAGCCACATTTGAATTACAACATTATGTTTCTTTTGTCTAGAGAAGTAGTAAAGGTAAAATATTATGGATATAAGAAACACGCTTCTTGAAATCATTAAAAGTATTATCATTTCATTTTCTTCCTCATTTACGTAAATTTAATTTCAGCAACAATGCTGTAATAATTATAACAAAACAAATATGGTCTTTCAAGGATTCATCAGACAATCAAAGAGGCAAAACGAAATTTAAGTTTCGTTTTGCCTCTTATCTTTTTGCCAACCCATTAATATTATTTTCCCAATTCATTGTTTGAATTTATACTTATGATTGATTGAAAAGGCCATATAACATAATCCAATAACCTTTATTGACGTCGTTTTTTAAATTCTATTGATAATTTCCACGAAGCATAAATAATAAGAGCCAAATAAAATAACAAACTGAGTTGTACCGAACTCCAACTATATCTACCCTGATTTATGCCGATAAGTTTGTCAGATAATCCGGCTAGCATCCCAACAATAATGGTAACCCACATTTTAAGCTCCACATTATGTTTATTTCGTTGGGTAAAGAAATAAATATAAAATACCAGAGAAATAAGAATCACGCTTCTTGAAATAACTAAAAATATTGTTAGGATTGTCATTTCACTTTCTTCCTCATTTTCAATAAAATTTTAGCAACGCCACACTAAGTATAACAAAACAAATACAGTCTATCAAGGATTTAACTAATCGCTTTAGGCGTTATCTTCTAAAAATTGCCTCTTATATTTAATACAATATAAATGAATAAATCCACAATGGAGTTGTCTCAAAATAGAATGCATTTCTATGAAGAGACAGTCCCTTCTCTTTGCGTTCCTAGCTAGGATTTAATTGAATCTCCTTCTTTAGATGCAAGCCCGCTATCTCTTGGCTTTACATTCCCTATAACAATACCCATCGAAGTCAGAATAAGTGCAATAACCTGGATCGAAGCAATTTTCTCATCCAAAAAAATAACTCCTCCAACCATACCTGAAAAGGGCATACCGTTCAAAAACATGGCTGTTCTGTTGGCGCCCAAATGTTTGATTCCATGATTCCACCCCAGCGTACCCAATGAAGAAGCTCCCCAGGCCGATAAAAATAAAACAAACCAAGCAGTTACTGAAAAATGAATCTGCCCATACGCCGAAGGTCCAAAGTAGGCCAAAGTTCCCAAATTTAATAATATCCCGCCTATTACGGTGGAATAGGCAGTCACTACTAGAGTTGGGATCGTAGTTTCCAACAACTTCTTTATAAGCAATCCCCCAATAACATAAGCCAACATGGATAGAAACATAATTCCATCTCCCCATCCCGATAGACCGATAGCATTATCTGGGGATTTCGAGACTACGACAAGAACGACGCCTGAAAATCCAAGCAGAATCCCAAAGCCTAAGTTCCTATTGAATTTTTCGCCAACGAATATGGAGGCAAGAAGAGCAGTTGTGAGCGGATTTAAGGCTAATATGAGAGATGCATTTGTGGCTGTTGTTGTAACAACTCCATAGCCTAATAGTAACTGATGTAAGCAAATCGAGATTAACCCCGTAAAGAATAGAAGCTTCCATTGCTTTCCACTTGGTTTATAGAAGCCGTATTTTTTCCAAACGAACAAGAGTAATACAATTCCTGCGAGCGGCATTCGAATCGCAGCCACCAGCATGGGTGACATATGCAGTGTGAGATATTTAACCATTACAACATTTAGACCCCATGAAATAACAACTAAAGCTAAGATAATATAAATGGTTTTCTCAACCTTTACCAATGTTATGCGCTCCATCCGTTAAATAGTTTCGACATGACGTGTTTCCCATTTATCAGTGCTATGCTATCAGCACCTAATTTAATCCTTTCAATGTTAATTTTGAAATTGCATCTTATGAATTAACCCTTCTCCCATTAGGCTGAGATATAGTTCATACATAGATTTCCCGATCCCCTGATTGGTTGTTTCCTTAGAAGCGACAAGTGGTAGCGCCATCAAATGCATTGGAATATCCCAAATAGAATAATCCACCCCCTCGATAAGATAAAACCCTGCTTTTTCGTAAAATTTAATTCGTCGCGTGCGAAAGTTGCTTTCGTCTTGGGTTGTGGCTTGGTCAGGCCGTTCCACCTCCACGATAAGGGCCTGCTTATCTTTATACATTAGTCCAAGTCGTTTCATAAAGGCAGATCCGATACCCTGGTCCCTATACCCCTTGAATACCGCTAAAAGACTAATAAGAACATAGCCATTATCATGGTTGTCCGTACAGACAGAATAAGCTAGATCTTTTTCTCCTTCATTAAAAACCAGCGCCTTTTGAAGACCTTTTTGAAGATGGTCATATAATATAGCATACGGTGCATATTCTCCCTGAGCAAAATCTCGTTTAATTCGTTCATAGAAAGCCTCGATTTCGTTGAGTTCCATGCGCCGTATGAAGTACTTGGACATAATTATTCATTCTCCCCCACTCTAGGTTTGTCAAACTATTCTACCACATTATCCTATATTGATTCATTACAAAGGTCAAAAATAATTACTATTTCTAAGTACCTTCAGAAACAAGTCTAAATTATCCTTATCCGAATAAATACTCTTACAAATCCCTAACCACTGATCTTTTGTGATTTTATCTTCTTCTACGTATTTTTCCACGTTATTTTCTAAATAGTCACAATACATTCATCAATCCTGCATTTCGCAGACAATTATTTCCATTGCATTGTGATAATATCACAAAAATAAGCATTAGAATGAACTGACTGAAAGAGAAATTAAAACTAAATTTTTGCAACACAAAACAGGCAGGTCAAAA